>JAABUH010001076.1_pt1 | contig 33402 bp, 60 predicted proteins | sample 5559121 | NCBI WGS metagenome assembly JAABUH01 (sample SAMN10711871, study PRJNA513364) | rock metagenome | isolation source: Antarctica rocks | place: Antarctica: Victoria Land, Battleship Promontory nord | collected 2015-12-28
TAGCGGTTAAGGGCAAGATGCGTCTACGAGTTACCTTAAGTACCCAGAGCGAGTCGGCGGCATTTCGACGAATCTCGTTGATTTCGTCGAGTGGCGATCTGTGGTGTGGCGTGGTCCATGACGGTGTCACAGTCTCATATCTCACCGTTCACAAGGTTTGATTGCTTAGGTCTTCCGCTGTCCTGATAGAACCGGCCAGTGATTGGTGCAAGAGCTGGCCTTGAGTGTGGCTGGGGCTGGGACTTTGGAGTTTGATTCTGATTTTGAGAGGGCTTTGCCCTGCTCACTGAATGTCAGCAATATGGAGGTCTCGAGAGACATACCAGAGGCGAGAAGAAGGATGAACCAAGATTGCGGTGGACATGCTTGCTTAACAACTGTTGGGTGTTTTAAGATATCCGATGATTAACTTTCTAGGAGACTTTGACAAGAAGGTAATAATAGGGGAGTGACTGAATGTAATCAATATGCTAGATCACCCTCAACATCACCTTTGAGCCCCTCAGACCGGTGCCGTGTTTTTGTGTGAAATGAGAGCGCGAAAACATTCAAAAGATTAGCCTTCCGTTTGCCGTCTCCTGATTGAGTCCGTGACAATGTAGTTGATGACTTTAACGATTGATGGAGGAATGACCCGAACCACCAGACTTGCTAGGGGTTGACGCTCTCTTGGGTGGCTGCTTACGGACGCCATTCCCAGGACAATCAGCATGATGAGCCGTCCAGAGGTTTCGACTCAAGGAGGGAGACCGGACATGCAGGTGATGTACCCTCTCTTCTGTGCTTGCTTGAGAGACGCGATAACATGGGAGTGTCAGGGGATGATGTCGTGAGGTTCGGATGAGGGACGGGACGGCTTCTCAAACCAGTCCTGCCCGTAACATTACATGTGCGAAATCATCGAAACTCAATCCCCTCCCTTCATGCTGGCTGGAGAATAACCCCACCATATCCGCGAGCTCCTCATCAGCTATGTATACAGTAGAAGACTCACCTCTTCCTCCGTCCACATCTCGCCCAATGTTCGCACCCAGTGCTTTACCTCTTCTCTCCCTAAGATGTTGGATCCTCGACCCCCTCCTCCGTCTTTGATCTTTGGCTTGAGCATCGCCCAGATATCTCGGACTACCTCCTTTTGACGGGAGTTGAGTTTCGCCCGTTCGGAGTCCACCTCGAGGGCTTTGCGTGATCGTTTGGCCCTTGTCTTCGGAGACCCTGCCCGCTTGACTTTCGGTGGTCCCCCGTCGTAGTCCAACTCGGAAAGTGAAGACAGAGACGACTCGTCCAACGGCAATTGATAGGCGTCCTCTTCCTCGTTGTCCGATCCCGATCCCTCATCACCCCCTGAGTCAGGCCCCATCAACGCCGCGCACACCGCTCGGAAGTCCTTCTGCTCCACGCCCAGCTCGGCTTCGTCCGCCCGCTTCCGCTGTCGTGCGGTTTGCTCGTCTTCATCCCAACCCGAGGCGGAAGCTCGAAAGACTCCAAGGACGTCATCATCATTCGGCAGACCGAGCGAGGCGAGAATCCTCGGGAGATCGGAGAGTGCTATTCGTGTTGATGCAGCTGGTCCGAGCTCGTCTTCCTTCTCGAGTGGAGGTGAGGCGTCACCCTCGATGAATCCTCCGCCATCGTCATCGTCGACAAAACCCCCTCCATCGTCACCGACCATGAAGCCATCATCCTCATCACCTGCTCCCACCTCGTCCACTAAAACAGCCACGGCTCTCCCATCGTCGAGCTTCCGCCTCTTCCCAGCTCGTTTGCTGGAGCCCGCGATACCCCGCTCGAAAGCCCTATCGATCGCCTTTCGCTGTCGGGCAGATAAAGCGAGGAATTCAGGATCGGCGTCTTGCGGTACGGCTGCGACCGATCGGCGAGGTCGAGGAGGCTACGACTATCAGCACACTTGGTCATGGTAGATCATGGCCAGTCACATACCATGATTGGTCTTTGAAGGATCAAAGGAGGGGGATAAGATCAACAAACGGCAAAGACAACCGGTGCCTGAGCCGAAGACGATTCAACTTTTTCTTCGCGACTGGATTCTCTATCCTGCAATGATTGCTTTTCTCTTTGGACCATTTCTCACGTGAAGGTGTGACGACTGGATCTTTGTTACGATGGAACAAGTAGAGAGCTCGTCCTGTGCGCTCAAAAGCGTCGCCTTCGGATCGGTCAGTCACCTCACGCTCCCTTTATCCATTCGCTGATGACCTGGTAGATCGCTGGGATGACCGCGAAGGTATTCGAGCACCCATTTGACCTCGGTTCGGTCTCTTATACACTCAGCTTAGATCAAGCTGAGCCCAAAATGTAGTCAAGGTCCGGCTGCAATCCCAGCCTACCGACCGACCACTCGCTTTCACCGGACCCCTCGATTGTTTCCGCCAGACCTACCTCAAGGAAGGCTGGCGGGGTCTCTATCGGGTAAGTCGACCGCCCTCTCGAACAATGCTTCCTAACAAGGTGTATTCCAGGGCCTATCAGCCCCCTTCGTCGGAGCGGCATGCGAGAATGCCACCCTCTTCCTCGTGTACAACAAGTGCCAGGACCTCATCCGGTCACTCGATCCAGCATCCACCGAGCTTGGTTTATCCGAAAAGGCGAAGGGGAAGAGGAGGGGGTTGAGTATGCCCGAGCTATCTCTGGCCGCAGCTGGAGCAGGAGCAGTCACGAGCTTCGTCTTGTAAGTTCTCCATCTCATGTCTCACCTCGTCTCGGTTTGGCTTGGAGCTAAAGGAGTGGAACAGGACCCCGATAGAACTCATCAAGTGCCGGATGCAAGTCCAGATGCTCGCTCGCGAAGGCGCTTTCGGTCCCGCTCCCACCTCATCATCTCCCTCTTCTCCTCTCGCATCTCGACATTTCTCCACCACCACTACCACCACACCACTGCATCCTCCTCGCCCAAATATCCCGCCCTCCGGCCCGATCTCGCTCATCATCTCGACCGTCCGTACCTCTGGCCTCCGCGGACTGTGGCTCGGCCAGATGGGCACTCTCTTCCGCGAGACAGGCGGCTCCTCAGCTTGGTTCACGGCTTACGAACTCACCTCCCGCTCCTTTTGCATCCGTCGACAACGTCAACTCTCTTCCACTTCCACTTCCACCACCGAAGGATCCCGACAATTGACCAAAGCGGATCTCGCAACATGGGAATTGATGATCTCCGGTGCTCTCGCCGGGATGAGTTACAACATCGTCCTCTTCCCTGCGGACTCGGTCAAGAGCGCGATGCAGACTTGGGCAGAACTGAATCCGGGGGCTCCGAAATTGGGTTTCTGGGAGATGGCACGGAGGATATGGAGGACGAGAGGACTTGCGGGGATGTATGCGGGTTGTGGGTTGACGGTAGCTAGGTCTGCGCCGAGCTCGGCTATGATCTTTGTGATCTATGAGACGTTGGAGAAACGGGCGGGTGGGTGGTTCGGATGACGGGGCGGGATACGTTCTCTACACTTGGTACGCGAAGCATTGCCTCCTTGATGACGAGACTGCGGAAACGACGCCCAAACGATATGGGACGCTCAAGGATCGGGTGGCCAGATCATTCAGACCTCGGCCAATGCGCTTGTATCAAATGCGATTTGTACTGCATGACCTTCCGTAAACAATGACAATGACAATGCAAGATGGCAAAAGATGCCCCAACACAACATAGTCCACTCCAATCCACCTCAGCCCGAAGACCCCTTCGTCTCATCCGACCCGAACGACGAGCCTTTCCGATCACCCAGCTCCGATTCCTGTAATATCGATCTGGGATCCTCATCTATCCTTGATGGCGTGGCGAAAGACACGTTTTGTCCCAACCGGGAGGATAACGGGTCCTTTGAATTCGCCTGTGACGCTTGTTCGGATCGACGGCTACCGAGGGCGCGGATGACTGAGCCTAGGCCCAGATCCTCGGGCACCAGACATCTCGGCCGATCCACTAGGCGAGAAGGTGCCTTTCCGGACACGTCGCCGGACCACTCGTTTCGTACTACAGGTTTCGGTCAGCAAGGAAGTCCGTGCCAGAGAGCGCTAGACCCACTGCCACTCCACAAGTCCGTAGATCAGGGCATCGAGGACACCTTGGGAAAAGATCATCCACCGAGAGATGGCACGAAGAGATGTAGGTGGATCGCCGGCAAAGTCGTCTGCGAGACTCAGCGAGATCCTCTTGCCATAAGTGAGTCAAGGCTCACATATAATCCGGATGAGAGATACCGAGACTAACAGAACATACTGAGATACGTCAACATCTATGCTCTTCACGACACCCAGGACTGACTCCTAGAGGGAACCACAACATGAGTAGAGCCGTCTTTCGATTCAGATACGACGCCATGGACTCCTCCACAAACTCCACCACCTCCCCCTCTCCAGGCGCGAACCGGTCATTCGCCGTCTTGGGCGGCGCGGTCTGCTGCAGCACCCGCAACAAATCCCACTGATCGTCCTCGTCCGCATGTTGCCGGGCCTCGACGTCGGGGGAATCACGCTCCGACAAGCTCGGTTGGGGGACGGGTAGGAATTCGCGCTTGGCCTGGGATGGATCGTTGAACGATCGGCGGGATTGCTGGGTCAAGGCGGACGCTCGTCGGACGTGGGGGTCATAGGATTCTTGCTGGCCGGAAAGATGCACGGATGAGGCGGATGGAGTGACGATTTGGGGTTCCGAGATTAGTGTAAAGATGGCTGAGCCTTTGCGGATCCTCTCTAGCGGCGACATGGACCCGAAGTCGGCGGACATTTTCCGCTTGCCCGGAAGGGCGAGCACCTGATCGGGATCCATGACGGACGGGATGCTCTCGAGGCGGGGAGTGTTGAAAAATAGTGGAGATGGATGGGTCGTGTCTGTCGAATGGGAGCCTACTCGTGAGATGGTCTGGGCTGGCGGACTCGTTGATGATCCGATGGACGGTCTGTTCTTCTGCTCTTTCCCGCTCAAACCCATCCAGTTGCCCCATATATTGCCATTGACTGGCGCGGAAGTCCCGCCATAACGCTGTCCCTCAACCTGGAATACTGGTAGCTCTACCCGTTCCCAAGGGGCAAGTGGGACCTCTCGCAGCGGGGATACGAGTGGTGTGATTTGAGGAAATGGCTCGAAAGGTCGTGGCGAGCCGAGATCGAAAGATTTAGGTTCCGCGGGTTCTGTGATTTTCTCACCGCGAGGTGATAGCTTGAGATGGGTCGACAATCTTCTCCGCCGTCTTCCGCCGGGGATCGTGGAATGATCCTTGGAATACGAAGTGTTCGGGGGGTCGGAGTAGGGCGATCGGATCTTGTCTGGCCGCCGAAGGAAGACGAAGAGGCGAGCGTAGAAGAAGGTGATGAAAGCGAAGACGATGCCCCTGGGGTCGCATCAGATCACTGTTCCACGTGATGGATACTGCACACCTTGGTACGAATTGGATGAGCTCGCCATAAAGACCCGATTTGCTGGGGTAGTAGCAGATCCCTCCGCCTATGTTGGTCAGTCCGGGACTTTATGCAGAAGAGTATGACTCACTAGGTTTATAGCCGTACAGCTCATATCCCAAAATACCAACAGCGATCGAGATGATCCACACTACATCAAATCAGCAGGTATATTTGACGGCTTGAAATCGAGACTCACCCAACGCCCAGAGAAGATACCACCGCTTCTCCAGCAGCAGCGTCACATAGTGTAAAGGCTGATTTCCGTCAGGGCGGTCGGACCAGGAAGAGAATCGAACTCACGTAGATGAGGATCAAGAACGTCGCGAAAGCCAATGCCAGAGACCACAGATGTTCTGCCCAAATCAGCCGATGCCCATTTCGCAGGCCAAGAAACACACGGGTCCAGAGCACGGCCACGAGCACCAATCCCAGTCCGTCACAAGTCGAACCCGGTTTCAGCCCGTGGTTCGACAAGTCGATCGCCGACCCAATGAGTCCAGTGATTCTGCGCCAGGATCAGCGGTCGTTTTTCTATTGTGACAGAAGAAACATGCGCTTACCCAAGTACAAGATCACTGATGACCAGCGACTGCACAATTCGCGTTCGCGTCGTCGCTGGTCGGCCTTTCATCTCCAAAACCACCATCGAGCCAAGAATACCCAACGCGCCGGCGATCGTAAGGGACTACGCATACTCTCAGCACTATTGAAGGAAAAATTGGGGGACGCACGAGGATGGTGGTGTTTACGATCTGTACCCATATATCCGCCTCGACCTTTGTCGTCATATTCGCGATCGCATCGAACCCCGCTCCGATGGGCAATACGGGGTACAAGTCCGGTGGTGGTGGTAATGGTATTGGTAATGAGGACGACATGGCGATTTTGGACAGGTGACGCGTCGCATAACACCAGCTCAGACGTTAAGCCAAGCACTGATCCACTCAGACTTAGTCGTGACGCCTCCCCCGATGCACTCCAACTCATTCAACCCGACGAGATAGAACCGGGAAGGGACGAAGTTGGCGGGTGAAGTGACAAAAAGGATGACGGGGTGAAGTTACCGTGTCTCTGGTGTCGGATAACGGCGGTGTTTCGGTGGCGCCGACCGGCTAATATTCTTCTTCGTCCACGTTTCCAAGATTTCCGTATCCCACGTCAATCAAGCCGAGGTGAAGGTACTCTACTCATCGTATCCGAGCATAAGGTTGCGAAGAGAACGAATAGAAACCACGGATTATTCCCAGTACAGCATGAGGAACGGATAAACGCTTTTTCTTTGCCGTTCAGGACCACCCGGTTCATTCTTCCGTGCTGTTTCGGCCCGTGCGGATGACGACGCGCGAGATTTCGAATCGGAAAGCCAAAAACGCCCCGGTGACGCCACAGTTTGCTCTGGTCCTCTCCCTCTTTCCCCCCGGCTCGGAAAATCCTATTGATTGCATTCTCGGGAAGGCGTTCGGCTTGGCTTCGGTTTCAAGATACGTACGATCGCCTCGGCGCACAGATAAACCCGGACTATGACGAGTCAAGACAAGCGTGAAGGGATCATGCACTGGCAAGTGGGCAAACTGCTCATTGGTACAGTAGATACATGGTCGGGCGTAGGCCCTGCGAAACCGATTCCGGACATTCGTCAAGTCGGCACTCGGCCCGCTATCATCCCGGCACCCGCACTGACCACACCTACGAAACCCCGATTCCCGATGGGCAAAAACCCCTCACCAGCCCCAGCGGCATTGGCGAGACTGTTCATCTGCGAGAATAGGTGGTAATCGCGCGGATGTAGACCAGAAGGCGCGCCGAAAAGATGCGAGCCGGCGATGATTCCGACTATTCATGCCAGGTGTAAGCTGCATCCGCGTGTAGAAACGCAACTCATACCGGCAAACACGACGACAGACCATGTCGCGAGCTTGCCTACTTGGTCGTGGAGCGATTCGGGTGTATTACTGTAAATATAGTTGACGATACCAGGTTTCGAGTAGAAATTCCGGCGGTCCGTGAAGGAAGAATTCGGTATCACCCCTACTGCTGTCAGTCGGTCGTCGAGCAAGGGCAGGATATGATGACGTACGAGCACCCCGCTTCCCCCTCTCTGCCTTCGGGATTTGCAGTTCCTCTTCTTGTACTGTGCACCGTATGCCTAGCGCTTCGACCAACGCCTCGTAAGCTTCGTCTCCCTCCCCATTATGGCCCTCCTCCCGAGGATGAGCATGGTCCAGCACCTCCTTCGAGTTCAGAGGCTCAGCCTCAGCGGTGTAAGCTGGGGGCATAGGTGACATGGACTCGTGAGACGGTCCAGCAATAGGATCTGTCTCCGTGGCAGCGTCCGCGTACTCGCGAATGCCCTCCGCGACGCGTATGACCGGAATACTTCCACTGGCATCGCAGTGCGCTGTTTGGGCGCCACCTCCGATTTTCTGCACGACTTAGCAGGATTTGGTGGGTCACGGAGCTTACCCTTGTGCGTTGCGTTGTCACCATCGTCTCGACGACACTTTCTCCGTCCTCACTTTCCTGTCTCACCCTTTCCGCATCCTGTAGCCTCCTATTCAACTCATCTCCCAGATTTCGCGAGAGGGTTTGCGGACCAGACGTGCCGGATCGGAAGTGAGAGACACCCGCGGAGTTGCTGGCAGTAGAGCGAGCCTCGTCAAGCTCAAAGCGCATCCGGTCGATCGTCTCCTTCAGGGCGAGATTCTCTTGCTTCTGCATCTCGAGGCCGGACTCTGCTTGTCGTGCGGCGGAGAGGTCGCTTTCGAGCCGCTTGATAGCTATTTCGAGCGCTTTGATCTCTCGGTTGAACTGGTTTCCGTCAATCAATACGCCGTTCTAATTGGCAGCAGGGAAGCAGACTGACCTTCTCGTCGTCAGCCCCGTGTACTTGAGCGGCATGCTCGAAGTCCTTGATCTCCTCATCCCTGTCTCTCAGCAGATCACGCAATCTCTGAGCCTCGTCTGCGATGGTGTCAGCCAAGATCATTGAGTGAATAATCATGGACTTACCACACTGCGAGTTGTACATCTTCTGCATGTTCACGTGATTCGCCTTCGAGTTTTCCAGGCTTCGTTGCAGGCTTTGGATGTCTGCTTCGAACTGCATGTGGTCAGCCCTGCTTGCTGAAAGCGAACATTCCCGCTCACTCCGGATATCTGAATCGCCTGCGCCCTTTCCTTCCCCTTCATCTCCTTCTCGTCCTTCCTCCGCTGCGAAAGCTCCGATCGCGCCTCTTCAAGTTTGTCTTGCAAGTCTTCGACCAGGCGCTCGTTCTCTGCACTGTACACTGCATCAGCTAGCTGCATCAGGACATCGTATCGGACTCACCCTAGGATAGCTAGCTGCCTCTCCGAATCCTTGAGCTTCCGTGCGAGCTCAGCATTCTGTTCCTGCAAGGCGCTCAATTTGTCATGAGAAGTCCGCAGAGATGCTGCTGAGTCGGTCTGCGTCAGATCAGTATGAGCATTTCGCGTACTATGGCAGCTGTAGATCTCACTGAGATCCGACTAAGTCGCGGGTCGAGCGGGCCAATTATCGATAAATCCTGACGGACGATGTCCGCATCCACCTCATCCACTTCTCCATCGTCATCCCGAATCTGCCGAGCTGGCTGTACATGATTCTCCACCAGATCAACCCCGTCTCTCCCTTCCTCTGGCGTTGCAGCACGAAGATGGAAAGAGGTATGGTCCAACGCATGAGTCGGTGAGATGGGAGATGTCGGCTGACTCTGGGACTTCTCCTTCCATAAAGGTCTGGTCATTCCCAGCGAAGATGAGCTCGTACTTCTTCCGAAAGGCCGTGCAGCACCAAAGTCGGGGCTCGTCATGCCATTGGTGTCAGCAGCATGTGTTCCACCTGCACTGCCTCTTCGCCGTCGATTTGCCGGACTTGGACGAGCGAATCCGCCAGCTCCGCCAAAAGCGCTAGGTGGACCTGTCCCGTTCCTGAACCGCGCAGCCAGTGGCGAGTCAAGTCGTGATGAGTCCGAGAGGGTCTTCTGACGCACCGGTGGGAAAGGTCGGTGACCCACGGGCACAGGAATCCCGGAAGGGGGGAATGGCGCAGATTTGGGTTGGGTGGTCTTTGGCTGAGTGGATCGTGCGGTTGTATCTTCGTCAGACTCAGACTCTGAAGAGTCGGACGGTGATCGAATGCGGTCAGATTGTCGTCGATTGGGTCGAATGGGCTGAGATGGGGTTGACTGAGCGGCTCGGAAGCTGGTAGGAGGGAGGGAAGCGGAATGCGGGAGACTAGGCGCTGGCATCGGTGATACGGTCCGGATGGGTTTGGGAATCATGCTGCTATCATCAGCAGTAGCTATGAGAACACAAAAGGGACCCTACCTTAGGAAACTGAACAGCTCCTTTGGGCCAAGCTCGAGATCCGCATGCTGAGTACATAAGGTCCGTAGTCCATCGTATTCTGAGGGGTCGACTATGGTTACATCGTGGTCTGTCTCATAAGCGAGAAGGACTGAGGGTACCATCAATGTTTGACCTTCATCCAAAAAGCGACAGCCGAGGAGGCTCACCGTCAGGAAGATTGCCGGAGAGAACGAAACCTGCGGGTCCAATGAGGCTATCGAGGATGTCCTGCAGCTCCGAGGCGGAACGACGTTCCACAGAGGGGACCTGGTCGGATAAGGCGGACGACTGAATGAAGTTGGCATACGGTGGCGAGAAGAAAGAAGACCACAGCTGCCGTCAGTTCTGTCCCGTCTGCGCTTTACAACCGACTACTGACCATTCAGTGACAGAGCTACCTGTATGTCAAGTTGGTAAGTTGGGCCAGGCCACACCGTATGCTAAGCTCTCTTCAGGTGACACTTGCACGAGATGCAGTGGCGACAAAGGAGATGAAGGCGATCAGCGTTGAAGACTACAAAGTGAAGGTAACCTGTACAAACCTGAAACACATTCACAACAAACCCCCCGGGGTCCAGAGGCGCGTCAGGGTATAGGCAGGAGTGGCAAAAATCAAAACAGCAAAGTCACCGTCGGCTTGATCGGTCTTAAGCAATCGCCGACAGCGCCACGTTTAGCTCCCATTCTCTTGCTCAGTATCGTTTGCGGTTCTTCGTCTTCGTCTTGTTATCGATTCGATAAAACCGTCTCCAAGTGAGTATTCTTTTCTCGATCCCCAGCTGCGGAGAAGGCAAGGATTTCGGGGGCTACTGTGCTGGGAGCGACCGAGACGGGATTGGCAAAGAAGAGACATTGGGGCAATGTCTGCGTCCTGACGATACAAACCAATCGAGCTCCGACACAAACAGTGTACGAGAAGCTCTCGGAGGCCATCATCATGTCTCTTCCCTCTCACTGTGCTTCATCCGACTGTGTTCTCGTAAGCTGACTTGCATTAGGATGGGCCGCTTCACCGAGTATTCCGTCGTGGGCCGAAAGCTCCCCACCGAGACCGATGCGGTCCCCAAGCTCTAGTGAGTACCGACCGATCAAGCTATTAGCCTGCTGGCTGGGTTGCTTGTGATGCTGGGCGGTGCTGACGAGACGTGCTTTTCACAGTCGCATGCGGATCTTTGCGCCCAACGACGTAGTCGCAAAGTCTCGGTTCTGGTACTACCTCCGTCAGTTGAAGAAGGTCAAGAAGGCCAATGGGGAGATTGTCGCGCTCAATGTGGTGCGTGATTGTGCAAGAAGGAAAAGTCTGGAAGCTGATTTAGCCTTCCGCCGTTCGTTCCTTTCTCTCTACACGTATTTTCACCTCATTCCACAAATCTGTCTCCTACTCGCTTGGACACCACTTGAGTCGTTGGTTATATCAACATAGATCCACGAGAAGAAGCCCTTGAAGGTTAAGAACTTTGCGATCTGGCTCCGATACGACTCGCGGTCCGGCACCCACAACGTGAGTGGATATCTTCTGGACGATAGCGGCGTCAGCCGGGAGACCATCCGCTGGATGTCTCGCCGTTTTCTCAAGCCGCCTTGTCCTATGACCGTCTCTATCGCGTTGATACACATATCCACAGATGGTGAAGGAGTTCCGCGCCCTTTCCCGCGCCGAAGCCGTCGAGGCGATGTACCAAGACATGGCCGCCCGTCACCGTGCCCGTTTCAGGAGCGTCCAGATCCTCCGAGTCGCAGAGGTGGAGAAGAAGGACGACATCAGGCGACCGTACATCAAACAGCTGCTCGAGCCCAAGCTCAAGTTCCCGCTGCCGCACAGGAGGACGAGGAGCAAGGCTTGGTTCGCTGCGAACAGGCCGGTGAGTACATACATTGTTCTGCATGGTGTGTGCTGACGGCTAATTCAGGCTACTTGGGCGTGAGCTTTCTCAGCGGGCTAGTTTAGCTATTGGTGTGTGTGGATATGAACTGCTGCACTGCTGCACTATGCTTTTGTCCTGAGATATGTAGAGCATTCTGATTGACATCCTTGATGACCAAGTGCGTGGTCCAAGCGGCACGCCCCCTTGCGCGTCATATCATCAACACATCACATTGCGAATGGTTCTTTGTCGAGAACGCTGCACATCATCGTCCATTAGACCATCGAGGCATACTCGACAAAGCCGACCGCTGAGGTTCAGCTCCAATCCAGGGTGACCTGTGCTTCCCATAGTATGCCAAATGAGGCCCACGTCGTGTCCCGTTCGATTCCGATCGCTGCCGTGTCTCTGAACGATCTGCAGTCCATCGCACACGTCACAGAGGAATGAGAGTCTGATTATCTCGCTCAGATGAGGTGATAAGTCCCCCTGATCCTCATGATCGTTGGCTAGAATGGCCTTGACGGCGAAATGGAAGAGGGGCGGGGCCCCTTGCTCTGTATCGTGATACGGGACAATGCGCCTACGATGCTTTGGCCAGCTGATATCGTATATTGGTCGTTGTTCGTCAAGATGTCGAGGGAGGATCGAAGTGTGACCGGTACGGACTCTACGAAGGTGGGGCAAGTGGATGAGGCGGATAGGTAGATCGAAAAGATATAGGTTGTCTCGGACGTTGAGGACTTGTAGGTCCGGGAATGGGAAGACTGGCCAACTTGGGAAAGCTGGAGACCGGTCATGTCAGCTGCGGTGACGGCTGAGAAGGTGGACAGATGAGACGGACGCTCAAGATGGTTGAGTGAGAGGTCGAGATGCGTGACGTTGGAGATCTCGCATCCAAAGACTTGCAGCAAAGCCGGGAAGTTGATACTCTCGAGTAGCTCGGTCGGAGTGGTTGCTCCCAGTTTCGAGAGATCGAGTAGGTGCTTCGGATTAGCTGGGGCAAATGAGAGGGCGAGTCGAGCCACGCGGAAGAGAACTACCGGGGAGGTGTGATCAAGCAGCTCAACCTGAACCTCCTGTCAATCTCCGTGAGCACATATTCAAGAGATGGGACTCTTGATGTACGTCAAAAAGGTGGTGCAGATTTCCGAAGGGCCGATGTGCGTATAACCGATCGAGTCGCTTGACGAACGTAGGCAGGGCTCGCGCTTCGGCTTTGGTGAGCGTACGTGAGTATGGTTTCGAGTGAGCCAGAGGGGAGATGATTCGAGTCAAGAAATGAGCCAGAACGACTGAATAGATGATCAGCTCTATTCTTCGGGACGGTCTCAGGGCTTACCTAGGCAGCGAGTCGCTGTCGGAGACATCAGGACCCGCTCGTCTTCGAGGCAAGATCGGAGGTCCCCAAGACTGCTTGCGAGAGATCTCCAAGGCTCCTCGATTCCTCTCTGGTCCAGACACTTTCGCCAACAATTGCATGTGCAGGCCCGGGATCGCACCCCATCTGACTCTGAATCACTCAGCTTCTCGCGGTCCTGATCCAGTCGAGAGATAATCGTAAAAACGCATTTTAGGCCCGACCCTAGAGCGGTGCGAGCTCTTCGGACCCGTCTTGGAGATCGCTCCTCTTCATCGTCATCCTCGGATGTCGCTTCAAAGCGCTCGCATCCCGAGGAAGCCCTGGATTGTCCCCTGTCGTCGAGGTACGGGGCCTTGTCTGCTCTGGAAGATGAGGCGACGACTCGCTGTTCGGTGTGAGACGGATAGAGGGGTTCCTCATCTGATGATGCTGAGCTTGATGAGAACATGAACATCCGATGAGATTGGAGCGAGGGTGGTCGCAGGTCATGGATGCTTTCCCCTCGTGGATGAGAATCGATGATGAAACAGAGAAATCAGCCGGCGGTACTACGTCTGGCTCTCCGTCAAGGCTCTGTTCTTAGTTCTTGCGTCTTGCCTGCTTGAGTGACCAACATCTTCTTCTGAAAGTCTTGGTACCCCCCTCCCCCCCAGTTACCGAGTAGACCCTTGCGCCGACCATGCCAAACCGCAATCCGCGACCTCTCGAATCCCTCCTCCTCCCGCTCAAACCCGAATCCCTCCAGTCCCGTCTCCCCTGGTCTCAAGAAATGTCCAAGCTAATGTCAGACCAGATGCCTGCATCGTCTTATGGAGTACGAACGACCGAATCAAAAACGACGATTCCCGAAGAAGCGGAGTGCGGCGGTCGCGATCATGTCTGCCCCGTACCCTCACCTCTCACCTCTCACTGACGCTAGAGGATCCAGAATATTCATTGGGCGATTAGGGGATCTCTATGTCCTCCTCTCGACGCAAGTCCCATTCTGAACTCGTCGCTTGAATCTGACGAGAGCGGTCTCCATAGTCGAGCGGGACATATGCGATCCTACGCTAGCGACACAGCCCTACCCGGGGGCAAATACGAAGACGGGGACGAGGACGAAGAAGGAACGGCGGTATGTCCTCTCACCCAATCCCATGACCTCCCACTGATCGATGGATGTATGGCAGAGAAGAGAGGCGCACGAGGAGGTGAGATCAGAAAGAGATGTCAAAGCTGACAGTATAGATCGGATTGACGACGGATCGCGAAGTTGTCCGACGATTATGTCTCCTCGATCCGTTCCTCGCTGGCAACGGTCTCATCGTTACCCCGTATGTCTCCCAATCCACTCTCTTACAAATCTCCTTCCATCCCCCCCCCCGCTTCCCGATCCTCCTCAGTCCCCCAAGCTCTCCACTCTTCCCTGTTCCCTCCTGAAGCTGGAGCCATATACTGATCCTCCCTAGCGTGGTCTTCCTCGTGACCGACAACCTCCTGAACCCCGTCCTGAACCCCTCCGAGGTAACCCACCTATTTTCCATGCCCCTCCCCTCATTCCTATACGACCGCCCCTCCCTGATCCCAGGCTGGCACTTTGGTCTCTCCCTCCGTATCTCCCCGGACCCTACTCAACTCCTCCCTCCGCCCGAGGTCGAGTACGCGGATGGGGAGGGCGAGGTGGGAGGGAGGAAGGGAAGGTATTATGGGTATAGGGATATACCTTGGGCCGGTGGGGTGGTGAGGATGCATCGGTTTCTCACAGGGAGGGAAGCGGGTGGAGTTAAGCCGGTCTTTGGTCTCACCTCGTGAGTGGTTTCGGATAGTATCGTGGAGGGTCGGAAGAGGGCTGATGGGTGAAGGGCGATATTGATACATGCTGCGATGGTGGGGTTCGCGCAAAACCCGACTTTCGATCTCAGGGCGCCGGGTCAGAAATCGATGGAGGAGAGGATGGTTTGGGAGGTCCGTCAAGGAGCGGGTCCGCTGAGAAGAGCGATCGAAGCGGAGGGCTTATGGGACGAGTGGAAGGAGGACAAGGCGAAGTTGTAGCACTCTTGCAGAATCGGATCATCAGGGACAATGAGTGGACCATATCAATGTTGTATGTGATAGTGGTATGCAATGAGACATGCTTTGCCCTCAAAGACTACCCCCCTGCGTTGACCACCAGTCCTCCACTCATCCGTATCCGCCTCGCAGACCTGCCAACTCTTTCCTACTCCAAGCACATCTATCTGAACAGATTCGCCAGTTCCTCCGCCTACACAGGGATCAGCGCTAGTGCTGGATCGAAGGAATAGCCTGCACTCACCTTCTGCGCCATCAACTCCTTCCGACTCATGTTCTTCAAAGACAGTTGCGCTAGGTTCGCCTTCTTCTTTTGGATCTCATCGAGCTTCATCTCGATCGAGTTATTGATCATGAGCTTGATAGCGTTGACCGGGCGAGTTTGGCCCATGCGATGCTGTCAGAGTTTAGCTTGCATACATAATAGTCTGGCAAGACTCACAATACGGTCAATGGCTTGAGCCTCGACAGACGGGTTCCTGTAGATTCGTCAGCTCTTGGCAGATGGTATTCCCGTAATGACTCACCAGTACGGATCCACGAGGTAGCACTGCGAAGCCGCGGTAAGGTTCAATCCCACTCCACCCGCGCGAGTCGAAACCAGCAGCACCTCGGTCTTAGGATCGCGGTTCAGAGCGTTGACAGCATTCGCTCGCTCCTCCCTCGTCATCGTCCCGTCGAGTCGAGCGAACTTGATGTTCGCCTCTTCGAGCATGTCACCTATCCGATCGAGCATGGTGGTCCATTGGGAGCTATCCCCATCAGCTTGACACCTTTTCAATCGCCGGAAAGACTCACAAGACCACGCTTTTCGTAGTATAGGGCCGTCCAGATGTATCCAGCTCCTCCACGTCATCGAGGTCGAGTGCAAACGGATCATAATGCTGAGAATTCGTGTTCTTCTTCGAGAAGCCCAATAGCTCGTCGTGGAGGAACTGCATCTTCGTCGAAAGGTTGGGTTTCTCGCCAGGTGGTCGAACGTATTTCCGTCTTGCAGCACGCTTTGGCGGGTCGGGTGCATCGGCTCCGGGTCCATCGCCGGAATCAGGAGGTTCCACCTCGATGACGTCGGCGGGGAGGCGGAGTGCCATGCCGCAAGAACAGGCCCGACCGGCGGAACCATTCATCTTCCTGGGCATATCCGGGTGGACCGCACCCCGATAGCATTTGGGACCTGAAGATGTCAGCTGGAGACTGGCAGTGAGTTAGATGACTGACAGAACACGTGTAAGCACTTTGTGAGCAAAAGCCTATGTGGAAGCTTCTTGAGCTTCCCGCCCTTCTCGTCGACTTTGACGCCTTCCTCCACACCGCCCAAGCCGACCGACGGGAAGTACTCGCCATAGTCATATCCACAAGTAACGCACTGAGCACCATCTCCGTCCTTCAGAAAGCAAACCACCGAGACTGCTCGTGCCTGATTGAGGCCGTACCGCGCGATCCCTTTCACCGCCACCTGATAGTCCATGACAGTGCCATCGTAATCCTCCTCGACTGCTCCTGACTTCGCGAGATCGACATGGTCGCATATCTGCCTCAATCGCAGGACCTCTTGCAGGACATTGGCGTAGTTCTTGCTCAATTCGTTGTTCGCCTGCAGCTGGCCGACGCGTTCCTTGACGGCCACAGCTCGATCATCGTACGCCTTACGCTCGTCCTCTCGAAAATCGAGCCAGAGCTGCACTTCCTTGCGAGGCGGAAGATTGAGGATGCGCCGCCCATCTTCTGCCGTCGAGTCCTTCGTCCGACGAAGGGTGCAGCAGCGCATGACAAGCTGAAGGCGAGCCACACCAATCTGTTCGCCGAATTTGCAAGGGTTGGAGATGTACTTGGTGAAGCACTCCTTATCGTTGACAGGACTGACGCGAAGAAACTTGAATAAAGCCCAGACGTCCTCGATCTTGTTCTGAATCGGTGTACCTGTGAGACAAATGCGACGATCTGCTGCAAGCTCGCATGACGCCTGAGAAGCTACAGTGACAGCGCTCTTGATATAGCTGAGAGGGATCAGAAGGTATCCTCCCAGAGTAAACCTGGACCTACTGAGCCTCATCCAAGACGACCCTGAACCAGTCCACTGCCTGCAGAGGACTCGTCTGCTCTGGCCCGATTCTTTTCGCAACTTTGCCCTTGTTCTTCGTCTTCCTCAGGGCATCCGCTACTTCGACCGCTTTGATCTCCGCTTCCACCTCAGGCTTGGTCGCCCGAGAATTGATTGAGGTGTCTCCGATGCCAAAGTCTTCCTCCTCACCACTATTCATTGCGGTCTCTCCAGGGGTCGTCGGTGTTTCCTCGCCACCAGTGGAGCACTGTTTCGTATACTCGAGTGCTAGAGTGTTGTAGCTGGTAATGACCACGTCGAAGGTGGCGAGGAAGGCCGGATCTGACCGTCGAGCAGGGCCGTGATATATGTAGACGCGCAGGGTATCGAAAATATCCTCCTCGTCCGATTCCTCTTCTCCCTTCTTCTTGGGCGGTCTCCACATCTTCGGTGGCAGGACTCCAGCTGCACCGCCGACTAGTTCGACTGGTCCGTCCCAGTGCTCCCTGATCTGCTCCTCCCAATTGGTAATCGTCGACATGGGACAGACGAGGAGCGTTGCCTTGGACCTGATGGATAAGCGAGATCGGCGTGTCGTAGTTTTCTTCTCCGCCTCATCATCGTGCTTCTTCCGCTTCATTGGCTTGCCAGTGACCTCCTCCTCGTCAGAATCAGGTGTCGGCATGCCAAAGACCTTCGTCTTCATGGCTGACGCCTTGATGCCGCTACCATTAGCGTTCGCTTGCTCGCCATCCGAGGCTGGCTCTGGCTCCTCCATTTTCGATTTGGCCCATTTTCGAGATGACTTGCGAGTAGCGGCGATGAGGGAGACGACCGATAGCGTTTTGCCAAGACCCATCTGAATGCACGTCAGTATCGGCATTTCCAACGGCGGATACCACTCACGTCATCAGCAAGTATCGCACCTTTCCCCTCCACAGGCTTCCCCCCCTTCTTGGTCCTGATCTCCTCTCCCGTTATCTTGTTCCTCCACATCCGCGTCCTCCCCTTATCATCCTTCTTTCCCTCCCAAAGCGATCGACTCCGATCTTTCGCCTTGCCCTTCTGCATCTCCACCTCGCCCTCGACAGATCCATCGATGCTCTCGTCCCGACTAAAGCCTCGCTTCTTCATCCGCTTATCTGCGTTCTTCCGAGCCGTCTTCAGCGCAGACCAGTCTTGCTCGCGTTGCAGCATGAAAGTCAGGGCTCGACTCTGGTGTGGGAACAGCTCAGTCTTGATGAGCAGTCCTGAGGCACATATCAGTTTGGTCCCAGCTAAACCGACGGCTGTTCGGACCCACCTGGACAACACATCTCAAGCTCCTGGCCGTCGGCCAGAGTTCTGAATACCTCATCCACTTGCCTCCTCTGCACCTCGACCTGCTTCGCCTTGTCCATCTGCCCCAAAGTCATCATCTCCGAACCTTGGCCAGGCAGACGACCTCTCTGCGCCATGATCATCATCCGCAAAGCCATATCATGCCCACCGTGAGCATTTCTGTATTCCGGTCTGTCTGAATGGCGTGTAGGGTCGTAGGGAGGGACTGGATCTAATAGGTATAGGTTGTTGGCAGCGAGTGTTTGCGAGATGTAGGCGACATTCGAAGGGAGTGTGAAGAGGAGGACATTGACACGGACTTCAAACTGAGGCTGCGAGAAGTCAGCGGGTGCGACGGGTGGTGAATGATTGTCTACGTACGGCTTCAGGTTGCAAACGCTGGATGAACCCCTCGAGCCGGAGCAGTCCTCTTGCGATGGGGTTGAGCAGGACTTCCGCGACCGCAGGATCGAGATCACCGATATAGCTCGTCATCCCGGCTGACCTCGATATTAGCGGACACATTTTCTCCTATGAAATGGTCACTCACGAGTCATGACCTGAATGACTTCGGTCGGCGGCTTGGAGGGGCATCCCCCCATCCGTCTCAGCTGTTAACGTCAGCACGGAGAACCTCATGGACATGTCAGGCAGATGCTCACCTTCAGTCTGACTTTGAGCAGTTCAGCACCTCGAAACAATACGGTCTGGTACTTCTCCTTCGACCCTTCCGGTGCTTGAGCACCGATGACAGCAGCGGGGGATGGGTACAGCATGACTGCACGAGACTGGATGGACCCGATACACAATGGCTTCTTGTCGCTACCAGGTGGTGGTGAAGGGATCCTGACATTGGTGAGGTCGATGGCTGACGATGCGGAGATACCCCTGCCATTCCCCATCCCGCCGAATCCGTTTGTGCCGATCATGTGAGGTGTGGTCAGGCTCGGTCCTGCGGTAGGTATCGATGAAGCCCATCCTTGCTCTGGCGAAATGTTGGGAAAGGTATATGGGGAGTGTGGTGGGTTGAGGACGGTAGGTGTCGAGCTCGAGCCGGCCATTCCAGGACTGTTGAATTGTCGGAATGATGGAGTGTAGGTACCAGATCTCAAATTCGAGGGGAAGGCGAGCTTCGCACCATTCACCTGGATCCCGTCGACAGAAGGTGAATTCGTCGGATCCATGTTGATGGAGTCAGACGGAACAAAGGCTGGTCTGGGTTGCTGAGTCAATGGAGAGGGTGGTAGCACTTGGGCCTTCCGGGATGTGATCATATGATGGTGCACAGACCGCCCATCTCTCTCGTCATCGTACTCGCCCGTCAAGTCTATCGAACCGGAAGACCCGTTCGGCCGGGATACTTCAGCATCACCAATATGGTGATGACCGTTGGTAGATGGGAAGGAGGGAAATGGTCGATGGTGGGTGGCGGTGGTATCCATAAAGCGAGTCTAATGCGAGGTCCAGTCGGAGATCCGCCTCGAGATCTTATACAAACATATCGGAATCAAGCGGAAGTCTTGGCCGACACAGATAATACCCCTCTGTGACACAAACCAGGTGAAAAGATGTTTTCCGGTTGATTAGTCAGCAATCGTTGTTTTCCACCGTAGTACAACAGGTTGACACCGAAAAAAAGCATCATTTCGACTCGCCAATACTGTTATGATGTGTTTGGCGTCGGTACTTTTGCTTCGACTTGCATTCACTCCCTCATACACAGCCATGCTACCCCTCTTACAACACATCCCAGAAAGTTGCTCCGTTCAAAGGACATCACCGAGTCCAAACGAACTGCGGGAAATAGTCAAACTGCACGTGACGATCCTCCATTCTAACTCCACTTGACTTTTGGCTCCCATCGACGACCTTTCCTCGTCGGGGAACGCAAACGCAATGTCGCCGGCATTGTTCACCACCGGCCAATCACGATGGGCATTACACATCGTCCTCGGTCTGTTGTCCGCGGTAGCGATCGCCAGCTCCGCGCCCCCGTCCGCGGGAGGTGAGCGGCTTCACTCTGGTCCTGATGTTCTGCTGATCGGTACCTACGTAGGTGCGACGATGTTCAGCGGTGATCTGGGAGATATACGGGGTATTGCCGTAATTCTAGGTTCCGTGGGGCTGGGAGGGGTGCTAGTCCTGTCAGTACTGCTGTTCCAGGTGATCGAGGCTGACATTCCACAGGCGGCTAGCGCGGATATTCTTCCCCAAACCATGGCGGATATACCTCGATCGTATCGAGTTTGACCTCATCGCCATGCTCTGGATATGCTGGACATGTGGGCTGCTCCTTCTGACATTGACCCTCGTTTGACGCCGTCTAGCCGCAACGATGGCCTTCTCCGCATTCACCCTCCATAAAGGCGTCTGCTCCACTGTCGTCTCCGACATCTTCCTCCCCACCTGTCCACTCCTCACAGTCGACCTAGCGCTCCTTCACCTCCTATCAACATGCAACCTTGCACTCCTCCTCGTCATCCTCTCCACAGCCCTGTCCCCATTGTACTACCTGTCACTTTCCCCGTCCTTCCCCGACACCGATGCCGGCGGACCGGCCAAGGTAGACCCCGAAGCGACAGATGCGTTCGTTATGTGGGACCTCGCGCTTGCCTCGCCTCCGTCTTCTCCCCGCCTAGACGCTACACCCTCATCAAGGACATACGGGACTTCGGTCCCGGCAACTCCGATAACACCAGCATCACGTGCTTCGCCCTCGAATCCGTATCAATCACCGGCCAAAGCGTCTTCCGCTTCCGCAGAAGGGGCCACACCACCACGAAGAAGGGACAGATTTGCAGAAGGGCGAATCTGGAGCTATGTGCCTTTGGCGGGTTGCTCGCTTGGCGTGGCAGGAACTGCAGCCTTCGTATTGCACGAGGGGAAGTATAGTGCGTTCGCATGATCATATCATATTTCACCTGGCTGATCAGGCCTCATGGCAGTTTTGAGCAGCATTTTCATGCTGGTGATCGCACTGCTCAGTTTGCTCTTTTCCGCCTCTTTGTACGAGCTTCCACCTCCTATTCTGACCTGGCAGCTGACGGAACGCGTGAGCCTGGCATGGCATCGTTTCCAACGAAAGTCCAAGATCCCCGAGGCGGAGCGAAGATCTTTCAATCTCCGACACGACCGCGCGTTGGAGATAGGCCTAGCTGGGGCCCTATTCCTCCTCTGGCCGCGTACGCTCCCCTATCTCCTTACACCCGACCTTACTGACCCCACCGCCAGTCGCCGCAATCGCATACACCCTCTTCCCACCCACCGCTAACCGACCATGCTCGAACCCGTCCGCCTCTGCCGCACCTCTTATCGACCCGAGTGATATGAGCGAAATTCTCTGTCGTCTCTCAGTCTCGGCGGTCGCACTGGCTTGGCTCGCGAGCTGGATCATACTTGCCCGTGTCATGGGGCTGATTATCCCCATGCCTGAGATGGGCAAGATACCCTTGCCAACAAGAACTGGAGGGGAGGAGTCGACATTTTTGTTGCGAGCGGAGGTTCAACGGCCTCAAGTGGGGTATGGGCGGATTATTGCGGGAGAGGCGTTCGAGTTGGGTGATGATGAGGATTGAGCATCTCGAGTAATCTTTGGGGGGTCTGAGCTCATTTTGTTTGGTCATCGTACGGATTGTAGCTGGTTGTCATCGCGAGTAGAGCATGTAAAATCACTTATGCGTTCTGTACGAAGCATTCTGCGGCAATCTGAGAATGGACATTGACCCTGCACTGAAATTCGACATGTTACTGGCCACATTTCAATAGAATCATTACTTGATGAGCGAGATATGTTTTGCATGACTGTCTAGTTTCGATCTACACGCAGAGTACGATGACACCCTCCACGTCTCACGGTGCCACCTCGACCCTATCCCAATCCCCATTCGGCGTCAACTTCCACTGAGTCCGCCTATTAGGTGTCGGCTTCAATTCCAAAAACTCGACTCCCGTTGGTCGGATCGCGAGTAGCGCGAAGTTGTTCAACGCAAACTCGATATCCTTCTTCATCTTCGGATCGTCCTGCCACCCCACGGATCAGCTCTTCTCTCCCCCACAAGCACACGGAGAGACCCACCGATTCCACGTCTAAGCGTTGAAGCCAATCCTCGGGCTTCTCCTCAATCTCACTCATCTTCTTCCCCGGCTGTGGCCTCCCAAAACTCCCCCTGAGGTGCCCACTCATCTCCTTCGCCCACATCTCCCTCCTCTTCCCTTCCCACCATTCCGGATTCCCTTCCCTCCCACCAGCCCCATCCTGTCCCAAAGCCTTGACCGCCTTGTCGATCAGATCGTGTCCGTTTGGAGCGTCGGGTGAAGGGACGGTGTAACCTTCTCCGGTTATGCGGAATTGAACGGCGGAATCGTCGATCCACCATGCGATCTCGAGAATGGGGTTGGAGGCGAGGTGAACGGGTTTCTGCATTCGCGTGTCGGTGGTGGTCAGGAGAACGTTTCCGGGCGTGACTGAGACAGGCATCAGTATACGCTAAGGAGGTGAACGGGGGGACGTACTACCGCGATGGATTACATATCGGCACTTTGGGGCTCCCTCAGGTGACAGCGTCGACAGCGCATAAGCTGATCTCGTAAGTTTTATGAGTAGGAGAATTTGGACCTACATTTGAACTTGGGCTGCAGCTCGAGCTCATGGTTTAAAATATCGATCCACTCGGGCCGTTTGGTAGCGACGGCAGACATGGAGCGGCGGGCAAAGGAGGTGAGGTAGGAAATGGTGGAAGAGAGTGTCTTCAGACAGTAGGTGGAGAGTGAATTGACTGGAGCGGCGAACTGGAGCAGTGCACGATCTCGATCTGGATTGCTCCCAACTCTTTGATCGGGGCACGCATATAGACGGATTCTGCTGGAAATCGGAAGTATGCCTCGGCGGAAATCAACCGCGTTCAGAATTGCGTTGTACAGGATGATGCATTCAGACGAGCTGTGCTACTGCGGTGTCCACGAACATGCTAATATCCCGTTCTCCGGCTAATGGCTTCACGACACCCGCTTTTTCCAGTACCCTGATTCCTCCATCACCGAAAGTTTTTCTGGATTCAACATGACTTACCCCAATGTCTCTTCCACCACACTCCGCTTCACCACTCCCAAGCTCTTCTCCCACTTGACGGTCGCCAGCCAATCCACCACATCCTCCCGCTGATGACCAAAGAAGTCCACCACAAAGTCTACGTCCTCCTCTTCTCGAGCTGCTGGTGAGTTGAAGTGATCAACGTAGGGTTCGAAGGAGGTAAGGAAGGTTTTCAGGGCGTTCGAAGGAGCGGAAGGAGAGGCCGCGATGTGCCAGCATGGCCAGGGCGCTGGAACGTATTAGCTGGACCAAATTGGGTGTTCGTAGTGTGGACTGACAATAGACGGAGCCGACGAATCGGACTTCACCGGTGTCCACGTATGGTTTGGTGGTGAACCATTCCCAGAGGAACACCGAGGCTACGGAGTTTCGTGATTCAGCCGCAACGTAATCCGGATTAGTATGAACATCATACTCTCGCCAGAATTCACCGAGTCTCGTAAGGGCTTGAATTGTCCTTTGACTATGAAATGTCGATCAGGACTGAGCGAGGGTGAAGCTTTGAACGGCTCACCCTCGAACTTCGGTTGCTCAGTCTCCGACCAGCCCTGTTGCATCGACAGGACCGATGCCATCACCTGTAGGCCGTTCACTCAGCCCGGCTCGTTGTCATACAGACTTGAGCGTACCTGCGAGCCACTGGAGACCCGTCAGCTCCGCGCACGATCCGACTTGCATGCTCACCTGCCGAATCGAGAAATACCGAAGCTCGTCCCCTTCAGATCGTCGACGGAGTTGTACTTGCTATCCTTTCCCGTGATGATAGCCCTGAGATGTATCGTGAGCAAGAACAGCGCGGAGGACGTAGCAAATCGAGCTCACCATCGCAATGGACTGGCGATATACCGGCCGACCAGTTTATACGATGTCTGTCCGTTCGCAAGTCCGGCGATCAACGCGTCTGTCAAGGCTACATTCACGATCAGCCGTGCTCGTGCTAAGATCATGAAGACACAGCGCCTGACTAGCCCAGACAGGAAGCCATTCCCGAACTCACCGATACAAACATCAATCTCCCCATTCTTCAACTTCACCTGCATCTCCCCCGTCCCCCCCGGACATTCCACAAGCTCAAAAGTCTTCCCCTGGTCCTTGTCCGCAAATCGAAGGAGAGGAGAGAGGAAGTGTTCGCGGTGCCAGCCGACACGGAGTTTCGCCGACATCGCCAGGGTTTATTTTCTGATGCTGGTAGAAAACATCGTTTTGGCTGGAGACGTAGCCGGAACCATATCAGATTTGCTCGGTAAGATCGGTTAGATCCGATCATGGGGACTCCACATCCAGATTTGGGGATGGTCTCCAACGCCAGGATGTGACCCGCCGGAAGCACCTGCATCGCTCATTCAACGGAAGTTTCTTCGCTGGGACCAGCTGAAGCGGGAGCTTCACGTTTCACTGCCCGGAGTCGACCTCGAGAGAGATCAAGAAATCACAGCAGCACGGAAGTCCGGCTCCGGGAACCAGAACACGACAGGCAGTTCAGATAGTAGCTCCAGCAATATGCCCATGGCAGCGTCTACCAGCTCTGGCGAAACCTCATCCATTCCAGCTAAGGACATCGCCAACCTCTCGCCTGAGTCGAGAAGCTATGTCGAGAATCTCCTGAGATACCAAGCACCACCTTTACCAGAGTCCGCTATCTCTCATTCCTGAAGGAGCTACTCGAGGCTGATGTCTGATCGTAGTTTTGGCTTGGTGAAGCAGGCGGCGGTGCTCGTTGCGCTGTTCGAGAAGCCAGGAGATGATCAGTTGAGTGTCTTGCTCACCACGCGGGCGAAGACCTTGAGGCAAGAGCTGCTGTCATCCAGCACGCTCATAGCCTGACAAATATCTGCATAGACGACATCCATCGCAAACGGTGGATCATGCTTCGCGTCATGCGATATCCGGCTATACTGACTGGGTGTAGGCATTACCAGGAGGCAAAGTCGACCCCGAAGATCACAGTGCCGTTCACACCGCGGTATGCCTCTCCTCGTGCGTCATCGAAGACCTTACTGAGTTGCGCAGTACCGAGAAGCGTCCGAAGAAGTCGGCCTTCCGCTCCCACCTCACTCGTCGATTCATCACCTTACCGTCCTCGATCCTGTCATGACCATCCTCCCTCTTAATGCCCATTTACGAAATCACATCGTCGTCGTCCGTGAGCCTATGCGGTCGTTCCTGCGCCCAGCGCTTATGAGTCTGCGCAGCGGTCGTTTGCTTCATCTCGGACCCAAGCCTGGTTGCCACGCTCAAGCCCGCACCGGAGGAGGTGGATATGATCTTTAGTCACCCCTTAAAGGGATGTCACACGGGTGTGCTAAGAGGGAGAGATGTGGTCGGACTCGCAGAGAGGGGAGATTGGTGGCCTCATGAGGAGGAGTTCCATGTAACTCTCGTCACTATCACTGATACGGACGAGTGGTTGACATGACATGCCTTCCGTAGTCAGCGGAGGATCGAATGGGAGTGAGTCAGGGCGAAAATTCCCGTCGATCTTGCATAGAGTTACTGACTTGCTGACTTCAGGTGACTGGAGGATATCGCATGCACGTTAGCCATGCTTCAGCACTGGGAAGGCCCAGCTTACCAATTTCAGCGATTTCGGACAACTCATACTCCAATCAAAGGTCTGACTTCGGATGTGTACGCCCGATCCTCTTTCGCAAGTATCGCAGCTGATCGCTGCTTCGCCCAGTCTCATCGACACCGCCACCATAGCTTTCGCGTCCCCGCCCAAAATCACCCGCTACGCACCACATCAGCCTGACTTCGCGACTGCTATCGCGAACGTCGTCCTCGAACTCCCTGGCGTCGTTGACTCTGTCGAAATCAGCAGCGGCGAGAAGCGGGTATTAGAGTGGGGTGGACCTGAGCCCGGGATGCGGATAAAGTCGAGGGAGACGTGGCATGATCCCGCATAGGAATGGTGGTCATCCTCGTGATTGCCCCGGTCCTCTCCGACCGTCCTCTCGGAGGTCGTTGCATGACTGGGATACCTCGAAAGTCGTTTGACGACAAGTTACCCTAGGCTACTCAGTACAAATGTATAACGACTCGGTCTCTTACCAAGGAGAGTACTAGATTGGAGACCTACCTTGGTAGCCAGTCTAAATGTCGACATGGTTCCCTTCAATCTGTCTACCTTCCTTGCATGCACTTATGTATCAAGTAAGGCTCAGAGCGAACTGTTATGACCCCATCCCGGCATCACCACGATCTACGCCACCATACGATAAAACCGGTATATCCGATCAACAACTCCCGCATGTCTGCAACTGTCGCCAACATTACCCAACGTACTTATTAACTTGTACGAAGAGCAGTCATTCATGGGATCACCGCCCCTGATCGAATATGACCGCATCTCCAAAATGTTCGAGCGCATTCCACGACCAAACGAGTACGACCTTCTTGTTGGTACCTCAATCCACACCGGGCAGCGGGTAAATACCCTCACGAAGGCCGGGCCGCGATAATCGCCGACTATTGCGGATGTTCATGAGTCTGGTGGATCAGCAGACGACGTGGAGTCGGTAAACCTCTAGGTGCTGTAGGAACGGGGAGAAGGATCATCAGGCCTCGGGCTTGGGGGTGGCAAGGGCGGAAGAGGCCGAGGTATGCAGAGGTATATAAACGCGACCAGATTGGCTGATATCCGCCAGAGATCTAGTATCGAGGTTCTTGTAGCTAGTTTATGCAAAGTCTTACAACTAGCGGACCTACCTGTCATGAAACCAGCAAGAACTACCCAACATGCATTGTGGTACCACATTCATGGTCTGCCTCAGAAAGAAATCAGTCTCGTACCTTTGTTCCCGGCAACCTTATTTTGTGTCTGAGCGTTGGGTCTATTGCGTAATGCACCTTACGTAATCACAACGAGGTTTTCGCAGGAGCTCGGCCTCAAATGAGGTCAGAGTGTCATGTCGGGGACTTGACCCGTATATAGTTGGTGGAGGTCGGGACTCCCATTGGTGTTTTAGCTTTGTACCAACTATTCATATCAGCAACGTGACAACTTGCAACATCATTATGCGACAAAGATGCCCCAGCATAAGGAGCTGCTCCTCAGGTGACATACGTCGTGTGCTCTATTTGGATTGTAGCACACATTTGCCTGGACATGCACCGCCGCACTGATGGTTGGGAAGCATTAGCTGAGGGAAGCAATGGAAGCAAAGCAAAGACGTTTTGAGATCGCTTGCAGATTACTGACACCGTCATGGCAACGCCACACCACAAATCGCCACTCGACGAAATCAACGAGATTCGTCGAAATGCCGCCGACTCGCTCTGGGTACTTAAGGTAACTCGTAGACGTATCTTGCCCTTAACCGCTATTATATAGTCTCGCCTTGACTCGTATGCAACCTTGCCAGCCCTGTTAGACCACCCTGCTCCTGTATCCCATGAGAATTACAGAAGCTACCAGCAAACTTGAGTGGATGGATGTCTTTCTGCAAACCCCTCCAATCCGGAACTTGATGCTGGAGAGAACTAGGTGTTTGAGGTCAAATATGTTGTATCAACAGAACATGCTCTTCTACATTTAGGATCGATTCCAGGTTTCGGCCATAGCATCTCGAAAAGGTGGGACACACGGGGAAAGATCGCGAATCGAGTGTTTGGGACCCACGGATACGGACAGGCGGATCCCCGTTCCGTAAATGCATAATCCTGATATGATGCCTTGGTGACATCGATCGATCGCTAGGGCACCTGCGGTTTCCGGAGCCATCAGTGATCTCGTTCTGAGCGGAGGACAGAGAGGCGATCGGAGGGTGAAAAACGTTCTATGCGATCTTAAGACTTCGAGTCTATGATGTCCTGGCATTCAAGGCGCAGGTTTACGGTAAGAAAATGCTTACCGTGTACGGGATACATGGAATGTCGTGATGCCGAACACAGTAGAGGCGAATATGAATGCTGGTTATGCACGCTGGGACCCGACCAGGCGCCTATCAGCCTCAGAAGCGGTAACGAATTGTAGGCTCTCACAAAACGTGTACTTTGTCGAGGAGTCTCGTCATCCTATTCACTCTTCCATAGCATCGTCCGCTTCTTCCCCCGAATTCCACCAAGACACGATTCCCAAGCCAGACTCTGCGATTGTAGCCTGCGCATCGCGTCAAAAGCTCCCGCTATCCTTCACCCTGACAGGAAATTGGCAGCTCGAGCTCACCATGATCTTATAACCTGCTGTTTCAAGCGGATCCTTCTGAGGCACCTCCTCATGCCCATTCGCATCTCCATTCGTCAATGCCGTCTGAGCGACCGGTATAGGTCGGACGTCTTGCCACTCGACCGAGTCCACTCGAAAACGAACGGGTTCGTCTATATCGATGTATAGTCTAGCTGCATGATACGTCATCATTGGCTGAAACCCAAACAACCGGGAACCACTGACTCTCTTCGACCGTATTCATGAGCTCGGCGGTGGTGAAGATTTGCTCAGAGTCCTCGTCGTCGGAGTACCAGAAGAATCGGTTCTGAGCGGGGTTGCTGTGAAGAAGAGGGTCAATTCCGGCCAACGGGGTGAATATACTATGCGGAGTTCGGAGGTAGGAGAGAGGGGACGATGTATATGTCACTGAAAAAGCCGAGGGATACTAGAGTACGCCGAATGAGCAAAAGTGTGGTCGGCGAACATATGATAGCGGTGACTGACCTCGGATGTATGACTTGGTCGTTGACATGACCTTCCCGACAATCACCTCCCCAATGAAGGGCGCGAAAATCATCAATCGGAATGAGACTGCGAAAGTCAAGGATCAGCCGACAAAAGATACAAGCAGGTTGAAATGAGGCTTTGTGAGAGCGGACCGACCTTTGTAGTACATCAATCCGTTCCCCCAGGTCACCTTCCCATCCTCCGCCGTCAGGATGTCGAATGCCGACAATCCCAGGCCTTTGTCGGGGATCAGCTTGTTCGCATACCTGCGAAACAGCAACATCGGCACGGTGAACGGACGGGAAGACAAGCCAGATTCGGCTCACTTCCTGTTGAGTGAATCCAGGATGGTGATGCCTGGTGCTATGCCAAATGTCTTCGGTGCTACCGGTACTGTATCCTGAAAAGCTGTTGGGTCTGACCCTATTTCTGTGGCAAAAGGAGCTCACTTTGACGACGAGGAGGACAAACATCCTTCGTCGTGGCGCTTCGTTACCGGACTGGCATGGAGATCACTACTTATTCTGCTGCGAGTCGGATCAAGAACAGAGCATATCGCAGCGTTTCAGAAATCGTCAGGAACGGCATTGATAACAATACCTCATATACACACGTAATTTGAACCACGTGTCCACAAGTCATGATGCTGATCGTTTGCCAACTGAATCGGACCGTTCACCTTAAGCCCTGAAACAGTTGACGATCCAGCGATGAAGACTGTAATCAACTCGCCGGAATTCTCAGGACCTACCAGGATGAAAGCCTTAGCCTGAAAGGCTACCCGTATTCCCTTCGCGCCGCAACGCTTCGATTCTCGCCATGTCACTCCCATCCTCCTCCTCTGCTCTCTCGTCATCCTTCCCAGGCGGATACCGCGCATCTTCGTCAGAGGCATCTTCGAGCTCTTCGACAATCTCTGCATCGGCACCCGAATCGAATCTTCCTCCATTGACAGCTTCACCTCCGCAGCAGCAGAAGAAGGCTTTGCAGGGATGGAAGCATTCAGCTGCAGGAAGGTGAGCCCGTCGGCCGGGCACCTTGAGTTCTGACGAAGCTCATCAATCCCGTCATCTCAGTCTTGGTGGCATGACTGGAGCAATCGTCACTTCTCCCTTCGACGTGGTCAAGGTGCGCGGCATACCACATCGCTGGGTCCGGAACTGACGAAGCGCCCGAAGACGAGACTGCAATCCGACATGTTCCGACATACCGACGCACTATTACCCAGCAGGGTTGAAAACCCATCTTCACTGGCGGCGGCCTCGGCAGCAAGACAGCTGCCGAAGCGGACGGGTGTAGGCGGATCGTTATGGCAGTTCGTCGATACCGTCTATCTGATCAGGTCAGTCGGCGCGATCATACCCGATCTTTGCGGTTCTGGGCTCGTGACGCGAAACTTACGACCTGTGGTAGAAGGACAAGGGTCGAGGAAGGCTGGCGAGCGCTCTATAAAGGTCTAGGCCCGTCGTTAGTCGGGATCATACCTGCCAGGTATGTCAGCGCGAATTAGCTCATAGAGCCTCTTGCTGACCTAAGTGATACAGGGCTCTTAATTTTTACTTCTACCCCACGACCAAAGTATACCTCGCGAAGCAGTTCCCGAACGCGCCAACGGAGAAAGCAGGGCAGACGTCAGAGGATAGTCCGGTCATACACCTTAGTGCTGCGATAGTTGCTGGTAAGTCTGAATCTTATGGCTACGCCTTGAGCTAGTGTTGACATATGGCCCGCAGGAATATTGACTGCCACTGGAACAAATCCAATATGGGGTAAGCCATTGCTATACGACATTTCGAGCTCGTACTGACGAGATCTTAGTCATCAAGACCCGATTACAGCTTTCCGCACGGAAACGACCTTCTTTAGCACCTCCTCTCCCTTCAACATCGAAGCCGTCTGCATCCCCGCTCCCGCGAGCCATCGCAGCCTCAGCAGCCGCTCTCCCGCAGACATCTACCCTCACCTCAGCAGCTAATCCGCCGAAACCCTCCGCCTTCGGTCCCGCGGTCGCGATGACGTGGGACATCTTCCAAAAGGATGGAATACGAGGTCTTTATAGGGGTTTATCCGCCAGCTATCTCGGAGTTTCCGAAGGGGTCATCCAATGGGTGCTTTACGAAGTGAGGTCCCGCTAGACATATGCATGCGTCAGCTGATTACTCGCAGCGATTCAAACGAATGAGCAATCCCACCACCCCTGGCATGGAGGATAGCCGATCCCTTCTCTCCTACATCGCTGGCATTGTCGGCGCATCCGGCGGTGCCAAATCTATCGCATCCCTTATCACCTACCCTCACGAGGTCGTCCGGACACGAATGCGACAACCCGCTGTCAACGGGCGAATCAAATATACCGGACTCCTCCAGACCTTCCGACTCATTATCGCCGAAGAGGGCGTAGCGAGCCTATACGGCGGCTTGACAGCGCATCTGTTTCGTGTGGTCCCGAATGCGGCGTGCATGTTCTTGATCTACGAGATCGTGGCGGGGAAGTTGGGATCTTAGGGATATCGGTCAGGAGAAGAAACACCACTCGATTTCGTGGATATCCTGCATGCATATTCTATTGGCAATCGTGCACCACGCACGATTTGTGGGATCGGTGCTCCCCTTGCGGCGGACGACTGTTGTGTCGTACACAATTCGGAAGCCTGCAATGAGGTAGACGACCTTAGTCCTTGACCCCTAAGTAGCTACAATCAAGCTTTCACACCTGTGCTATTAGTTGATGTCGATGTTGACACTGCGCCCAAATGCTCACCTTCCCCAAGCGCACTTCAGCCATTAAACGGTCACATCAGACGCAACTATAGGTACAATAGCGTTCTGGATGCGATGCGTGACCACTACTGTTTGGAATATGAATGCCACTACTCTTGGTTCATTCAGCAAAGTCATCTGGACTCATTTCAAGGCAAATTCAAAACATATTTGGGACATCTGTTTACAGTATTCTATATCCAGAACTATCCATTTGTAGCTTCAGACATTGGACGAGGAGGACCAAATCATAGAAACCCACATAAAGATGCTTCAAACAGATGTTCTAGCTCAATAACGCCAAAAGAACCAATGAGAACCCCTGGAAAGGGGGCCATGAGGAGACATAAGGCTCTATTGGAAACATCTCTTCCTGCTTGCACTCTCTACTGGCAATCATGCACCATCATGGTGTACATCTCAGTACTTCCATCAGCAAATGGGATTTTTGTCTCCTTCAAAATGTTGAAGCCTGCTTTGCGGTAGACACGGTCCACCTGAGCCAAGTGAGCTATGATACAGGAACAAGCATGTTCGTCTTACATTGCTCCTTGGGATAGCCGCCAAGCCCATCTTTTCACCTTGCCGATGCGCAATGTTGCTCCATTCAACTGATCAGATCCCTACCAAGCCGCTTACCCTGCTCAGAAGGGATGGTTGCAATGGTGTGGAGATAGTAAGAGGCTTTCTTGAGATCAGGGTCATCTGCCTCTTCAGGCTGGATCGACTGAATCAGTCCAACCCAGTCTGCCAAATAACATATTTTACCCAATGACAGTCCCACTCCCTCTGCACATCAGAAAGACTTGCAAAAAAAGCGCCCAAAGGCTGCCTTCTCCTCCCTTGTCAAAATTTGTTATCAGCAGAAAAGAAAATCCAAGAGCAAGCATACGTGTCCCACAATGTCCTACCAGGACGTGTCCAGATTGCGACTGAGTCAATTTGGCCTGTCGCAATTGATTTGGCAACCCAGACCTCGCCATCGATGGATGCTGCCTTGATTCTTGCCTCATGGTAGATGGTCATGCGTGATCCATTGCCGTCACACTGTTGGTTCAGGCAGTGATCTGGATCAGCAGCCATTCACAAGTCAGAACTTGTTCATTGTGTCTGGGGTTAACATGGGCAACGGAAAGGCCAAACCTTCTCGGAAGCCTTGCAACAGCACTTGGAGCATCTCAGACTTTTCCTCATCTGATGAGGGCATCCTGAGCACCTTCATATGTCTTGGTGGGTGCACAGCTCACCTGAGGGTTTGGAAAGCCTGCAGATTGTGTGGTGTCCGCTTGTGCTCCTGGTATCATTGCCCTCTGTCCAGTCAGTCATGATGTTATGGTGGATTATTGGCAGACGTTGATATTGTCTGAATATTTCAGATGAGGATTTGATATCAGCCCGCTGCTCAAGCTTTATTTTTTAGCTGGGCTTCTCAAGCTTTGTCTCAAGAGTAAAAGAGGCCCAGATTTCAGATCT
>JAABUH010001077.1_pt1 | contig 33351 bp, 39 predicted proteins | sample 5559121 | NCBI WGS metagenome assembly JAABUH01 (sample SAMN10711871, study PRJNA513364) | rock metagenome | isolation source: Antarctica rocks | place: Antarctica: Victoria Land, Battleship Promontory nord | collected 2015-12-28
GTATGGTTCAAATGTGATTTCTCAATATCCAGGCTGGCTCCCTTCTCGCCAATCAGCCAAGGCACCCGACACTCAGGGCTACACGCGGTCCCTATCCATATTTTAATCGCTGCTCGGGCTGTATGAAACGAAGAGATACAAAAATACGATTAGCATTGGTCCGAAAAATTAAGGTTCCCTTTCGGTTTTTCTTCCCCGCAGATCAGACCTTTTGCAGAGATCTCCGGGTTCGGATCCGTGCTCAGATCGGTTTTTTTTCAAGGAGCCTTTTTCTTTTGGGGGATCTACCGGCGGAGAGCAATCTACTGTCCGGTCGGGCTTGGGTTGATTTACGTCGCTTCCTTTCACCCTTTGACCTTTGATCCATGCCCGAACGAGTCGACGTATACAAATAAGCCACCTTTCTTCTCTCCCCCCCCCCATTGTACTCATTTCATGCTTTGTACTTTTTTTCATGCTTGATATTTCGATAATTCTTCTTCATTGTCCTCTCTACAATCGGACGACGCCATTAATCCCGTAGTCGGGCCCTCCCGGAAGCTCGGAACCAACCCCCGAGGCTGAGAATCACGTCGAACAATAAGAGGGTGGAATTCGCAAGTCCGAACAAAGGGGACAGTCAGTCAAGACTTCGTCGTTGTCTTTTTGTGTTGTGTTGGGTTACGGTTTGAGGAGCGGGGAGGAGTGGTGAGACAAAAGGGAGACCGCGGCTGCTTAATCGTGCAGTTGATCTTAGTACGAAAAGACGAACTTTAAACCAGTTTGCAAAACTCTAAACCCTCCCAGCCTGGGGGAAGCTGAGCGGACAAGCGAGCTCATCTCCATTCGGTGACGGCGAGGGGAGACTCATCGTATCCGGATTCTGAAAAAGCAATAAACGAACCAACTTTGTCCTCATCCAACGCACAATAACGAGCGGAGCCGATTCATCTCACCTCGAGCTCCGCTCATCGCATCTCTCTCCCGCCGACGTGTCCTTTCCACGATGGACCACGAAGAGACACAGCCCTCTTCATCGACACCTCAAGAACCGAGTCTGGTCGTCGGGCCAGCCATGTCTACTCCTCCTCGCCAATCAACACCTCCAAACATGTCCCGACCCACGCCCACTTCCCAATCACCTCAGCTCGGTTCTCCAACAGGGTCCATGTCCATGGCGAAACGACGTAGCGCTCCAGCATGGCTCCGAGACCGGGACCGAGACCGTGATCCATCATCGAGCGGATCTCACCGTCGTCATCCTTCTCAATCATCTCCTCAATCCTTCCATGTGCCACCTGTCGGTCGAGCACCGCCAACGCCAAACTCACCAGGTCCACATCGGACTCCTTATTCTTACCGTCATCCCATCTCCCCTGCTCCACTCACAGCACCTTATACACCTTATCGTCCGTACCCTGCTACAGCACCTGCGCAATCTCCGACACGGGTATCTGGTCACCCATGGGCAGGCGTAAGTGGTAGCGGTAGTGGATCGAATGTGAATACCCCGACGTACCCGACGCTTCCTCTGGCGAGTGGAAGCGGGTCGAACCCAAACGATACAACACATCCTAGGGCCGGCGGTAGCAGATCAAATCCCAATGAAGGATCCCATCCATGGATGACCGGTTTCGTCCCCAACACTCGCGATGGCATCCCTCCCATTGCTACCGGGTCAGGCAGTACCAATACGAATACGGCGACACACCCATGGATGACCGGTTTCATCCCGAGTACTCAGAACCCCACCCATCCTACACCCAGCGGGTCAGGCAGTACAGTCCACCTCTGGGCAGGGTCTAGTGGTTCTCAACCCTACAGACTGAACTATCGACCCGTCCGAGTACAGTGGGTCGTACAATGGTTGAAACGGAACGCTACGGCTGCATGGAATAACCCCGCTTCGGCGGATTGTCATGTCCGTGAGTCCTCTCTTACTCGGATCCAAGTATATGCTGATAGTAGCGAAGTGGTTCCCGTCAGTTCGCCTGTAGCGGGAAACCTCCCCAGTCCGCTTCTGCAGCAAGGAGTGGAAAGAGACTGGGCGGAAGGACGGATTAGTGAGGAGGAAGGAGGGGAAGCGTCTTCAGGCCCTGTAAACGTGTGTAGAAGGGGTATTGATCCAAACCTCACCGTCCCGGTGAGTCAACCTCGCTGTCCAAACCAAGCATTCCAAGAAATCTGAATCTCACCATCCACTTTCTCTCTCTCGCTACCGCTCGCTGACGCTCGACAGGTCCTAATCTTCCCCCTCCACCGAGATTACCTCCTAATCCAATCAAAACTGTTCCGTTCCCTCCTCCAGTCCCCAGCAACTACCACCTCCTCCGACCCAACCACCATCTACCCAGCCGATTCTCAAGCTCGACCCCATTCTCCTCTTCTCTCGCCAACATCGAAAGGGATGCGAGTATTACCCACGAAACCTGGTCGACCTATCGCGGTGTTCTGTCCATTGCCTGATCCGAGCAGTTTCGGTATGTTGGTTCATTGGCTGTACTGGTTAGTTCTCTTTCCCTTACCCTGCGATCCTTCCCTTGTCGCGTCCCCGTCCACTCCTGCTTCCCCTTCTCTGCTCCATCTCCCCCTCCCCCTCCCCCTCCCAAAGCTCTTCTCCGTTACTGCTCGCTAGTTTGATCGCTAGTCCGAATGTGAATATGTAGCTTGATCTAACTCAATCAGCAGGGGAAACACCGATTTCCTCGAATCAGCGTTGAGTAACGGGGCCGTCACATGGCAAGGTATGGTTCGAAACATCGATTACCTAGATATGGATGATCGGATAAAGACGGTCGTTGGGAGATGGTGGAGGAAATGGGTCAGACCTGCTACGGGACGGGGTGAGGAGGAAGGTGGGGAGAGGAGGAAGGGGGATGATGGTGGGATGAAGGGAGGTTGGTTTGAAGGGAGTGGGAGTGATGTTGGGAGTGGGGATGAGGCGGATGAGAGTGATGAGGGGGAAAGTGGGACGGAGGTTGAGCGGAGAGCGAGGGAAGGGATGATGGATGAGGCGGAGGAAGGAGTTGTTGGGTTGATGAGGGGTTTGTAAGGCTCACGAAGCTCAAGGGGGCGCAAAGCTTCCTAAACCTTAGGAACCAGACCATAGGAAGGACGGTTGTGATACATGTAGCATATCTATACTGCAAGCTTTTGTGCATCGAAGGAAAATGTTGTATAACCCGGTACAAATACAGATGATGTAGCCGAGACCCTGCTGCGATCCGGTAGTTTCAACGATCCCTTGCCTCGGCTCCTGGCTGTTCATGACTTCAAGACTTGCATCGCTTGATCGAAGTAACGAGCTTCTGCCAGTAGTGGGTACCTCAAAGCCATTCGAGCAAGTTCGAGCAGAAACCGAACAATGTCACATCGCCTTGATCCTCTTCCACTTCAAGCCAAGTAAAGGAGCTCCCACCGTCCAAACAATCTCCAGCACCAGCGCCGTCAAATTTACCAAAGCGTAGAACGCCTGGACACCTACGTAAGCTTTGCTAACTCGATCGCAGGGGAAGGCTACTCACCATGGGGATGACCCCCATGAAAATATTCCCAGCCAGACCACGTCTCTGGATCGTCTCCCATAACTCGTTTCTCACGATCTCTGGCGCGAGACCGCTCTTGAATGGTCCAATCAGCCTGTAGAAGGTCGGGAAGGCAGCTCCGAAGCTAATATTCTTATCAGATGTCATTCAGAATCTATACTGAGAGGAGAGGGTAACCCACCAATAAACGAAGGTGATGAACCAGCCGTACTCCCTCAAAAGCTCCCCTAAACTCGGCGCACTCCCCATATCCCGTGCGAGCTGGGCCATATAGGTTGAGTAGTCCACGCCATATTGGATGCGAGAGGTAGGTGTATGGAGGAGGTGGTAGGTCTCCGGTGATGTAGGGATTGGGATGGATTGGGTCGTAAGTCGGAGGAACAGTTGAGCTTGGAGTTCTGCCATTGGTGGGATTGCGCCTGACGTGAGCGTCAGCGAGCGACCATGCGCAGATGTATCTCTTGTAGAAAGAGCGAAATCCATTCCAGACGATCCAGTTGAAATGAGGAGAGTTTGATATCTGTGGAAGGAGCGACTCACCCACTCCAGGCCGTAAGAAACCGATAAAGCCAACGCTCAAATCCCTACTCGAACAAACACCTCTCACATCACACTCTTCCGGTCCCTTCGGATACCCTTCCCCTAACCAATCCCATTCCTGTCTATACCCAGTACAAAGCACCACCAAATCCGGTCTACATTCCTTTTTCCAAGCCATCTCTTTCCTTCGATGTTCCGGTGGACAAGGGAAGATCGCTCTTCCAGTCTCGTCGAAACTTGTCGCAAAGGGGACGACATAAATGGTCGGATCGTCTATACCTTCCGGTAAAGGCGGGTCGATATAATGCGCGAATAATCGGTGAAACCAGCCCATCTTGAAGTATGGCCGATTGATGAATTGCATAGCCTTTGCCGATTTGTTGAGGAAGACGTAGGCTCTCCCTTGTCTTTCGGGAGGTAACTCTCCTGCCCATTGATTACATCCCGCCATAGTCCCTGTCAACGCCCACAATACCCGACGAATGACGAAATCCGAAACGAACCAACGGAGATGGGATGCAGAGACCCAAGGATGGACGTATGCCGTCTCGAATAGGTTTGTGATCAAACCATCGATGGGAAGGTTGCCTTCGAACGTCGTACCGAGTACACGGAAGTTGTTCAACACTTTCGGGAAGGATAGGAATCCACCTCGAATCCCCATCCAAACACGTGAGGCGTTGGACATGATCGATTCGTAGGCTATGTCCATACCTGTCTCCCCTGCACCGAGGACGAGGACTTTCTTCTCAATCAGTTGAGAGCGGGATTTATAGGAAGATGAATGGATCCAGGTGGGTGAGCTGGGATTTAGTGGTCTAGCGGTGAGACCGGGGATGGAAGGGATGTTGGGAGTGACGTGGAGTCCGGTGGTGATGATCACTCTTCGAGCGAGGAGGATATGGTCTCCGCCTTCTTGAGAACCGGGACGGACACGTCGGAGGATGGCTCGATGTCGATACCCATTGAGAGTCTCATCGCCAGTCAAGGAGAGTGAGATGACTTTCGAGCAGGGATGGATGTGAGGGGTAAGCTTGAAATGATCCGAGTAGTCATGTAGGTATTTGACGAAGTTTGGTAGACTCGGATGATCAGGATCAGAGAGTGGATAGCTAGCTCCAGTTAAACGATGGCCCGGTTAAAGCGGTGATATTCTGACATACCGAAAGTCGGAAAAGCAAGTCAACTGTTTCGAGCTGACCAATTCGGCATTCTCGTATCCTCTCCACCTGTCCTCTCATCAGCTGCTACTTACAGCATAGCTCAGGGCGACATACCTGAACGTCCCCCCTATCTCACTCTCCATCTCAACAAGTACCGATTCATCCCCAACATCCCATCGCGGACCATACTCGAGCACATACTTGAGCGAGACGAGACCGGACGGACCACCGCCTATAATCAAGGTCGAAGTACGGTCCGGGAGTGACGGAGACATGGTCGAGACGGCTGTATCATAGTGATAACCAAAAAATAATAGAAGCGCGAATGAGCCGAAGTTGCGAGGTGGAGGTCTTTCCATGATTTCGCTGCATAATGGACCTTTCGGCCGTGACTGACGACGAGCTAGGCTCATGCGCCAGCGAGGGCACTACGTACTATGTACGCTACGGAAGGGAGAGAAGGGAGGGGAGAACGAGAAGGAGGGGAAAGGCGGAGAGGGGTAGTGTCACGATCGTGAATCGAAGCTCGGATAGCATCGCCGAATATCGCCGACAACAAGCAACCAGTGCTTCACCCCGACCTTGTACTCTGAAACGAGGCTCGACCATGTTCGTTCGCCGCCAAAACAAGGCCACTTCTCAAACCACTGTACTCAACACGCTTCCCTTCGCCTACGACGAAACACCATCGACCTCGAAACAAGACGCCGAGATATCGCCAGCTATAAGCAACCAATGCTTTAACTTCGGCCTTGCATTCTGAAAAGAGGCTCGCCCATGTTTGCTGTTTGCCGAAACGAGGTTACCTTTCGCCTCTTTGTCTCCGACGCGATCCATTGTACTCAACACCATTCCCCCCTTGCCTGCGACGAAACACCATTGATCTCGAAACAAGACAAGCCGAAGATAGGCCAGGAGAAGAAGGTATAAGAGAGATGAGTCGAGAGATGGAGAGAACCAGCGATTCGAGATTGAAAGTGAGGGGTCGGTGAAATCCCCTCTTTTGTAGATGGGGATAAGGTAGTTGTCCTTGAGCTCGTTGGGAAAGTAGTTGTGCTCCGTGATGTAGTTTATGAGTCCGGCTATGACTGTCAACCACCGGTCTCCCGTTCTGTGAAGTGCCCATTTTTCCCGGTCGTCCGGACCAGGGGCGGGAGTTTGGGTTCCCTCTGTCAAGTGGTTGTGCTAAATCAGTCACGTTCATTGGCTGTGGCCAGATAAAAGGGTTTTCCCCTGCTTTTCCTGCGGATTTCCTACCGGCTTTGCAGTTCATCCAGGGTTTTGGATGTGGTTCCCGGTCGGATCGGCGGTATGTGCTTTTGAAATGGTCTCTCCATGCAAGTGTCACTTTCTTCGCTTCATGACTCAAGGAGCCGTCAGATAATCTTACTTACTGGTGCGATGTGTGTTTGTTGGTTTGGTTGCAGCTTTTGTGCCGAGCCTGTCCGTATTGCCAGCTTGGTCTTGCTATCGTGTTTGTCTTGGAGCTCTTTCTCTAATCGCTTTGATTCCCAATCTTTCAACTCTTTCTTGACCTGACGCTGTTCTGTTTCGATCCGTTTTGGTACTGCATCCCTTGTTTCCATTGGATTCATTCGTAGGATGGCTTTGTCTCGCCGATGCGTACGCTGCACAAAGCTGTTCCATGTAGAGGTACTGAAGGTTGCCCTCCTAACCTTTTGGAAAAGGTTGAGTTTGTGTTTGAGGTGCATTTTGTCTTTGGGCGCAAAAATGGTGCTTTGCTGGTGCAAGGGGTTGATTGCGGGTTGTTCGAAGACCTTTCCGCATGCTGACTAGAAGATTTCCGAAATTGAGCTATACATGTGATCAAAATGTTCGTTAGTCGTCATAGGACCTGTCAGTTCCGGGTTCTTATCGAGGTGCGCATCTAGTAGATCCGCCAATGTCTTGTAGGCATCATCATTCTTTGGTGGTTTTGGGAGGCGAGACGTCCGTGGTAGGTCTGTCCAAGTTGCTACAGGAGAGACGGGAATCGCAAATTGTGGATAGGATGGGTCGATGATCGAACGATGGATCTACAATCTTATCGATCATAGTTATGCTGCCTGCTGGCACTTGAGGACCTATTGCGGTTCTGTCAATGATGGACAAGGCCACTCCCTCATTTCTCGTATTGCACTTTCTTGTGAAGTCTTCCATTAGATTGATGTCGTCGCCCTTTAATTTGCCAGAGATTGGTACCACTGTGTTTTGTCAGGAAAGGGCGATATGGATTCCTACTGTCTCTGTTGACGAACACGCGTAAGTAGTGACCATCGGAATGCTTGTCTGCTGACAAAGCTGTATTCATGTCTCCTGTAACCATCCAGCGAACGCGGTTGTCAACGACTTTCGATACTTCCTCCCAGAAATGGGCTTGATCATTTTCGCTGTTTTTGCTTGCGGTGCATAGGTGCATACTATGAGTAGTTTCTGTAAGGTTTTGACTTCCTGCAATCTCAGGTAAACCTATTGTGAACAAAAGGACGCTGTGTTTGTATTTGTCGCTAATTTGAAAGTTGCCCAAAGCACTTGGGATATTTTGAGTGACGCCTGCAAGGATACCAGGTTGTGTAGTGAGCGGTGATGGCGGGGTGTGCAGGAATTTGTATAGTGAGCCCAGTTTGGCGCGGCATGCAGACGGAACCCCATCTAATATGCTGAACTCTGTAAGGACGAATATGCTGGGGCAAATGACCCCTATGAGCTCGATCAATCTTTGCAGTATGGAGGGTTGTGTAGCAGACAGCTTACTGCAGTTTAGCGTGAGCACTGTGAGATAGGGTGTGGCTTGTGTGCATGTCGGCAATCGCATGGATAAGGCGACAATGAGCAGAAGATTAATACCTCGGAGGATGGCGATGAGGCGTATATAAATAATAACGGTGAGCAAAAACGATCGGTTGACTTCCTGACTGCATCGTTATCTGTGTTAAGCGGATGAATAAGGGTAAATTGTGGACAAAAATTTGGCGGCCGTGAACAAAAACTTGGCGGCCGTGACCGCTATAACCCCTGCGGTGGATCGAACACCGGACTTTTCCATGCGACATAGCGAAACGCCGTAGAAGTGGAATGCGCTAGCCTCTGCGCTACAGGGGCGAGGAACTATTTTAAAAGCGAAATGCCTTATGAACTGCGATGCACGGGCGGGGAACTCCTTTCCAAACCGCTTGACGACTTTGTACTCTACCGGGTACTGATGCAGCTCGAAAAAGAAGAGAAGTCGATCCTCAGATACCACTATTCGTCTTACCAAGACTTCCTCGTTCGCTCATCATCCGTAGATTTCCACTTGACGCTTATCATACCCCTCAGGACCATCACCTTATCCCGAATAAACCACTCCTTCTGTCCTTGGCATACACCTCCAATTGGCAAGCTTGCCTGGACTGGCGATTACCCCACCGCGCCCTATCCTCATCCTCGTCTCCTTCATCTTCCTCGCGTGCCAATCTCGGTGCACTACGCAAGTATGCACACCACATCGTCCCAGTTGCGAACACACTCACCCGGCGATACTCCGAGTTCGAGCGGGCCGAACGGCCTCTCGGAGAGATCCTGGACCTTTGGGAGCGGGGAGAGGGTGCAGGGCTGTATGTGAAGGATTGGCATCTAATCGCTTCGATCGAAATCGAGGGGCGAAGCGTTGAGGAGGTCTATCGAGTACCTGAGCCTTTTCGAGGTAGATCATTGATCTCCCTCATTCTTGCATAGCTGATCAACAGGGGTGGGTAGATGACTGGATGAACCCTCCTCACTCCTCTACACCTGTCACTCGCCAATCAACCGAAGCAAACGACTTCCGGTTCTGTTACCTCGGTCCAGCGGGGACATTCACCCCACTCCACCGAGACGTCTATGCGAGCTATTCATGGTCGGCAAACATCGTCGGGAGGAAGGTATGGTGGTTGTTCCCTCCGGACCGACTGGATCGGGTCAGAGGGGAAGACCGGGAGATGGTGTTTGATGTTCGGGATGTACAGGACGAAGGAGGTGGGATCAAGGTCGTTCAAGAGGTCAGTGGGTTTGATTTGTTTGAAAGGACAGGATTGACTGATGGGAGAAGGAAGGTGAGGTGATGTTCGTGCCTAGTGGGTGGTATCATCAAGTTGTCAACCTTGACTTCGCGAGTTCATCTCAGCTCAACTCCTGGGATATCAGGTTGAACTAGGTGGTGCAACGCAGTGTATCTCGATCAATCACAATTTCGCTTCCTCCCCAACCCTTTCACGTCTCTACACCGCTTTGGAGGAAGCTCAAAGACGAGTGGAAAAAAGTATCGCCGATGTCAAGGAGATGATCCAACAGCGACTCGGTACCAAGACCGATGAGTGGGGGGGTCGAGTGGTGCGAGGAGGTGCAAGGCTTACTGGAGAGGGATGCTGGATGGGGATGGAAAGGATTTTGGGAGATGGTTCGGGACAATCTGAAAGTATGCCCTGCTTTGAGGGCAGCCGTACTGACGTTTCAGTCACCGAGAGCGAGCGAGCGGTTAAGGCCTCCTAGGGAGATGACGGATCGGTGGGTGAGGGAGGTCATCGAGAAGTATAAGAGGAGAAGGGAATGGGTGGTCTTGCAGGATGTCCGATCGGTGGTGGAGACCATCGAGAGATGGCTTGTAAGGGGGCGGGAGAGCTCCGAACCTAAAGGACCGGTATGATTGAGAGATCCCGTCAACATTGCATCCTGGTCGGCTAGGGACACGGTTCAAGGATTTTAAGCCATTCGAATCAGCTTTGGTCAGTGGTACTGTTTTCGCAAATCCGTCGCTCATCTTTCGTCCTTAGCTGTACATGACATGAGTAATTGGTCATGCATGACCTCGTCTGCTTGCCTGTAGAACCGATGACCCTCTGCTTATTAATGGCTTATCACGATGCCTCGTCATCTTTCTGCTCTGATACCTCGTGAACTTTCTGCTCTGATTCCTCCGTCCGTCTGAACCAGTTGGTATTCCACGTATCTTCAAATTATCGGCTATGTTACAGTCATGTGGGGAAAAACCTTACATCGCATACGAAGCCTGTTTCCGAATGCCCGATCTCGGATGGCTCCAATAGTGACTTCTAGGTGTGGAGCATGATCGATGAATGGCGGACCAGCTTCATAAGGTGGAAGGAAGGAGACGACGGAACCTCCTTCGTTCGTGAAGCTGCCGGACGTTCAGCGGAGATGGAAAGCCTGCATGCGAAAACTTGCCGAAAGCCAATCAGCTACGTATCACAATCAGCTAGTGCCTGACCGTAGTTATCGATTCACATTAACGATACCATCCGACCTCATCTGACCTTGTCCGCCTGATCGATCAGCCTTGCTGAACAGTCGGACCGCTAACTTCACCTGCTTGTTGTTCACGAGGAACATCGGAGGAGCTTGTTCGTCGGTGCTGATTACGTCCGTCTCCGAGTCGACGGAAGGGTGCTTTTCAACCTGTCCTTCGCCCTTCGCCCCGTCTGGAGAGCTCGATGGCTGGTTCCAGATACCCGTCTCCCTACGGTACGCATGACCTGATTTCGAATACGGTTCGCTGATGGTTGGGAACACATGCTGCGGGACGTCTCTGGATGGAGCTCCGGCCTCCAGCGTGGAGGTGGTATTGGCACAGCGTCTATTCGAATAGGGTATGCAGTGGTCTGCCGAGTTTCGCCAAGCAGATTTCATCGCGCTCCGCCAATATGTTCTCAACATCGTATCCCTTCCCGGGGATTGTGTCAACGATGAATAACTTACCCCCTTGTCCAGTCAAATATTGGATGGCTTTATCTGCCCGCTTCTTGAGATCCAGTCGTTTGTAGTATGAAGTATTTTAAATTCTAAAAGTCGCCTTGTTCCGGCATGCGGAGTCTATGCTGTTTATCTGGGGTAGGGTCCTCCACGACGGCTGCAACGTGTCGCCAAAGGTCGAGAGCTCCGCGAGACAATCGAGAGACTCCCTGATTTCCGCCCAATGGAAAAGGTTGTGATATGCCTCCATTATCATGATGACGACGAGCATGGATGCAGCCCACTTGTCGAGACGTCGGTCCGCTCTGGTGGAAAACCTCGTCTGATACAAGCGTTCAGAGAGACTCAATTCGGTAAGAAGAGCACATACGCAAGATCGAAGGCATCCTCAGTAGCTTGACGATAGGCAATGGGATCATTTCCCCAGGAAGAGATGACAGCTGCTTGGTGATCATAGGCGGTGTCGGCGATAATCCTGAGCTCTGAAAAACAGAACGGTTGACGCGCGCATCCAGCGAGATCCGCAGCTAAAACCAAGTCAGCTACCGGTTATAGTTCCTTCTCACGCTTACCGAAGCTAGCGCGACATAGAGGAATCCGTGAAGATCATCACCTCGACCAGGAGGAGGCTCCGACTTCTTGAAGTGCGCAGTGAGCTTCTTGATGTCGACGGGGGCAGGGGAGAGCGAGTCGTGACCGATCATTCTGCGCACTAGTACAGTCATTGCGGTCAAATTACTCAAATGTAGGTATGTGAGCAGAACGGTGAATGAATGTTGGTTGCAAAGTGCGTCAGGAGCGCGATAAGCACACCATCAAACCCTGGGCCGTCCCCAACGGAAAATGTTTGATTGATATGTGAAAAGTTTGTCCCTGAGGAAGTCCGAGCCCTGATGAGAGCGTTTTGGGTGTGATGTGGTAATTTTTGGTTAGAAGCGTTTAGCGAAGCCATCAAGGGGTAAGTCAAGACAAGAATACATGCTGATTTTGTATAATCACGGGATGGAACAGATCGAGATTGAGGATGCGGTTGACAGCGAGAGTTATGCATCTCCTAAAAGAAAAGACTCAAGTTCGGCTCTCGTCCCTCAGTTACCGTTACATGCATTACCCCTCCTCTCTCAATGGAAATGCTCATCCTATCGTCGAGCATGATCCACATCCGGAGGGCACCCCAGCATCCTCAGTTGATTGAATTCATCACCAGTCTGTTAGCGAAGCTTGGATGGCTTCACCCTCGATTTTTTTGCGTTGAAAATGCTCCCGTTCGGCCTCTTGGCGCGGTTTTCCCCATTGTCTGAGAATGACGATGCACAGAAGGCTGAACCACCTTTCACAGCATTATGAGCCAAAATATGAACATCTCATTCCCTAGAAAGCTCGGATTACGATGATGTACCGCTACAAGGTCATTCAATTATCTGATGGCAGGCCCACTCTCAATGTGATTATCATTATCATGTGATAGGAGCGAACATCATTGCAGATCATGAACCAGCGGTACAAGCAGATCACTACCGCAGGCAGCTGACGAAGCTCGCCGATACGTTGAAACCACTCCTTTGACCATCCGTCTGTCTCGCGGTAGGCGAATAACGGAGGGGAAACCGTACAGGTGCCTTACATCTTCTCCGCAACCTTTGACCGAAAGCTCGGTACTGTTGGACGGCTCGGATAAGCTCGCGGAGTCGCGTTCATAGGAAACCTGTCACTTCTTTTTTTCAAGTTATGCATTCATCATAAATCTACAACAGGTACATTACTGCTCGAAGCGTCGACTTTGGGTGGGGGGATATCTTCGAACAATGTTGGGCCCTCATTCTCTGGTGGAATGAACGACACAATCGAGCCGCCTTCCAGAGTCACCCTGCGAGAAAATGCTATTAGCTAAAGCTCGGGAGCACGGACAAAGGAGCTCACCGGAAGCCAAGAGTTTCTCATCAGCTGATGGTGCTAGGATCAATACTCCGATGAGTTGAGACAAAAACAGCTCACTTTTACGATGTCAACCCATTTGACTTCGCGATCCTGCTTCCTGGGATTAGCGATACTGAACAGTCTCGCAGTCAAGTCCATCTGTTCCCCATTCACACTGAACACGGGATGTCCAGAACTCTGCGGGATCGGCTCAGTAACCCCACGCTGGTGCTATCGATTGAATTGAGACGCTCACATCTGCTGAATCACTCGCAGCAGGTTCATTCGGTGTCCACCTGGCGGCAGAGACAGGAGGAGCCTTGGTCATGAACAGTTCATGAAGCGGTTTCTGAAACATCCTTGTGGCGATCCTGTCATACTTTGCAAAGATTCCCCTAGTCCTGAAGTCCACTGCACCACTCCCGTCATTGTAGACGAGGACTTCGTGATCGTTGTCGAGATGCGGACTCATGACCTGGTTCACGATTTGTAGGAGTGATCGTTGTCGAGATGCGGACTCAAGACCTGGTTCACCACTTGTAGGATGATTCTCTGATTCTCGTACAAAGTTCGGATATTTCTCGTCGGCCATCTGCTGAAGCCTCTCCTTCTTCTTCTCTAGGTCTCCGCTTATAGCTGCGTTGATGGCCCGATGAAAGCTGGCTGCGAGAGCTCGTTCACCTGTAAGAGAGGGGAACACTCAGGTTCACGTAGACTCGTCATAAGAGGGAGCTCACCGACAAGGCCAAGGAGGACAGGCGAAACCTTCTTGGCGAAATCATCAGGATGGTCCACACATGCTTGCTCAAACTCTAGATCTAGGATTGGTCATTCGCGTGTCACCCGGATGGATCAGAACAACCTCACTAACGGGCGAATTCGATGTCGACGAGCGACTTCCCAGACTTATCTTGACACTGGTCGATCAGACATAATCGCGCCAACACCGTATCGAAGTCCGATCTCGTCATGAAATCCTTGAAAACATCCTCTCGAAAGCCGAAATCCCAATCCGCAATGACAGTATCCTGACACCCCTATTCCTGTTCATTCCTTTAGCCTCCGTCCAAAATCACCCAACCCAAAAAACAACCAATTCACGATCTGACTTCATATCTTTTCGACCCCAGCACTTCCCCCATAAGCTACCTCCAACCTCCTCGAAAGCATTCCGACATGTGCACGCGTCAACCTCCAGAGCCAGATCAATTCCTCCTTGATAGATCCGGCTTTATTGGTTTGTATTTGTTTCGATCGCTCGAGGACCTATCTCGGCCAGATCGAGCTGCAATAAGGTATCGAGGTTCTTTGATCATCATCCAGAAAGAACATCCTACCGTTATCGGTCTCTTCAGGGCCAATTATTATGCTAGAGATTTCCTTCGCAGCATGTGCCCTCATCCATAACACATCGTGCTCTCTTTCTAGTAGCCTAATGAGTTGATAGCATCGATGCATCCCTCAGGATATCCGAGCCAAAAATAGAGCACTGTCATCACCCTTTTCTGTCGGGAAACAAGCAAGAGATCCCCTCTCTAAACCGAGATCCGCCCACAAACGAGCCCTTCCTCCTCCAACAAACCCACCACATCCGTTGCCGCCTAAGCCACCTTGGCCTTCTTCGTCCCCACCTCTTCTTCGTCTTCATCCTCGTCATCCTTATCATCTCCAGCAGCAGCAACAGCCCTCCGTTTCGTCCCCGCCACATAATCCCCTTCGTCCGCACCATCATCCTCCTCATCCCCCTCTTCATCTTCCTCATCATCATCTCCTTGCTCATTCTGAAGGCCTCGTCAGCTCCTTTCCCCCTAAACCTAGCTGATGGGAAAGTAATGGGAAAGACGTACTTCGTAGAAATCCTTCAAAACCTCTTGATTCGACTTCTTCCCAGCCGGAACGGACGCAGCCTCCTCATCCCCATCATCATACTCCTCATCATCCTCATCGTCATACTCCTCGTCATCTTCTTCATCTTCGTCGTCATCCGCAGCTACTGGGAGAGGAGCACCCGGGTCACCGGCTTCGGGTTCGTCCTGCGGAAGTGAAGCCGATCAGGTGGGAGACCAAACAACCGGGATGAAGAGTAGGAAGGAAGGGCGTGGCTGACCTCATAACTCGCCTCATCTTCATAGTCCTCATCGTCATCCTCGACCTCAATCGCTGTTCACCTGAATCAGCTGAACAGCTCGGCAGGGCGGGAACAGCACGAGACTCACGTTCTTCAGCCTTCTTAGGCGGCATTATGGATTATTTCTGCTGGCAAAGGGAGTACAGACAGTCAAAACAGGTCGAACGAAGTGGCCGCTACGCCCCTGTGTTTGATTATCACAAGCTAAGCAAAGCAGATGCGGGACGGAGGGGAAATATATGAGTACATCAGGGGGGTGGCATCACGTCAGGGTTTGAGCCCGGAAGCGGAAGCGGGAAAGGGAAAGCGGGTAAAAGGAAGGGGGAGAGAAATAAAGTCAGTCGCGTGGCGCTCCTGTCTGGGAATCTCCTCACCTTTGTTTCTGCTTTTACTGTTGTAATTCTCTTTCGAGAACGTCCATCAGTGCTAGCGCGCCTGTGACAGACGTGATTGCCCCAATCTGAAGCCTTGTTCGCTTCCACCATTTCTTCCTTCTTTGACCGTCCAAGTCATTTTCGCCTAGCACCTCGCCATGCCCCGCCGAGCCGCAAGACAGAACGACTCACCACCAAACGGCTATCGAGAGCTCTCGTCAGAAGATCCAGATTCATGGCCGTTACTGGTAGCTTTCGACCTCGAGTGAGCTTCTGACTTTTTAAACAGCTTGATGGAATGTTCGGTCTGCGAAGCTGCAAATGGCTGACGGTCTGTCGAGTATAGCTATACATTATGGGATCTTTGGATCGACGTGAGCGGCCGGCTTTCGGGATAACTTCGCTCCTTGTACACGTCAAAAGTATTGATACGAACCCCTCATCCCAGACACACATCACACCTCCATTGAAAGCGAGCTGGTGATGCGATCAATCATCTCACAGACAGGTAAATCCCTCACCTTTCTCTACCCCTGTCCTCATCCCCTTGTATCCCGCGAGCACTGTTAATCTCCCGCTTCCTCTCGTCCCCCTTACCAATACAGTTCTCGCAGGACAGTTTCTGGACTACTCGCTGATGTGAACCTACAGGAGAGGACAGTCGCTCTCCTTTTACCCCGAAGTCCCTGGTATCCTCTCCGAGCTGCACAAGCGAAGAATACATATTGCCGCCTGCTCGAGGACCAGTGCACCTGAACTGTGAGTCTTTCCGATTGCATTTCCGTCGCGTACACAGATTTAGGGGCAGCTGGCAGTATGCAGGCCTATCGTACATCATCTAATGCTCGTTGGCAGGGCAAGGGAGGCGCTGGGAATGTTGCTTCTACCTTCGCAAGATAGTGGTCAGCCGATTCGGCGGTGACTTACTTCACTACCGTGAGCCAGTCATTTCGACTTGTGCGCCATCAGACCCGATCGGATACTCCCGGCGGGGCGCCAAATACAAGTCGCTAATATTGACTGCTGTATACAGATGGAGATCTACCCAAGTAGGCCCTTCGCTCCATCTCCAGCACTTCGTATTACCCCATGAGGTCCAAGCCTGAATTACCTGAGCTGAGCATACCCCATAGGTTCCAAGCTGAGACACTTCAGAGAGCTTCACCGAAAGACAGGAATAGCATACGAGCAGATGGTAGGTGTCTACCTTGTCCTCGGAATTCCTGATCCCGATCGATCGTTGATACAAGCGCTGACACCAAGTCAGCTCTTCTTCGATGACGAGCACCGCAACTTCGAAGTCGAGTCGCTCGGAGCTACCATGCAGCTTGTACCCTCAAGCGGGACGGATCGGCGTTTATGGGAGCAGGGATTAGCATTATGGCGGAAACGTAGGGGAATCCGAATAACCGAACCCGATGGTGAGTTCGCTCCATATATTCTTCATATCGAGGTGAAGAGGCTGATGTCATCGTTCAGAAGCGTCTAGAATATAAGATAATGTCGCGAAAGCCGATGTGACCGGAGTTGACCGGGGTCATGGGTTCCTTGTTTCAGGTACGATCAAAGCGGTTTTGGCCGTGTCGCCGAATCGCTGACATTCCTCCTCAGTATAGATAATATGCATTCTTCATCCTCTAGGACTCCTCTCTCAAGAAGTTACTTCCGATGACATGGGCTCCGGGAATTGAGGAGAAAGCAAACGTGGACGATCCCGTGAACTATGTGGCTCTCATTACACCTTTGGAGAGTTGGTACGATTTCATGTCGGAGCAGGTAAGCATCCACTTCACTCGCCATGTCAATATCTGAAAGGTCGGGTGGGCAGTATTTCGCAAGCTGGTGGAAGCAAAAGGAGGACAAGCGACGCGGTAGGAAGGTCTCGGATGCTTTACTGCTTGCGCGCTTCCGCATCATGGCTCCGCGTGCCAGTGCGAAGGCTCGCGACGAACACCATCGTCTGGTACGTTCAATCCGGGGCCATCATGATGAAGACAGATGGAGTACGGTGTAGTGCACCTAATATCGAACCGTCGATTGCAGTCAGAAGCGGCCAGTCCTAGGTCAACCGACTTTCGGCTATTCATGGAACGCATTATCTACAGGTGAACGGGGTTGTCCTCATGCGCAAAAGGTGCTGACAATTAAGTAAGCTGCGGACCTTGCAACCTTTCTCTCTATCCGAGCTAGCGATAGTCACCGACTTGGGGAGCTCGTACTGTACCAATCGGATTCGGAAATGGAGAACGCATCCCTTGAAATTTGCTGGTTCAGTCCAACGAGCTTATGAGCATGAGTGAGGTCTTTTACCTTACGTTCAAGATTAGACTCATCAATTGATGCTTCGACTAGTTTCCGAAATTGCGAGAAAGATCCTCATTCAGTGGACCATGACTGGGATGATGAAACCGGTCCGTTGCATTCTGCCAACTTTGTCCTCAGGCTCGTCCACGATTCTTATCTAAAACTCATCGGCTGGCAGGATACGAAGGAAGCTGTTCAAAGACTCCGAACATTGGGTATGCCGGAGACAGGCATCGAAGCGAGACAAGCGATCGAGATCCCCGGAGAGATACGCAACGTTTTCCCTCAATTGCGGAGACTCGCAGACCTGAATGTCGGGTTTTCGACCATGAGCATCAGCTAAGCCTTTGCGGGAGGTCCTGGAAGGAAGATTTTACTGTGAAGTCTGGTAGGTAAGATTGGAGTGGGGACATTATCAAGCTGATTCAATTGTTCGAAGATGAATGACCAAGAACCGAGAAGTTCGATATACAATCAATACGTCAAGTTCACCCTGAAGCCGACTTACACGCCCTCAGGAAGGCTAATTACGTCTTCGCCGCGCTTGCGCGATACTGTTTGGACAAGGAAGTGATGGCTGGCCCGAATTACGGCCTTAGGCGTGTGTTCTCGCCTTCTTTATCCAACGCAAATGCAGCTGATGATGAATGGATGCCATACAGTTGGAGCTAGAGCAGGCTTTGAGAAATCATGGAAGAGGCAGCAGATGTCAGCGTGTATTTGCAGAGTCTTATTAGTGAGTCGGCTTGACCAAATCCTGCCCAAGCTGGAACGCTCATATAACTCGCCAAAATAGGTGTTGTGACCTTCGCCAAAGAGCTTGAACGATCCATCAGCCTCATCCAAGTCGGGCAAGATTTGTAAGAGTTACGGCGGAATGAGTTGTACATGCAAGACTGTATTATACGAGTCTCTGACGTCATTTTTGACTCCATTCTTATACCCATGGGCTCCTTGGCTGTTCAATACCCCTCTCCTCCCGAGAGGCATGACCGGACTGGGTCAGGGTGGAGCGGAGGTTTCGTATGTTTGCGAGACGGTTGTGAGCAAGGAGGGGGATGATCGGGGAGGCGACGCTTCGGTCGCAGCGTCTGAAAGGGGCGCATCGCCCGATCGGACTCTATGTGACCATTTGCCAGGCGGTAGGATAAGGGCCGTCTCGATGTTGAATAATCGGTGTATCAGTTTCCCAAACTTCCTGATGATCCCCGCTCAATCACTGCCCAGTACACACGGGTAGCATTCGGTCCAGTCTTCACGTCCAACCTCCCCAACGGTATTTCCGGAATAGTTGGCTGGGTCTTCAAGAGATCGGCGACTCGGTTGAGAATCTCGTATCTTCGCTTGCATGAAGCTGACCATTGATTTCTTCCGAGACTCATTGCTCCGAAGGAGCGGATGGTTCGTGTTGTGTGGGAAAGCGCGGTGGACGGAACAGACGATCTCCATTGCTTGATTCTTTTCGCCTGGAAGGCTCGTCAGTCAGCCCAGGTATGTGAGTCAAACACAGAAGATTGGCAATGGTGGGAACTAAGGGTACTCAGCGATCAAGCTCATAAGGGATGGAGTGATGCGCGATGCTTGATAGGGCTCTTCCAGAAGGGCTTACTCGAGATCATACACTGTCTCACGTCAGCACTGCTCAAGCTCTCAGCAAAGAAGGCCTTGCAATCTCTCGTTTCCTCCTCGACAGCTTTCGCAGCTTCCGGCACCCTGAATAGGCCGAATGTCGACAACCCCGCTGCAAAACAATCTCTCTTCTTCAGGTCGAAATACGGTTCCATGCGCCGGAAGACAGAGCGCCCTTTCTCGATCTTTCTGTCAACAACCTCCTTCCCAGCTCTTCTTCCGGCCCAAGCACGTTCCACATCACGTTATGAGGAGTTCAAGATATCGTTGGCGAGCATTCAAAGTCGGATATACTCCTCGCGAATCTTGCCGGGTCGAGTGACTTATGATTTCGCTTTCTGGCCAGTCTCACCCACACTGAGCGACTCCAGTCGGATTGATAGAAGCCTTCATCTCGATCCAGGTGAAAAGCGCTGTGCAAGCTGCGATGCCCCTGTTGCAGATACAGCTTTGCATGAGATTAGCAAATCAGAGTGAAGAAAGGGAACTCACTGATGATTGACCTGACCTCGCGCGACTGCAGCAAACGCCTCCCGATCCTTCCTCTACAACAGGATCTTCCTCACATACCCAGTTTCTGCGACGATCTTGACATCAGAAAGGAGGAATGGCATCTTCTGAGCTCCCGCTTGTTCAGCCGTTACAATCAATAACAGTATTTCCGGCCCCATTTGGTACGATCACTCACCATAGACCTACGACTTGAACGAATATCCAGAAGTATCCGTGATCGAAAGTTCAAGAATGCATTCACCCGATTATACGGGATTGTGAACTCTCTTCCATGAAAGTCATTTGAGCGAGCAAACCATTCTATGGTTCATCCTTGTGCAAGTCTTTCCTTACGGTTGACGCCAATCATGAGTAAACAGATGCTCTTCACTTGCATCCCAGCCATACATATTAGTCGTCATTTACCGTCTGACCACCGTCTCGTCCATCATCAACTGACCGGCAAACCAATCGATCGTCCAGCCATCTTCAGACTTATCAGTCTCATCATCATCGAAATGGGAAAACTGTACGTACACAACCTATTTTATCTGTCCCCGAACGCCTTATACTGTATCGCGCCAAGTATGCTTTCGGGATGAGGACCGTGTTCTACCAAAGCGCGTCCAACTTTCTCTGGGGGGATAAATCGCCACATCGAGCCACCCCCACCATCGACCCTTTGAACGATCAGTTCTCTAGAACGAACAAAGTCGACTCACCTGAAGCCAATACGTCTCATGAGCTGATAGGTTCGAGTCAGTGCTCTTGGAATTCGATATGTGGTCGGTACTACTCGCCTTGACGATGTCATTCCACCTGATCTGTCCACCTGCTCCATCCTCCACCCGTCCCAAGAGTTTCGTAGCGAGTTTCATCTGCTTCGGGAAGCACGGCAATTCTTCAGTGTTCGGTGTATTTGAGAAATCCAAGGCGGCGGGTGTAATGGAAGCTGGGTTCGAAGCCGGAGCGCCCATTGCATTCGAGGGTACGTTGATAACATTTGATTGGCGATACGAATGACCGGATAGGATCAGAGGTCTAGATGAAACAGGGATAGCGAACGATGGCGAAAGAGGAGGCTGTGGACGAGGGCGCCAACTCGGCTTCGGAGGTTCTAGGATCTTTTCGACGAAGAACAGTCTGTCAACAGTCGTGCCAGAACGTCTTGATCGTATTGGCATCAAGATCCTTCAAGAAATGTCGACTCGCTTCGCCGGAAACCGTCTTCAGGTAAGCCAATGAGGTGCTGCTGTTGCCAAACTCTTGTCCTGTAATGTAGGAACGCCGCGACCTGTTCTCACGTGTTCAACCTCTGCCTGAAGCTCTCCGGCCATCGATCGGGTAAGAAACGCATGATCTGAGAGTTGCTAACATCTGTACTGTCTGTAGGGAGGGCGAGGTGAAGAGCGGTGCCGAGTGCCAAGGCTTGGGTGAATTCACTTATGGCAATGAAGAATTAAGTCTCCTGCTGGCTCTTGCCTGGAAGTAATGATACTCACCGATGAGCTCCTTGATATGAGGGATATCATTTTGGCTTTCTCTGGTTCATCAAGACAGGCTTGCTCGAAGTCGAACTCTATCAACCTTTCCTTAGCAATTTCGACGAGATGCGCGAACACAAGAACTCACAAGCATCGCGTACGACCAATGGGCCTTGCTTGGCACGATCGTCGAAGCTTCCCAAGACAAATGACGAGTACGTCGCCTCAAAATAGGAGCGTTTGATCAAACTGGAAAACGGCTCCTTGCGCTTGATGGAAGACTTGCGCCACCACTCGTCTACTTCAATGTGATCTTTGCCGGGTCCTTCGACCCACGCGGATATAAGACCAATGTGAGTCAAAGAGGTCAACTCGGTATACAGCCACACTGGGGTCCGCCCTCACGTCAACAGCTTGATCATGGTCTGGCCGCAGCCTGAACGTAGGCGAAACAAAAGGGAGGGCGCGGAGCTCCGGCTATGATCGAAGCTATGGAATTGATCAGTGGAGGAGTGGAAAATAGATTTGAGATACGGTTACTGACCGAAAAGCTGGGATTAATAGCAGTAACCAAACATCTCGTCTCCCGGTCGGGTACATGGAAGACTCTTGAGTTTCGGTTTATTACCGAGTACCATAGGGTCAGCTACCCTGGCAAGTGTCGCCCTTACCTCCTCGGACCGAGCCTTATAATCATCATCGCCCATATGACCCCCGCTCCTCCTCAGTCGTTTTAAGGCTTTGGAGGAACCGTACCGCTTGATGAACCAGTGTAGAAACTCATCCTGTCGCTTTCTGTCAGTATCGATAGGCTCGGAAGGGAGCTTAGAAGAACGCCGATTCACTGGGTCATCAATCTTGTAAAGACTGCGAGGCGAATATACAAGCTTGCTGTAGTCGACGGGTCGTTGTAGCTCTGCATCTGGCGCCAGACTCGGAGGCTGACATAGCGATCCACTTTTACAGAGAGCATATCAAGCGAAGGGAAAAGAGAGGTGTTTGAAAGTGAGAAAGTGAAGAAGGGAAATGAAGAAGATTGATCGCGGTCATCGCCCCGTGTTTTGCTTCCCAAGCAGGTCCGAGCTTTGATGGATGTTGATCACGGCGTTAAGCGGATATATGTTCTTGGCGACTTGAACAGCATCAACGCTGAAAACTCAGGTAGAGACATCTTAGCTGGTGTGAACGTTGGTGGTTAAGTGAGACAATCGTATTATCGTGGTAATCAAGGAATGCATCACTGGGCAGATGTCAATGAATGGCTCAAGCTTGAACCCGACAACGGAGATCGAACCGACTCCGTCCGGCCGAAATGAACCATGTTTCAACTGGCAAACTGCTCGTTACGTCCATAGCTGTCAATCCCAAATATCTCATGAGCATCGGCATTGCAGATCGTAGAGACATCGCCATGTCCCGTCCATCATCATCTCTCTGCCGACAGTTGTCGTCATTGACTACTGCTTCTGCTTCCCGATCACATCCACTCCGATCATTCCCCTCGCCTTCACCTAGCTCTTCCGCCTCCCGTCCATCTTTGCGGTGTCGACGACCCGATGCATGTCAGAGCTTAAGAGGAGCGACCTACGATGTGGCGAGATTATTTCACACTTCTTCTTGTGGGTGGACTTGTAGCTTCAACTCAGGACGTACTCGTCTGACGATGCTTCAGTACAACGGCATGGCGAAGTCACCCGTCCAAAGCCTGGAACAGGGTGCGTCACATCTCGAACCTGCCCGGATTCATTTCCGCTGACAGAGGTCTGCACCAGTATCAAAGTCATCTTCCAGGACTCGAAAGGAAACGATGTCAAGACGATAGAGGGGAACGAGGGGGACGATCTGTTATCCTTAGCTCACGAGCACGACGTGGACCTAGAAGGTACGCCATACCATCCCTCCTGACTCTCCGCTACCCATTGCTGCAGAGTGGACTGGGAGTTGATGGGAACGGTCTCAGGTGCATGCGAAGGCTCGGTAGCATGTTCGACATGTCACGTCATCCTCACTCCGGAGCACTACGACCTCCTCCCCGAACCGGACGATGAGGAGAACGATATGTTGGATCTGGCTTTTGGGTTGGAAGATACGTCAGTCATCCCTCGTATCCTTCAGCTCATGCCAGAGTTGGGGAGATTTGAGACGGAAGGGCTGATGTAGGAACAGGTCGAGGTTAGGCTGTCAGGTGAAGTTGACGAAGGAGTTGGATGGGATGATTGCGAAATTACCTTCCGCAACGAGGAATATGTATGTGGATGGTGAGTCGTATCGGGATGCGGCGTGGTGCGTACGGGCTGATGGGCGAAACAGGGAAGAAATCTCGGACAAGCTGATCGCCCCGATACTTAATGATATATGCAACCTGTTCCGAGGGAAGTTGCCTTTTGGATGTACGGGCTCAACCTGCTCTTTCGAAGATGGACGACAAACGCTTCTGCCGGGTGAAAAAAGAGCAAAATCAAGGAGCTTAATGAGCCTTCGCTTCGATCCTGTAGATAAGCCGCTACGAACTCGCACAGAGTCAGAACGCCTTGATGCATTGTCATTGACGGTATATGAATTTGAACAGTGTGAACGTTGAAAGCATCGAGACACAAGACAGATCTGTCGGCGTCACTGACCGGGAGCTATCTGGTTCCCGGCTATGTGGTTATATATGAGTCAAGTCTCCGACATGACACAGGTCACCGCCTATCCACATATGTTACCCAACTGATGTCTTCCTCTTTTTCCTTAATGTCCATCTGTGTCACGGTGCTACGTCGACCAGCAGTATGGCCCGACGCTCAGCCCTGGAATCGACAACGGTTGACTAGGCTTTGGCAAAGTTAGGCTACCGTTGTCAAACTTAGCATGAAAAACTCGAGGACACGCATGGATGCAGCCGAGTCAAGTGCCGGTCGAGTAGCGTAGGCTAAACAGTGCAAGGACTAGATCAAGAACGGCAAAACTAGGTAACTATCAAAGACTCTCGTTGAATCTCAATCTCGAATCGCTGGTTCCCATCTGTCAAACTCATCTCTCTTATACCTTTTTCTTCTGGCCTATCTTTGACTTGTCTTGTTTCGAGATCAATGGTGTTTCGTCTTAAGCAAGGGGAAGGGTGTTGAGTGCGATGGATTGGGTCGGAGACAGAGGGGTGAAAGGTAACCTTGTTTGGGCAAACAACGAACATGGTTGAACTGTCACGGGGACTGGCGATGGTGGTCTAGCGGGGCTCAGGCTACTGCATATTCAACTCTAAGGCAAAGATATGAATAGCGAATGAAGAAGAAGCTAAAGCTACAACGATGTGATGTAATATCCCGGAGCGCGTCCGGCCATTCGGTGATCTTCATTCGCGTCGCGTCGCGTCGATTCTGGCGTTCATGGCGGTGTGGCATGTCATTCGGTGTCATGAACCTCGTTTCAGAGTACAAGGTCGGGGTGAAGCACTGGTTGCTTGTTGTCGGCGATATTCGGCGATGCTGTCCGAGCTTCGATTTACGATCGTCGACAGGCTGTGGTCGGTGATTGAGTGGCTGTGGTTGGCAATTGAGTGGCTCGTGGACCTCGCTAGCAATTTGTGGGAATTGTTATTGTTTCATGGGAATTCGGTGAAGTTTGGCGGCGATGATTGTTGAATCGATTTTTATATCCGTGACAGTCTCCTTCCCCAGGTTACTCTACGCTCGTCAAAACAAGGAGATGGAGTATTCGGACATACCCGCTGGTCAAGTAGCACCGTGACAATAACCCTACCTAAAGAGGAAGACCAAATGTAACTAGGCTGAAGCTGTTGCCACCTTATTCAGTGTTTCTAGTGTACAATAAATGCATAGTTATACATTCATGAGATAGAGGACTGCTTGTGAGATATGAGGGAGTAGACATAGTGAGGATGTATGCAAAGATAAGACTGGAATGAGTGGGGATGTTGTAGGAGAAGTACATCAGGTGCAAACATCTAACGAACTCTGTCATGAGGAAGGAGCTTTTCACGGAGAGTATAGTGGAGGAGATGATGTTGCGATAGGTGAAGTATGATGGTTGGGGTGAATAGAGTTGGTATGATCATCTCATCTTTCAAAGAGAGTCAGTGTCTGAAGTCCGAATAGCCTGATAGCCTACGAGCCGCATGAGACGTCTCCAAGAGCACTTTCTGGGTCATTAGCAACGGCAATCCAGGGACTAGTTGTCTGCATTGCCACCAGGATGAGGCCAGTGGGTACTGCTGTGGCAGATACGGTGCACTAATGGATGTAAGCACAATCATCACTTGGAAGTATCCTACCTGAACGGTGGTGATTGGCTTTGCTTGGAGGGCTTGGTTGGCAGTCTCATCATGAGACCATGCACCACTCTGGCTACTGAATACTGTCATCTTGAATATCTGCTGTGTGTACTCCTTCCCATTGAAGTGACAAAGATAGTGATTCCACGGGGCATCAACAGAATCCCCTCCAAACCCATCAGCACTGACAGGGGCATCCCCGAGAGGGTTTGTAGGGATGTCCAAGTGGGTCCAATCGGGCCACATTATGCTGACATTTCCTGGACCAGGAGTGGGAAGAGGTGGAGAGGCGGCAGATGGGGCCGCTATGGCACTGGTTGCTTTTGGTAGTGGCTCAATGGGTACTCCCCCTCCACCCCCAAATATGGCCAGCATAGGTGTGGGAACAATGGCAAGCGCCACAAGTACGACAGAATACTGACAGAACATGGTGGAGCTTGATGAAGCCAGAAAACACTGTAAGTGACAAGATTCACAAAGATTGTGCAGGTTGTCAATCCGATTGCCTTGTTAAGGCAGCGTAAATCAGTAAGACTGACCTGTTGTATGTCTCAGTCAGTCCTATGAAGGGTAAGCCATCCAAGGTAGCATTTGTTTCAGATGATCATCCACAAAGGACTCTTCTGGCAATCTCTAGGAGCTCTTGCTCTGTTACATATCCAACTCATCAAACATCAAAACTGTGACCTAAGAGAGCAAACTTCACACCATGAACACATGACCTATGTGTCAGCCTTCATTTGCTGCATCTGTGCATTACCAGCACCAGTTATATATCGCGTTTCAAGCTTCTAGTTTCCGTACATCACAAAATAAAGCTTCAAATACGATCTCAGCAGATCTCCATACTTACCTGTATCTCACTATCCCCATCTTTCAATGCATGCTGCCGTATCTTTATAGATGATCAGGGAACATCCTTGAGACATCCTATGGGACATTCAAGGGTCATGAGGTTAAACTATAGATACACTAAGAGGACGGAGCTGTTATTTGAAATGGATACCCCTTTTGTAAAGAGATCGTGCCAAAATATCCGATGTATAACATGAATTTATGGCTCGAGTGGTGCTGGGGCATGATACCGATTCCCAATGCCAACAATCTGTCATGCCGAATAAGTATTCGTTAGGAGAAAGGAGTCAAGATCAATCAATAAGTCAATACAATCGTGAGCAAACCCTACCATAATATCTACAAGTCGCCATTCCTCGTCATAGATTTACGCCTCCACTTCCACCTCTCTCTTCTTAAGCACGAGCTTCTCCCCCTTGACTCGCTGCCACACGTCAAAGACATCCTCGACGACGGTCTCGAAGTGACTTGTGGCATCGTAGGATTTGGTGATGAAGACGTTGTCGTTAGTACCGGGGGATGTGGGGGCGTAGAGAGGGGTGATGGAGACGAATCTGCGGGAGCGAGGCAGAGGGCGGTTGCGGTGAGAAGGATAGTGTGTAGCATGTGCGCAATGTTCCGAAGAGTGGCGAAGTGTCAAGAGGAATGATAAAGAAGAGGTGAGATCGTCAGCATCATCCACGTTTACTTTGTCAGATTGCCACATACTTGTCAATCACGTTCCCCAGCAGTTGCAGACCAGGCAAGATCTCCCGCTCCGGCACGCTCGTCTCGACGACGGTGGCAACGATGGCGATGAAGATGTTTTGCGCAGCCACATGATGAGCAGAAGAGACAGCAGCGATGTAGATGTCTGCATATCAGATACAGCGAGGGACGAGGACGAGGCTTGATCAGCTCCGCTTCGCACGAATGACCTATCTGACTCACCATTCTTTCGCCCAACCTGATTCTGAGGGATGATAATTTGCGCCGAGTCCGAGTCGTCCGTCCCAGGTATAGGGTGTTTCAGGATGCAGATCGCCCTAATGACCTTCCCTGTCTCGATTACTCTCAGAGATCCGCCAGCTTCCAGATCCTGTCCCGCTCCGAAGTAGCTCGGATCCCCAATCACCCTCTTCGCCTTGACCGTTTCCCCTCCACTGGTGACTCCGGTGAACTTGCCAGTCTCTGGATCGACATTGACCGATTCGATCTTCTTGTCCAGCATGTACGTCCCGCCGTAAATAGCTGAGAGACGTGCAAAGGCTTGGGGGAGTTCGCCGAGACCGTAGAGAGGGTAAATGTAAGGTGATTTGCCGTACCGAGCCATGGAATGGGTATAGAGTACGATCCGGTCGACTGTGGCTCGAGCGGGTTTGGTGATGTACCTGGAGGGGTTAGTGAGTTCCGACATTTATCAGGATCTATCAATTGCTCACTCGTCATCCAGCCAAAGAGCCATGGCGTGACCGACAAAGTCCTGTGTTCCTGCCTCCAGACCGAACTTGGTGTACACGTCCTTCATCGAGCACTTGTTGATGTTGAGTCCTGAATACAAGTCAGCACTGCCCATGATCCACAGAGAAGAAGCATGAACAGCTTAATGGGAGCAGGACCAGTACTGACCTTGATGAGTCGCCGGTTCCGCCTCCTTCCAATTCTGCAAATACTGGAAAAAATTCTTTGCCCGTCTCTTCTCGAAAAGCCCCATCAATGGACTCCTAACAGCTTCCATCTCCGTACTCGGTACCTTCGAGATCCGACCATCCCGATAGACGTAAGACCCGGCGATAGATTTGAACTCCAGGTAACGGGTGACGTCTGTGTGTACTAGCATTCGAGTGAGTTCTCCGGAGGCGAAGATGAATTTAGGGATCAGATCGACGGCGTAGTCTCGGTCGCGGCCTAGTTTGAGGTTCTCGGGTGGTGGAGTGGAGCGGAATTTTTGGTACAGCTGGGGGAGGAAGGAGGCGCCGCGGGGCGAGCAGGGGAGGAAGGGGGATGGACGGAGAGACAAGGCCTTCAGATCACATAGATTCGTTCAACGAAGCTGACTTACTTGGGTGAGGTTGAGTGAAGCGCTATCTCCTCCATAGTAGTCATTCCTGTCCATATGAAGGACTTTCTGCCCGTCGACGGAAAGGAGACCGGATAGGATACATTCCGTCAGGCCGGTACCCTATGAGATGAAGATGAGCTCGCGAGGACAAAGCGAGAATGGACCTACCAAGACGATGACCTAAAGGATACAGAAAGTTCCATCAGCTAAGTAGTTCTCGTACACTCGGGTGATCATATCCCCTAGTCTGCGCCGCAGGTTTGGAGGGGTGGTAGAGCAAAGAGTAGACCTACATCGTACTCCTCATCCATGATGGCGGAAGTGGGTAGGAGCTGAAAGTGGGAGGGGTGTAGAAGGCTCTTGACAGCAACGAATGAAGGGATCAACGCGTGAGGCAAGCTCGGGTCCCGGGCGTCATCGCTCTGGGATTACCGTAACCCCAGAGCGGTGGCAGCTCGACACGCGATCCGTAGATCCTTTCCGGCAAAAATCACTGGATCCCTTACATCTTCACTCCATTACTGTTTGTGTGTATTAGTGCAATCCCTTGTCATCTTAATAGAACAACTGATCCTTTAGCAATCCCCCATCGCTGCTGTCGTTCTCCTCGAATAGTGCTTTACCAATACCCAGACATCATATAAGTGCCAAGCAATCATACTAATTTCAGCATCTTTCGGAGCTTTCGGTCCATCACCAACATCGTGTCAGGGATGGGGTTTATTGGAGCTGGTACAAGGGGTTTGCCATTGATGGAACAGAGCTGGAATGTTTCTGCTTTGTTTAGACTGCTGGGTCCGTGACTCAAGTGTCATGAATCTTGATACGCGAATGTCACATAGGTCTTCCTGAATTCACCAGTCCTCCAAATCCCAGTCTTTCTCTTTGCCCTGTAAAACTCTGCTTAGTGAGCCAGAGATCTTGTAGGTCACAGCTTGATCCCAGTAATCCCTGCGTGGGCGGGGGCAGATCAGCTTCTTCACCCATAATCAGTACTCGAGTACAACAACCGAGCGACTATTTCCGGTCGACGCTTAATGACCATTCGACAACTCCGATAGGTATTCAGAGACCAGCTCCGCCACCTTCTCCGCCGCACCTGAACTCGCCTGAAACCTGGCACGTCAAGTGGTATCAGCTACAATCCTCAATCTTCGCTTGACCCAACTCACCCAGAAGCTCCAAACCCATAAGCATGTACGACCCCACCCTTCTCCCTCCTTTCCAACTCGATCCTCGCTCCACCCTCTCTGGCAGGCCTCAATCCAACCTGATGCCTAACCACCTCGATAGCTTTCCATCCTCCTCCTTCCTTGTTAGTGAGCTTCGGTTCCAGGGCGTAGCATTGTTTCAGAATACGTTCTGCTTCGAACGGGTCCGGGTCGGTTGAAGGGGAGGGGAAGTACGTCCCGCCCAAGATCACGTGGCCCGATGGTCCTGGGCGGGGTATAATGTATGCAGGTGGGATGGGTGGTTCTACGTCCCGCCAAGTATGTCAGCCAGAACGAGAGATGAAGGGGGAGGTAATGTACTGCCGTCGGCACCCGGTATCGCCATGAAACCTTCACATTGCATGATACACCGCTTCACCTTCGGAGCTTCGACCAGAACCGTCTGTCCCCTCGCGGGGAAGACCTTCTCATCCTCAACTCCAACCAACGTCCTCGCTCCAAGACTGGTAGCATTGATCACAACCCCAACGTTCCCGATTTCAGGCAAGTCGAAAGCCTCATCCAAATGTGTGAGAGAACGTCGGATGATGGGTATCGATCTAGCCTGAGCTTGGATGGAGAGATGCGCGATATAACCTGGAGCATTGATGATATACGAGCTAAACCTCTGAGCGAAAGGTTGTTTCCCCGGTAAGAGATTTTCAGTTGTTCCTACTACTTCTTCGAACTGTATGTAGCCCATCAGCTGATTTGGCGAGAGCAAGGTGAAGTGCAAACGTACATCCCCTACGAGATCTCTGAACCACACTTTCTCACTTGAAGTGTAGGTGCTGAATACATCGATGAAAGGGATTCGTTGACAGAGCTCCGGATGTTCGGAAGCTAGTTTAGATAAGCGGAGGAAGGTTGAACGATCCCAATCTGCTGCTGGAGTGTCGGGTTCGGCGAAGGAATGCCAATTACATCCCTGTGGATCCGATCAGCTCGAAGCTCGTGACATAAATAGAAGAGTAAAGGTTGGGAGTAAATTGGATACTCACCGCCCAAGGACTGGCGAACGCAAGACTCTCAATGTCTTCGGGGAGATCTCGAGCGACGATGGCGGGTCGGAGTCCTTGATCAGAAAGCTCGAGAGCAATGGATAGGCCAATCACTGAGGCCATCAGTTTCAGTATAGATTGTGAGGAAGTCAACTATACCGCCTGCGCCGAGAATAACCGCATCGTGATTCGCCATGACACTGACCAAGCTACTGCAAGGATCTGCGGGTCCCGAAAGGGGAGGTATCCAGACGGGAGATCTGACCTCGATAGCTATGGGGTCTCACGCTGAGGGAACCTCGAGGCATTTCCGCACATCAAAATCTATTACAACGGATAATCTCGTTTCGCTCAGGCACGCCGCCTGTTCATGCCGCCGGATCCGCGAGACAGAGGTCTAAGATCCCACTCGAGATCATGCAAAAACCGCTAAAAGAGTCCCACTCCCCTCGCTGTCAAGCTTGAACCCGCACCGCCACAGTCTGCAGCCCAATCCACCTCCCCAATGAAAGTCTGCATCGCCGCCACAAACGTCTCAAGCGGACACAACCCTTCCTCATCGTCCGGACATCCTCTTATCCCCGTTAAAGGGACAGCTGCATCGTTCAGTATCAATCTGACTTGCTTCGATGACGACGCGGAACATGAAAGGACTTGTATTTGGAGGTTTGTTGCAAAGGGACATATCCTTGAAAAGGTGTCAGCGATGATGTGTCACGAAAATCTAAGATTTAAGCTAGCTTTGACGAGATGAAGGAACGATGTTTGGGTATGTGGTCGGTAGGCAAAGGGCCAGTCTCGGCGAAGGTCGTAAGGTTCATTGCGGGAAGCACTGAGCGGGGATCAGCGATGACTGGTGACAACCCAACCTATCGATAACGCACAACCCATGAACATGGAATCATGAGTGAAGTCGACGTATCTGAGCGGAGTTATCATCTGAGCTTCCAAATGAGACGAGGGATCAGCTCACAAAGGATCGTTTAGCGGGAAGTGCACGTCATTATGGAAAGTCGAATTGATAGACGAGTTGAACTCCGTCAATCGAGCTTAATCATGGATCAGCACAGAACATTCAAGGTAAGGGGAAGTCGTACTGTGCGTTAATCGTGACACCAGCTCCTGCACCCATCCGATACCTTGCGTTTTGGCGTAATCGTACCCAAAAGACGAGGAATACCACCAATAGATATCGTTCCGGTATTCGAACCCTCTCCATTCCCTTTGAGTAAAGAGGCTACAGAACGAGGAGTAGCCGAGTGCAACTGTCTGCAAACTATCAGCTCAGCTTGGAAGGGGAAGTTAGACGCAAGACTGACCTCGTATGCGCACATCTCCATCTGATCGGTCCCTGGCATCAGCTCGGTTCTCTTTGTTCCCTCAAAGAGAACCCACAAGATCCTTCGCATCGCGGATCGTAAGGTTATACCCGCTCATCATACCCTGCAGCCTATCCCGCGCATCCGCAAGGTAAATCCCATCCCACTGAGCGAGCTTCGTCGCCAATCCAGGCCAGACCGTCGAGTTTGCCTCACTGCACTTTTGTACACCTATTAGCTCGCATCAATACATGACTGAAATTAGCTCACCGTATTCCATGGGGCAAGAGTACAGTTGAACCCAGGTGACTCAATCATCACCTCGAGATTGTATTGCTCATCTACTGGGAAACCGAAGAAGCCTGTAGCGAAGTTCTGAGCGGACCGCAGCATCCTACTAGATTCTACTCATCAGCTTTTGTCTTTCCTTGGTCTTGCATAATCCGCTCACTCCTGACTCTCAGTCCGGAAAACTGGTAATCGCCCTCCCATCTTATCCAATAAGAACCCGTACTTCATCCTCGCCGATACACCAAGGTTATCTACCATAGTATCAGGGCGCCGAACAAGTCGAGGTGCAGCAAGGCACTCACACAGTTGACCCCTTCCAAACGGCGTAAGAAGCTCCGCTCCAAGCTTATACGTCCACCCATTCAGGAAGTCCAGATCACCACTCGCCTCCCACCCGCTGACCGCAGCCAGTCTCGATGCAAAGCTCGCCGGACCACCACCATCAGACGTCGGATACCTATTTATCGATCAGCCACATTCATTTCCTCACCCAGTGAAAGATACATAGAGAAAATGTCACCTCACCTCGCGCCATGCCGTTGAAGCCAATGCAATTCTTCAAGCTCACATCCCTCCGGAATAACGCTACTACTCTCAGGTAGACCATGTGAATCCACAGAGAAGTAGGGACTGAGGTTTCCCCAATGTTGGATGGTGTTGAAGGATTTGGAGTGGGACGATGGGGGAATGAGAGGGGAGACAGCTGTGAAGAGGGGGAGTGAGGGGGCAGTGGCTAGGAGGGCGGCTCTGGAAGCTGAGAGTCAGTCATGCCACCACAGACTGCAAGACTTGAGAGCGAGGAGTGTGAAAGGAATGACTGACTCGGATCCAGTAGGAGTAGGTCCTTCAAACCCGATACTACACTCGCGATCAGCCCCCTATCCAGCTAATCATGCGAGTGAAACCCGACGTACTCCGTAGGAAACGCTCCATGGTCCGCCTTCAATCCTCCCGCTTCTTGAGCTTCCGTGATTCCCGTGAAATTGAATGTTCCAGCTAGTATGATAACTGTAAGGACGGCAGAGCTCAGAATAAGCTCGTATGAAACCATTTGCGCAGTGCTACGGAGCGAACCGAT
>JAABUH010001078.1_pt1 | contig 33341 bp, 44 predicted proteins | sample 5559121 | NCBI WGS metagenome assembly JAABUH01 (sample SAMN10711871, study PRJNA513364) | rock metagenome | isolation source: Antarctica rocks | place: Antarctica: Victoria Land, Battleship Promontory nord | collected 2015-12-28
GAGGAGGAGGAGGAGGAGGAGGAGGAGGAGGAGGAGGAGGAGGAGGAGGAGGAGTAAAACCGCTGACCTGGGTTAGAGCTCGTGATGGTTCGAACGTGTTCGGACGGTCTGAAACCACCTGAGAATAGGTTGAACTACCGGAACGCCATCCACGGGTTGTATAGGATAACCAAGGATGAAGGGCTCTCTCACATTTTCAGAGGGATGGGTGCGACTTGTCTAAGGAGTGTGATCATGAACGCTAGTCAACTCTCTTGGTGTGTTTTACAACGTCTTAACTCGATTGTTTGAACTCAGGTTGACAGCTACGATATGATCAAAGAATGACTTCTCCTCTCTGGAAACTTCTCCGATTCTATCGCACTCCACCTGTTGCCCGCTACGTTAGGAGGGACGATCGCTGTAACGTTCTGCGCTCCGGTGGACGTGATGAAATCAAGGATACAATCGTCAAATACTCCAGGTGTCGTGACTCTACCACCTTCATTCGGGCGTGTAGAGAGCGATGGACATTGTGAGTCGGTCGTTACGAAAGGAAGGGGTCTCGGTATTGGTTGGGGAGAGGATGGTTACCCGCTTGGTTAAGGATGACTCCGACGACGACGTTGACGTTTGTTTTCTTTGGGCAGTTGAAAAAGATCTTCTAGATTGTATAGATTGGCAGAACTAGTTGTTTGCATTATAATGTTCAGTATTCTTCGGTTCGTTCGGCATAGATCTTAGTACTGGAAAGTCTGATCGGGGATGGGTGCCACCATAATCTTAGCTCGACTTTCGGTCTAAATCAGCAATCGCCATCCAGACAATCTACATCTTACGGGATTTGACAAAAGTCTCACGTCATTGAAGGGACATATACCCAAAATTTGCCGCAGTCAAAGCTGGCGCAGACCGCAAAACTCAAAAGGCACTTAGCTTCTCTAAGTGATACGCCCCAAGCATATACAAAAAGATACATCACATATATGTGTCCAAACCCAATGCAAATGCTATACCCTCACGTTCACTCTACTCCTCCTTCTTCGCCTTCTTCTTCTTCGGCTTAGCCTCCTCATCACTCGTCACATCCTTATGCTTCGCAGTCTTCCCCGCAGACTTTTTCCGTATCTCCTCCATCATCGGATCGCTCGCATCCGACGCCACGCCCGACTCCGCGTCCGAATCGCTCTCACTCGGCGAACCACCATCCGATTCCTCGTCCTCGAAATCTTCATCTTCTACGGTGCGTCAGTATACAATCTTGATGAACACCGAAAAGACATACCTGATTCGTCGTCATCGTCATTGGCAGGCTTCTTCGCCTTCGTCTTGTCCTTCTTATCCTTCTTCCCCCTCTCTTTCACCTCATCCTCGCTCGGGATGCTCACATCGTCATCGTCATCATCGATGTCCTCCTCGTCACTGATCGGGTCCACCTCCATGACTTCATCCATCTCGTTCTTCAGCCGGACGTTTTTTGACTGGAGGAAGGCGGAGATCGGCTGAACCTCTTCTTTGCTGATCGCGCTGAAGATGTGGTCCGTGGCCTCCGTCTTCGACCCAACCCGCATGTCGAAGGTTTTAGCGGATGCAACACCGCCGCCAACACTGGATTTCATCAGGAAGGCGTCAAGCAAGGAGATACTAGACGCACCGGGAGAAGGATATCGACTCCGTCTTGGAGAAGTCGATCAGGATAGGTTGTTTCGCAATGAAGATAAGGCCTTTCTCAAGGAAGTACAGCTCGCCCTGGACAGCTTTGACGTTCGCCTTGATCCCGTTGAGACCTTGTGCACTGCTCAGTCAGCCTTGTCCTACCCAAAACACTCACTTTCGGAAACTTCCAGGCGGGGTCACCTTCTTCCCCGTCAAGGACTTGAGTACCCGTGAGATGACCTGGAATGTTGGTGCTTCATATTTTCGCTGAAGGTCGGGGAATTTAGCAATCTCCTCGCTACTCCTATCAGTAAGACTCGGTTGGAAATGTCGGATGTCAGGACACTCGCTCGGAAAGATTCAGCTCCGCGTCGACCTCCTCGTCCTTCGGCCATTGCGCAACAAGGAAAGGATATCGTGTAGCTCCTTGCCGTATGGGAGGATCGAGACCGAGGACGAGCTGGACATGAAGATCGTCGACTTTGGGAAGGAGGAAGATACGGTGAATAGAAGTGAAGGGGACTCGGTAATCAGTGCTCTTCCCGAGTAATCGCAGGGAGTCGGCGAAGAACTCCAGTGAGTATCGTCCTCTGCACAAATCAGCTACACCTCTTAAGTAACCGGTGAACCTACCTCGGTGTCAGAATCAGCACATCCTCAAACACCACGACGCTATCCCCAACGACCGCCCCTATGTCCGCCTTCTCCTTGATGATATTATGCATCGCCTCCGCTGCACTAATCTCGTTCCCATCCTCGTCCAACTCCGTCTCCTCCTCATCACTCCCCGCATCACTCCCTTTATTCTTCATGCTCTTTCCCGGGACATAGAACCGCATCTCCACCAGCTCATCAGGTTGTCGTGCAGTGTGATTCCTTGAATCGGTGAGTTGAGGAGGGAGGGGACTGAACTCGAGGGCGACTTCGTTCTTCCCCGCGATATTGGAGTTTGCGACCATAGAGAGGGGAAGTTCGAATGTGGGTTTGCCTTGTATTGAGAAGGCGATCTCGTTGCCTAAGCCGAGGGAGAATCAGCCTCATCTTTCCTCGGGTGGACGGATCGACTCACCTTGAACCTGCGCCTTTCCCCAGTTCCACCCTTTCAAACTCCCATCCCTCGTCTCCAGCTTAACATGGAAGAAATCATCCAACGTCCGCTTCACCTTCTCCAGGTCCTACACCATGACCCATTAGCGCCGTCTCGAATGCAAACTGTGAACCACGTACATCCCGCTTGAACCCATCAAACGTCACTCTAGGCCTTTCCGTCTGTCGCATATTCAATCGAAGCTGGAAATTCCTCGCAACCCTGTGCACACGTTTGAGCTCCGTCGCTTATCATGGCAGAGCTTCAGAGCTTAAAGAGGTGAAATCAGAACTCACCTAAGCCATGTCGCGCCTCGCACGTCGCCACCGCTATATGTCGTTGGGTTGTTCTCCTCGCTCTGGTATGATTTCCATCCGAATCCAGCGGCATTGAAACGGAGTTCTGAGGAGGCTGATCAGTTTCACCATTCATCACAACTCCGTCCCTCGATCAGCTGAGGGGTGAGAGCAACGGAGACTGACTTCCAAGCTCGGCCGAATCACCGTGGAAGACTGCTCCGATCAGCTAGTGGATAGCGGTGAGCAGGACGCAACAGACCATTCTCGAAGGTCACCGTAGACATCGTCGCTACCCCACCCTGATAGGACAATATGATGACCGCAACTCACCGGTGATTGACGGTGAGCTCGTCGAAGGTCAAATGGAACGAGAAGATAGTAGAAGAGAGGTATATGTCGAGGAAGAAGGAATATATCGGGCGCGTCTGAGCGTGTTCCCAAACTTCCAGCGATATTACGTAAGCGCTTCTCAATGGCCATTCGATGAGCATGCTTATGTCCGCTTGAACTTCTCCAGCGACCTAATGCTCGGATAGCATTATTGAGACTCGTGTATGAATTGTCCATCATCTTCGTCGTCGATAGGATCAACCTATCTCGCCTTTCTCAACGCCTCCTCGACCTCACTAACCTCCCTCTTCTTCGCCTTAGCCAACTTCGGTCTCCACACTTCCCCATTATATCCCTCCCCATGATCCTTCTGTTCCTTCCTCCAACCGATCTTCCCCAACATCTCAGCCAACCTTCCACTGCTTCTCATCTCTTCCAGTCTCTCCGCGTCCCCGATGATAGGTTCGTTCCCAATCATTATCAGAGGATGTCTTCCAAGCGGGATCTTCAACCTGTCGAAGATCATCTTGAGCAGCGGTAAATCGGTTCGACCATGACAAGGGATCAAAGTCGGATGTCGGGAAGAACCCTGAACCTTCTCGAGAAGACCGAACACATCATGTGGATGTCGATTTGTCCCATCCCCTCCAAACCAAATCACGATTTCGTCCCCTCTCTCATTTTCCAGCTCCTTCAACCACACTTGCTCGGCTGGACTACCGATTTCACCAGAGAAACCTAGGACGATGTTGGCGTCGAGTGGTTGAGAAGGGTTTATGGAGGATGGGAGGACGTTGTATGCTGATTGGAGGAGGTAGGATTGGATGGCTAGGAGTTCGTGGGAGGGTGGGAGGGGTCGAGGTGCTGGAGAAGGGCGGATGGCTTTGAGTGGGGCTGTCAACGGTATCAACATGAGCTACCGGGCTCCATGGTATACGACGAAAGGAGACTCACGAGCTGCAACCCTCTCTTCAAGATCAGGGACGACTCCGGACCGCTTCCTCATCATTTTCGAAGCCTTGATCTGAGGTGGCTTATAATCCCTCTCCAAACCTTCTTCCCAACTATTCACAGGGCTCACGACGTCCAGATAAGCCCTTCCATCCGGAGCTAAGGCGAGTCGACGACTGACCGAAGCGGTGTGGAGGGAAGGGAGTCGTGCGGAGGGTACGAAGATGAGAATCATTATTGAGGAAGCTGCTAATGACGCCAAAAAGAGTAGCCGTAGGAGTGGTCGAGGAAGGGTTTTGGGGATCGGGATAGGTGTCGACGGGATGTTGGTTGGGAGGTACGGAGGTGAAGCGATGGTTTTCGACTTATCCACTTTTCGTCGAGGTGTCGCTTCGCTCCTCGGAGTAGCTTCTACATCCCGAGAAGGGTACGTCGAGGGGTATGTGTTGTCGAGGGTGAATTGTTTCTGTTGGGGTGTACGGGGTGATCTCGGTCGAAGTTCCGAATCTTCTAGGGAGGAGCGAGGGTGGAGCGTGAGTGTATCTTGTACGAGTGATTTGAGCGAGGTGAGAGGTGGTGGTCGAGTCGCCCGTTTCAAGTCGGATGGGTGGGGAGGGGAAGGAGGTGGGGAGAAGAGGTATTTGTGGATCGGTGAGGACATGTGGAGTGGTTTCGTGCGTGCGTCAATCAATCTTGGGATGTCGTTCCGTCTATCAAGATTTCTGTTGCGTATGTGTTCCGTTGTTGTATGTACTGAGTCTCGCCGTCGCTATCGCTATCAAAGCTGAGTCTTTGAATGATGTGTGTCTGGGTCGTGATGTTCGTGTCGTTTCAAAACGAATGTGTCCCCCTCGCAGAGGTTCAGTATACTTTGCTATGTTTTGTGAAATCAGTATGCCGATGTTCTCTCAGTTATATGTTTGATGAAAGGAGTCATCGACGCGACTGGTTTTCTTAGCAAAACAAAAGAAATGAAGCCACCACCGTCACGCCGAACCCCAAAACACAATCATCCCCCTACTCCAACATGGTCATTTCACCCTGACATGGTAGCTACGGCTTGTAGCAGAACTGATCAAGGGGGTAAGAGAGGGTCGAATCAACAAGAGTCGTCACGCTCGGCAACGGGATAGGGTTAATCCCGGTGAGCCGGTTGAAGGAACGGAAGACGGAAGACGCGTCGTGCCTCCTACGGGTGAATGAATACATTCCCGTTAGACGCGTCGGACTCTCTCCTCAGTCGTCTCGCTTTCATCCAAGGGCTGCGGGCGCTGTTCTTGAGGTTTCGCTGGAACCGGTGGCGCCAGGTCTCATGCCGTTTCCTTGACGATGTTGTGCTTGATCATGCGGGAAAATATCGGCTATATCCGATGGAGTGGTTAGGAGGGGGAGTGGCAGTCACAGGGTGTTACTTCTTCTAAACGGGTCTTGGTAACGGGTCTTGGTACTCAAGGTGGAACTGTCGCATTCGCTGATCTGTGCCGATGGCAAGGGAAGATGGCACGAATCGCTGATAGGGAGGGACAAGACATCTTCACTAGAGCGACTGATAGGGAATGCTGGTTGGAAAAGCGGTGGTACTGCCAATACGTGGCGACGAGCGACGAAGGGGGAAAGAGGGGGGGGGGGTGTCACAAATGGTACCTTAGGGGTAGTATATTCTCAGGAATGTGATGTCCCTCAGAAGATAATCGACACGTCACCGGTCATTAAGACAATATTACAAACAAATAGTGACGAAAGTACAAACAGAACAATAGGAGTAAGGTACTTTAGGTTTTCGCCGCGAAAATCCATTAAAAACTGTGGATCAGGGGATGGGAAAGACCGCAGCTCGGCGCTTTTTGGAAACGTTACTGCCATTGAGTAGTGCGATCTCCTACCATGTCAACCTCGCACCGCGGGGAGGGAATGAGGGAGGGAGGAGAAGTCGAAGAAAGGAGCGACTGGCGTGCGGCTTACAAGGCATGAAGACGACACGATGCGATCATTAGCTGGATAACAGCACGCTGTCCCGATACGATTCTCAATCCCGTGACTACTGGTCATCCCCGAAAAATACGCAAGAAAGCAGCCAATTGAAGATCTGCCTTCATTGATGGGAAAAGCGAATGATCTCGGTAGCAGGTCAGGAAATAGCTCACACGTAGCCAACGTACCGCTTTTCTATTCGGCAACCGCAGCGGTCTTGTTAGCGATCGTACCTCGTCCTCGGGCTGCTCTCCTGCCCCAGAACTGGGCAGAAGAATGGATGGTCCGGATGTTCCTGCTCGAGCCCATGGATGAGCCGCTGATCCTGTTGAAAAGTCAAGATGAGCATAGATATCAAATGATAGAATCCGTGGGAACCGCTCACTGCGATTGTTGGCGAAGCTTCCCTTCCTCTCTCTTTCGAGCTCTCAGCTCGTCTTTGATTGTGTTCATCCCGAGTCGAAAGCTCTGTCCCATTGGGTGCCTTGTGACCTGTGGAGGGCCTCCGACGTGATGCATTGCTGACGTCCCGCTCGTAAGTGCTCCGGGCAAGGACGCCTCCCGACAGGTGGCGTACAAGGACAAGACCGGCCTCGGAAAGAGTCCCTGAACCTTGAACAGACATTGTTGTCTTGGTGATGATGACGGAATGAGTAAAGGGTGAACATGTCTGGTTGGAGTAAGGGAAACAAATAAGTACACCAATTCAAAGTCCTGCTCCGAAGGGTTAAGGCGAAAATACACCCACACAAAGCCCAAAGGAACATCAAAATGACGTTGATTGCTCCTCACTGGAGTTTGGTCACCATCACTTCCTCAAGGCGAGTAATGTTTGGACTTCTGGTGGACCGGACAAACTATTCAAGTAGTCGTTGTGACGAATGACGTAAAGCCCAATCTCAACTGCGCTAAAGACAGCATGTCTCAAGTTATGTTAGTCGTGTTGCGATGACAGACCGAGTCTGCATCTCCACTGGGATGCAGTTGACGGCTAGCTGTGAGTAGCTTCGTATCTTAGTGAGAGAGGTCCCAACAGATATAAGTGAGCCTCGTTCAGATCTTCTCGATGGACAATCCTTGGTGTCAAAATGGAAAGGATGAGTACGAGCGGTAAGGCTCGCCAATGCAACCTATATATACCTGAAGCTTTACTGCTTTGCGAAGTGGAAGGCCCCTTGACAGCGACTTGACCCGAGGCAACAACAAAGGACCCTGACACATGTCACCTCATACGCTAGAGTGGCGATTCGAGGCGGTGTGAGATGTTCCAAGTGGGTTGGATGAAGTGTAGAACCAGCCTAGAACCAGAAGTGGCGATCAAGAAACCGAGACAGATGAGATTGTCGACTGTCTGCTACGCGGTATACCTTGTAACAAATGATTTCATTTCGTATTACGGTCGTTGTGAGGACGTCGTGCCAGAACGTCACATTGGAGGGGACCAAGGAATACGTCTGAAGAAAATACAGCCTCATCACGGCTAGCAGCCATAGCCCGGTAGTTATAAGCAGTACTAGACCTAGCTCGTTTCAGCATCGTTCGTTCCAGTGACTATGCCATCATCCCCTTGGCCGTCAAGCCGCATGGTTATCGACATGGGAATAAAGGCCCCCCGGTTCGTATGCGTGCACAACTCCAAAGGACCCACCGCTCAGAAAGGATAGTGTCCAGCTTTTCAGCTTTGAACATCGAACATCCTTAGCATATGCGGGATCGAGAAGATCCTATTGCTCCAAGCCAATTTGAGATTGGCAATATATCGATCGAAAGGGAATCGATCAATCAGGAAGGTAGGGGACAAAAACCATTCGGCCCCCTTTGGGGACGTATGGGGGGGCTCTGCTCTGCTTTTTAGAAGACCTACCGGTCGTGCTACTTATGTGCGATAGGACGAATCGTTGCCCTTATCCTTCAAAACTTTCAATCGGTTCAATAACCCCCTTTTTATTTTTACCCAACATCTGTCTTGACCGAGTTATCAAGGCAAATATGTCTACACCCATACCGGCCGATCAAGGTATGACCCCTCAGCAGCAAGAAGCAGAGATGTTCGAAGCCGCTGCAAAAGCGATGCTCAGTACCAATCTCGGCTACTATTTGGGTCCTTTCATCCTTGGGTCAGTGATGTCCTCCGAGTGAGTCAAGACAAGCACTGACTACGAGTCGATCGATAGGTTGGTTTTTGATACGGTACTCTTTGGAGTGATGTACGGACAATTGAGCGTCTGGTTCTCGCACGCCACGAACGAGAGGCGCTTTGTCAAGATCCTCCTGGTAAGTTCATTCACTTAGTGTCGACCAGGCTCCTTACCAGACTTTCCAGGGGATCGCGGTGACGGTTGCCACGGCGACTACCTTCTTGTTCGCCGAGTCTTGATTCGCTGTTTTAGTTGAAGGCTCATTCATGACCTCGTTTCCAGCTCTATCGCGTACATCTTCCACCTCTTCGTGTACAACTTCGGTACTTACACCCCAATTCTTGACTTCAGCTGTGACTCCCTTCCTCACTCATGACGTTCCCGCTGACGTGGTTATTAGGGGGTTCTTGGTATGCTATCCTGGATATTCTGACAACCGCGACCGTACAAGTGCTCTTCACCTTTCCATCCCCTCATAGCATCCTGCTGACACGTAAGCCAGATATTCTACCTCGAGCGGGCCTATCGGGTGAATCATAATGCCATCTGGATTCCCCTTATCGTCACACCAGTTATGTATGGGTTCAACACTTTGAATGGTCCGAGCGAGGCTGACTGTTATGATCAGCTTGGGTTCAGCTGCATCAGCCATCGGCATCAAAGTCGCGGCAGCCCACCTTGTAGGGACGGTCACAGTGAGTCGGACCACCATATTCCTGGCGGATTTCGTGCTAACAAATGAGAATTTACTGGTAGAGCCTCACACCTTGGTTCTACAGCTGGGTCAGTCTTTCCGTCACCGCAAAACCGTTCAGACTATTTAATACCCCAAATTTAGCTGTCCACAACGCTCGGAGCCGACCTGATCATTACGTGCCTGATTGTTCGGGGACTGTGGCAGAGTCGCACGGGATGGAGCCAGACGGATCGATTGATCCATCGAGTCGTCCGGTACGTACTCAACCAACTCAACCATTTCGATTGCTAGGTGGAATGATGGTTGAGAAAGATGTAGGATCTCGATCGAGAGTCAGCTGCCGAATACATTGGTGTAAGTACACGTCGGGCCGGGACTTGTGCAGACAGCAAAAACTGAAGATTTTCCGGGAGACAGGGCGATCGCCTTCCTCCTCAACTACTCAATCAAACCGGGAATTTTTGTCATCTTCTTCGAGTACACCGAGTTTCACCTTTTCGCGAGGTGACGATATTGACCGGCTCGCTTTTGCGCAGGCTATTTCACCCAAAAGTATACGTAGTCTGCTTCCTAGCAATCCTCAATTCGAAATTCGAGCTCCAGAGGGATTTCTCTTCTTCTGGCGGGAACAGCAGCGCGGTACGTTCTGCTCCTCCAACACAAGCTGAGATGAGTAGAGAAGCAACATGTTTAACCTGAAGAATAGCGGACCACATCCGGAGACGATCCAACTTGAGGATTCCGCTTTTCATGTCGACAGTAATCAGGGACTTGACCCGGAGATTATGAGTACTTCTTCCAGGAAGGGTCTGACCAGCGATGTGGTGCGCTTCTGAAACAGAGGGAGACGGATCACGCGTAGACATATACTGGCTGATCCATAGCTTGGTGAGGATACCAGATTGATGCAGGCGAGGTGCAGCTACATCGCCGTTGAGGTCCATGCAGGTGAAACAGACTGGCTAGGCTACATTTTGTCCGAATCGGACTTTGATCGGCTCGTCCGGTCCCCGTCCGGTTTTGTTCGCCCAAAAGCTCGATCGTGATCCGGCTTCCGGGCTGTACTCGTTCAAATTGCTTCCCCACGAGCGTACATGACTCCCGACACATGACGTGGATCAGGTGAGAGGGAGACTTACAGCTACCATTGAGTCCGATGATCCCTGAGATGGCTGAACCGAGGATAGCAAAGTATTGCGTGAGGTCGAAACTGTACGTCCGATCCTAAGGACCGGAGAGTGTAGTCAGAGAAGGGTTACACGTCTCGGCTTAAAAACTCTCAATCAGCCTCGCGAGAATACGGTACAAAGGTTTTCAGCGACTGATCGATCCGATATCATATCGTCGAAATTAGTCTAGGAGGAGCGTTATAGATCGTCGAGTTCCCCTGACAATACTGAGCGAGAGACATGGCGAAGAGCGTGACATCAGCATAAGTCCCGCCTTTGAACTCGCTTATCGAGTTGTTTCGTCGAAAAGGTCGATCCCTTGTTGAGCCCATTCTTGACATCCCGGCTCAGCTTACTGTTCTCTCTGCGAAATGGAGCAGATCGACGGAGTACCATGAAGAAAGTTTTGGACTTTTGAACCTGTATGCTACTTGTCGACAAAATTCCATCATATTCACGTTTTTGGAATGTCAGGATGCGTACAAAAGCGGAAGACCAAATTTTGAATTTAGGACACCCATTCCTAGGTCAAATACTCGCCTTGTTATTCTCGGAAAGACCCGCTTGGTCGAGGTAGTTCGAGCTTCGTTCAGTTGTTGGGGCACTTCGAGCGAAGCCGAGGAGGACTGCTACGCCAATTACAAACGAGGTAAACCTCATACTTGGCCAGGAATATGCGGTGTTTACATTGGCGCACTTCCTGCCTTTCTTCCGTCGAGGGTATATATGGTTAAGACGTTATTAATTCGGTGGAGCATAAACACCGGGCACAAGAGCGACATCCACTCTCACAATTACCGGATCACTCGGCGTTTCGTACCTGACGGCTTGGAGATAGGGTACTGAAAACGGACGACTAGGGCATGGCGTGATGATGACGATCCACTCACGGAATGCGGGATCTGGGTGGGCAATGCCTTGGAACACGGGGACCGGGACGGGGAAGATTGAACGAGCAGGACTTGAACCAAGGGAGGGAGGCGGAAGAAGTTCCTCATGCACCGGCTAGATTGTAATCGACTGATGTGCACTATACGAACTCAGCTGACTCCACAGAATCGAATCTCGCTGATCTACAAGTCATTAAGAGCTATATCCTGTCATGCGAGGAAAAAAAAAACGTAGTAGCACGATGTCGCTGTCGCCACCGTGAATGCAATTCCCTATCCCATCCTCATCAGATCTGAGGATTTCTTCCAAGTCCCAGATGGACGATTCACACGTATGAGTAAAACCTTCACGAAGATCTTCTCCTTTGTGGTATACGCAACCAGAAACAAAGCTGGTGGAGATATCACCCCCAACAAGATCATAGCAAACACAAGCCTGGTTTCGTGTGTTCAGCGACTGCGCGGAGCGTTTACACAGATGGGAAGCTCAGCTCACCCCAGTATGAATGGACTGAGATGATCTCGGAGATGAGTGTTGAGCTCGAACTTGATGACCGCTTCGAGGAAAGCCTCTTGAGCTGGGGTAGGGTGTTTCGGGATATGTCATCTGGTAGTCAGGGGTTTCGTCATGTCTCGGAGCCAAGATGGACTTCTCGTTGAATCAGATGGGATGGGTTCTGGACGATCTGTATAGCTAAGGCGGAGAAAAGAGATGAGAGTACAGCTCCAGTCCCAAGGTGTTCATCCGCCCGAGATCAACGCCAGCAATTAGTATTTCTGCTCGATGCCCTACGGATCCCTTTCGAGATACTGTTCGCAAAAGGGATACGCAACGATTGATTACTCCTTTCCGGACGTTGGTGCAGATCGCAAGGACGTCCTTTTTGATGCCGGATGCAGGTCCCTGGTCGCGCTCGGTGAAGTCCTCTCCGAGATTCACGAGGGCTTCGCAAAGGGCAGTCGCACGTTTTACTGCTCGACGAGATGACGAGGGCAGCACAATTTTGAATTACCTTCGCGACCTGGTTAGCATGAGAAGCGAGAGAAGCAATACCCGAACATCAGTCTTTTCATTCGTTGGGTCTGCACGATTGCAGCAAACGAAGTGCGTCAGGACGAAGAATCAGCAAATCTCATCTCACCGAGCTGTTCCCACACATAGTTTTCAAGCAGATGGTCCTTTCGACTTCGACCCGTGGCGAGGCCCTACTCATTCAACCTCCCCTCCTTTGACAAACTCTCCCTCAACTCCTTCTCCATCCCCTTCAGATCCCACCCAGCCTTCTCAACCTCCGCCTTCCACGTCCACTCTGGCGTATCGCTAAACCCGAGCATCTTCCTGATCTTCCGATTAGACAAGGGCGCTTCCCATTCGCCTAAATCGTCGACGGTAATCCGTGTGTTGGGAGCTACGAGCGAGAGGAGAGTCCTGGTTGGGAGGAGGGATGAAGCCGTATCATTCGTGGCATTGAAAACCTGTCCAGCAACTTCAGTCACACTTCTTCAGTATTTCCCCTTTCCCACCCGAAGTGCGATACCGAGGGAATGTAGGAGCATCGAGTTGAACTCACCTGGAATCCCAAACCACTCGTCTTACTTGCCAAATGACACATCTTCCCCAAATCCCTCGCATCAATATAACTCCAAGCGTTCCTCTTCCGACAATCAATCTCCATGAGGAATTTCTTGAAGTTCTTCGCATATTCGTGAGGTTCCACGACGTTCCCGATCCGGAAGGCGTAGATATCTACTCCCTTTCCGTCGCGGTAGGCGTTCGAGAATCGTCGGGCGAATGAACGGGCTGTCACTTCGCCGATTTGTTTGGAGAGGCCGTAAGTGTCCTAACAATGACGAACTTTAGCGAGGCCACAAGAAATGCGAAAACGTATCGATGTGACAGACACCAGACACCACATCTGGGGGAGTGCCAAATACACATTCAACGGATCGGATCACTCACCATCGGGTCGATGTCATACTCCTCGAGAAGTGGGAATGAATGGTAGTCATTGCCTTTCTCCCCTTGGGTGAAACAGACGCCATATGTCGTCTCACTGGAGGCGATGATGATCTACAAGTAGCGGGTCAACTTCGTGCCGAGCAGGACCCCTTTCAAGGAGACAGATGGACGCGTTGACCCACCTTCCTCACGCCTAGTTTGCATGATGCCTCGATGATGTTGTACGTCGCCTGGGTGTTTGCTGAGAAGGTGAGGTTGTCGGGCACGATCATGTCCTGCCGATTAAACGGGGTCAGCAATCTCAACCACACCGATCATCCCCCTATCCTGTTTCATATACCCCGGAATAGCTGACTCCTCTCCTTCAGCCGTATCTCAACCCTCCTCATCCTCTCTCCTTGCTTTCAACCCTAGATAGTTTGGCTTGAGATCCGTCCCCTTCAGCCCAAGTCCCTCTCCTCTCGCTGCGGTTCGCTACGTTCGCTCGTACTCACCCTCGCATAAGCCCCAAAATGAACCACCATCCCCGGCGTCCCCAAATAACCCCCATTCCCCCTCTCCTCCGGATCATCCTCCTTCCCATACTCCCCCATATCAAACAACGTCGTCAACGCGTTGAAGACCTGACCCGAATCCGTGAGATCACATTTGAGCGTGTAGACTGGTACGGTTGGGTCTGGGAAATCGATGAGGTCGAGGTTGAGGATCTTGTGACCTTGGGAGATTAGGTAGGGGATGACGTGACGGCCTGCTTTGCCTCTGCGAGCGAAAATCGCGAGGGCAGCGAGCGGGTGGGTCGAGGTAAGAGGTGTAGGATAGGGTTTGGGATACAGGGGGAAGTGATGATGGTCGGGGAAGACACGGGATCGGCGGGTGACGGGTGAGAGATAGAGGTGGAGGGATGGGGGCAAGGGGAACGGGTGGAGCGAAGGGTATTCGTCAGCGGTGCATCCCTAATCCAATAGGATTTTTTGACTCACGATCCACCTGTGAATACGATTCTCATCCTGGCTAGTGTTATGTATGAGAAGGAGAATGAAGAGTTATTTACAGGGAAACGATTCAGAATCCTCCGCTTTTTTAACAGGCCAAAATGAGTCCGGTCCGGCGGTTCTACTGGTCGGGCGATACGGGGATTGCTGAGCATCAAAACTCCGTTGCTGACCCAAGACATGCAGCAAAGAGAGATTGACCATGTATGCGATGCACTGGAAACCCAACGCAACCGGCGCAAGTATACTGAAAATGCCTAGTGTATCATAGACGCAATCCCTCTCTACTCCGGCTTCGTCTCGTACTGATCCTCCTTTGAGACGAAACTAGGTACCCAACCCGGTTTACTCTTGCAAAAGATCTCTTTGTCCATCTTTGGTGATTCACCGATGATCCCGCCGGTCCTAGCTCACCCCTGCTTCAGTACCAGTTTCTCCTACCTGGGAACCTTCCCGAAAGAAACGACCCACCTTATACCCCAATGTTCATCCTCCTTCCCTTCGTTGACGTGGTTGAACAAAACCGAGCCGCACTCTCCGCAGAAACCCCTAGGCCCCCAGAGAACTCCATATCAGCTCTCTCCTATACACCACCCTTCGATCAAGTAAGGAGATCAAGCAAGGGCTTGGAGCAAAGGGATCGACGAATGCGAAGTGGACTGCAGACCCACCGCTGAGTCTCGGCCCCCGAATCAGCTCTTCCCTTATATACCTTCGGCTTCCCAATACCTTCAAAAACAACCCCCTTCGGATCGTTCACCATGATAGTGGTAGTACCGTATGCCGAGCCGGAGATCGTCTGACAGTCTGTACAGTGACAATTTGCGGTGAAAGGGACGGAGGAAGTGGTACGCCATTGGATGGAACCGCAGAGGCATTTACCGCGGTATTTGGGTTGAGTAGAAGACGACGACGACGACATTGTTGACGAGAGTTCGGGACCTAGCTGCAGTTGAAGGGGGTTCGAAAGAACCTTGTTGGCGAAAAATCGGGACCCCAGCTGTACTTCAATGGTCGAGGACGACTCCCAACAAGATTTCAAAAAGTAACTTATGCTCTGAGGCGTCAATCAAAAGTTATTAGGTAAATTTCTCTATCTTGGGTAAAGCCCAGACTTTTGCCGACATAGTCTATCGGTTGGGAACACCTCCACAAATTCCTTTGGTGACGTCAGCTCTTCACGAGATTGCCCCGGGAACCCAATGAAAAGATCGCACTTCTCGACCGCGCAACCAAGCGATGTATACTGGTCAATGCTGTGCATATGCCGCCTTAGGGAACAACATCGGACTTGGGGCATCAGGTGAACCCGAAGCTCACTTCACGCCGTATGAGCTCGCCTCACACACATCCGAACTCGCCTCACACGTCCGAACTCGCCTCACATATCCTCCGTGAAAGCCATCCCTCCGGCAGCATTATCAACCTCTATCTCCTTGCTCAATCCCATGACCTCAAAGAAATCCCTCGGCGTCATCCCTTTAGCCTGCTTCTCATCCTTCCCACTTTCTTTCAACTCTTGTAAGGCCCCTCGCATACCGTGTAGAGCTCCGTAACCGAGTACGACTGGGTAGATTGCTAATTTTATACCCCACGAGGTGAGTTGGTCGATGGTGTAGTGTGGTGTTTTGGAGTTTGGGACGCAGTTGAGCAATAACTGGTAGCGAACCGGTGAATATCAGCACACGAGAGAAAAACAGGTAGAGATCTATCAAGGGGGAAGGCTCACTGGCATCGGAGCGAGCGTTTTGACGGCATGTTGGATCTGTTCTGGCGTATCGATCCCTTCGATGAAACCCATATCCGCGCCTAATTCCCTCGCAGCCAGTAACTACCCCTTCACCATCAGCTTTCCCGTTGCCAAACTCTCTCAGAATGAAATCAACGATGTTCTCGCTCACTCACCCTCCCCAAAGTCTCTTCCATCCCATCGACAGCCAGCGCATCGGTCCTAGCGATAATGACAATATCACTCCCACCAGGAACTTTCGCCCTACCCTGAACCGCCGCTCTGATCCTAGTCTTCCATGTTTCCATATCCACCAACTTCTTCCCACCCAGATGACCACACCTCTTCATCTGGACCTGATCTTCGATATGTAAACCCGCTATACCCGCTCGATCGTAGGTCTCAACCGTCCGAGCGATCGCGTTGGGTCCACCGAAACCTGTATCGGCATCGGCGATTAGTGGGATGGTGGGATCGATGTTGGCTATGACGGATCCGGTTGAAGAGAAGTCGGTGAGAGAGGCGAAGGCTAGGTCTGGGAGGGAGAGGCGGGAGGCGGTGGTCATGGCTCCGGATTGATACTAAGTCGATAGGTTAGGTTGGGTATTACGTCCGTAGGTGAAGATAAGCCGTGACCATGGCTCCAAAGTGATGCAAGAGTCACGGTGTGAAGCTTGAATCGCTTTGGCTTTGAATCAATTACCAGGTGTGGAGAGCAAAGAAGGAAGGGATGGTTAAGCTCACCATACATGAGTATCCTGCTTCGATGACAAGACGTGCTGAGATACCGTCGTATACTCCTGGAGCTTGGATACATCCAGGTTGAGCTAGCATCTGTCTCAACCGAGTCGACGGTTTGATGTAAGGATTCGTCCCGTCGCCGTAGGTTGACGCGTGATGATTCGACATTGCTGACATGACGCTCAACTCGTTCTTCCTAAAGAGAGATATTTGGCTTCGGTTCACAGTTGATCTCTAGGTGGTAATATGAAGTCAAAAGATGAGAGGTGTGACGACTACGAGTACGAGTAAGTCTTCTTCCGAAACCGATACGGGGGGGGGCACTGGGGTGGTGGGTGATCGGGAACTCGGCTTCGGAGCTATTCCCATGAACCCTTTCCCGGGTTTTGTAACCAGCTATTCGTACGCCAAAGTCCACGGCCGACCGGCCCCTTCGAGTTGTTCCATCGATATTCTCGCCTAGCCGCATGGAGCTATGATCTACAGTACCTCCTGAAACAATAGCCATGACCAGTTCCCGGATCAATAATAGTGTCCCAGTCCGCTGAAGAAAGTGCAAATATGTAGTCCGATCGACGATATCGCAATCGAGCAATTGGAAGAATCCTCTTTAACTTTCGTGTGCATAGCGAAAAAAAAATGAGCACAGTCATAGCGGAGAAGAGAGCGCAAATCGATCATGTCGAGAACGGCACGATCGTGGACAGCAGACCTATCCTACGGAATGCTCGAGCAATCGAAAGAAGGGTTCTGAGGAAGCTTGACGTAGGTGTCTCCCTCCTCCAAGCTTAGATCCTATCGTTGGATTGATGGTCATTAGGTCCTGATCCTTCCACTGACAGTCGGGCTCTACGTGGCCGCGGCGTAAGCTTTTTCACCCGTCTTTCAGTATATCGAATCAAATGATTATCTCGGCTCACGATGTGCTCCGCAGCCTTGACCGATCCAATGCGGGTAACGCCAAGTTACAAGGCCTCGACTCGTTACTCGGCAAGAACGTCGATACAAATTACTCCATCGTCCTCTCGGCCTTCTACATCACCTACGTCGTGAGTTCATATATCCTACTCATCGTCCGCCGCTCCAACAGCCTCTCCTGACGTCATCAAATTCGATCACCTCCTTATTCTTTCGCCCAGGTCTTCAACATCCCCGGCAACATCCTCGGATCCCTGATCACACCAGACAAAGCTCTCGGGATCGGCGCCCTCATCTGGGGTACAGCCTCGACCGCCCAAGCAGGAGCGCACAACTTCGCCAGCTTGGTCGTGTGTAGATTGTTCATCGGTGTCGGCGAAGCTTGTTTCGGGACCGCCGTCGCGTTGTACTATAATCTATGGTACAAAAGGGATGAGATCGCTGCTAGGTTGGCTTGGTATATAGGTTCGGGATCATTAGCTGGAGCGTGAGTTGAGTGTGTACATTTACCCGTTTATTTCGGCACTAGGACTTACCAGGATGCTGGATGGGTTCGTTGATGTGTTCCCCATAGGTTTGGAGGATTGATCGCGTATGGGGTGTCTTTTATCAAGTCCGACCTGGCGACATGGAGGATCTTGTTTCTCATCGAAGGATGCCCGACGATCCTCCTAGCCATCCTAATCTACCTCTTCCTCCCTTCAACCCCCGATCTATCTCGCTGTAAGTGATTCCAGATCGCTTCTATCTTCCATACGCCTAGTCCTCGCTGATCAACCAACCAGACCTGAAGGAGGACGAAAGAACCGTCGTCATCCACCGTCTAGTAGACACAGGTTTCAATCGTAAACACAAGTTCGACACCTCCGCTCTGAAACGATGCTTCACCACACGAACGACCTACCTTAACGGGATAATCTACCTTTCCGTCAATATGACCCTCGGTTCAGTCTCCGGTTTCTTCCCAACCATCATCTCCTCCTTCGGCTACACCAACGCCCGAGCACAGTTATTCACCGTACCTCCTTACGCCGTAGCTTTCGTCGGTACAGTAGCCATCTCTTACCTCTCCGATCGACTGAAGTCGAGAGGTATCTTCGTCGTCTGCCTCATGTTGCTCAGTGCGGTCGGTTTCACAATCTTGATCGCGGTACCGGGGAACAACTCGGTCAGGTATTTTGCGACTTTCCTCGCGGTCTTAGGTTGTTTCGGGAATGGACCTTTGATGTTGAGTTGGGCAGCTAATACCGCTGGGAGTCATTCGGCCGCGGCGGTCAGGTTGGGTTTCATGAATGCCATGGGTCAGACTTTCTCAGGTGGGTCGAAAAGCCTTCATCTTCCAAAAGATCCCTTTGAACTCGCTCAAATCCGGATTGGATGGGGAAAAAAATTAGTCCTCGCTTCGTTCTCGTTCCCATCGACGGAAAGACCGCATTACTACAAAGGTTTCGCTTTGAACCTCGCATTCAACCTGGTCAGTCGAATCGCGGACCCTGCTGATCAGAGAGAAAAGTTACGCTGACATGGTGGTTTTACATATTCAGGCTCGCAGCGGCGACCGCAGCTTATCTGACAGTCTACTATCGACGGGAGAACGCTTGTCGGGACCGAGAGGACGCGGAGCGGGTCAAACGTGGCGAGAGGACAGCTGTTCAGGAGGACAACGATTGGATCACGGCGAAGTCATTGGGAAGGGAGGAGGAGGGAGCAGCAGTAGCAAGGGGATCGGTGAAACAGTTACATGACCTTACTCCGGGTTTCAGATATTATGTCTGAGACAGGGTGGGTTTTGTTGTACGGTTGGAAACATTGTTTGCGCAGTCGTTGTTTTTCTTTTTGGTTAGTCTGATAGGGATCGTTGCATGGTGAAGAAAATTCGAAAGGTTTCCGCTGCGGAAAAGATGTCTGAACGAATGTTATGAGCATAGTTGATGGATGGTTGTTTTCCACAAGATAACAGTCAAGGTCATTTATGGTTGTTACCTCAGACACGGCTTTCACGGATGATGTGTAGTTACCTCCTGCGACAAAACATATTCAAAGCTTGAATCCAATCTCAGAACATACGTCGGCCCTGATCTACTGTCTTTGAACCTGGAGTGCAGAATTGAGGCTTCTCCAAAGCGGGAACCGAAGCGTTCTTCTTCCCCAGTGGTGACCTACAGTAGGAAAGAAGTCTCCTTCCGGCCCGGTTCCTCGCCGGGACATTGGCATTTATCTTTCGGTCATCTCCGCTGGCCGGGAAAACTGGGAAGCCTGGCACTGAAAAGGTATGGCATTCCGGCGTCGATTGAGCAAGCGACGGAGTCGACATCACTGTAAATTCATGACATTATTGTTCTGTCTCGGAGCCCTTGCCCTCATCATATAATGGAGAGCCCTCCTCTACCCTTCCCGACCGACTTGCGGCAGTCCGCGCCGATATTGGAGGATGTTGAAGCCAATCAAAGATCGTCTCAAGCGACGTTGATCGACAATGTCGCCGTCAATGAGAAAGAGACGGAGAAGATTAGGAACGTGGAAGTGATAGGAAATGAGCGGGGAGATCATGGCATGAGTAAGGGGAAAGGGAAGGGTCTGACGGATGGGGATCAAGGTGAGTCAATGGACTGGTCTCAGTGCGAAGAAACGGTCCACTGATTGGGAAGTAGACATGATGGATATACCGAAGAATAATCTCAAGCTCGTCATCCCCGCGTGAGCCCTCAGACTTACAAAGGATCCGCTGCGTAGGGCTGACGATGTCAGACTGAGCCTGGTACTATTTCTCGCTTCTCTCGACCAAACAGCGCGTATTTCCTCAACAGGTCACTGAACTCGCTAAGAATTCGGGACCCAGATCGTCGGCACAGCCCTTCCGTCGATCTCAAATCAACTCCACGCCACCCCCGCGCAATACTCTTGGGTCGGGACGGCACATCTCTCTCACATCGATTCCCATCATCCTTGCTGATCCTTTTCTTTCAGGCATATCTGCTCGGTCTAGGCGGGATGACCCCCTTAACCGGCCGTCTTTCCGATATTGTTGGTCGTAAACCTCTACTCTATATAGCGGTAGCGATCTTCGTAGCTTTCAGTGCGATGTGTGGTGCGGCGAAGAATATGACGGAGTTGATCGCTGCGAGGGCTTTGCAGGGTGTCGGTTCGGGAATGGTTATTTTGCTTGTGTAAGCGATTTGTGAATCTCATATCATCTGTAAAACTGAGAATTACTGAATAGCATGATCATCACTGGTGAGGGAGGTTACATTGTGATGAGGAATTGAGCTGATCATTCTGGTAGCCGATATCGTACCACTTGTTCAGAGGGCGAAGTACATGAGCATCACCACGACTGCTTTTACGATAGCGGCGGTGATTGGACCGGTACTCGGTGGAATACTGTCGGAGAAGGTATCGTGGTAGGTCGATCCCCAGCCGTGATCTTTTGCGCTGATATCGCTATTAGGCGTTGGTATTTCTGTCCGATTCTTTCTGCTCCTCCAGGACCTTCATCTGATCCCAGTCTTAGATATCAACCTGCCTACCTCTGCAGTAGCTGTAGCTGCTTTAGTCCCGACCTTGAACCTCAATCCCGTCCCTAAGACTAGCATCCGAGTCCTCCTTCGGACATTCGACTTCCTTGGCCTGTGCGTGGCTTTCGAGACACAGGTAGGATATACTTATAACCTAATATAAAGATTCCTCATCATGGGCGGTGCCATCCTTGTCGTCGTCGGCTTCTCCGTGGCCGCAGACTCAGGATTCCAGACACCCCACTCATATTCGATCATCATCCCCGCTATCGTCCTCCTCGCCGGGTCTTTCGTCAACTTCGCCTGTACTGGTCGAACACCTATCATACCTCCCGTCAGTCAAGCCTTCATCTTCTTCGAATGGCGTTGGGCTGACAAGGAGCCACAGAGGATATTCAAGATCCGCACCACAGCTCTTTTCTTGCTTTCCACATTCCTCTCATCGACTTGCTTCTTCCCCACGAACTTCTTGCTGCCCCAACTGTTCCAGGGTGTACGTCAAGCGACAAACTCCCTCTCGAAGAGCTTCACTGACTCCCTGTCGACAGTTGACGGGGTCAAGCCCCGCCACTGCAGGTGTACAATGCATTCCCTACGCGACGTTCGTCACTCTTACCAGTGTTATCGGTCAGTCATCAATCCCCTTCCGCGCTTTCCGGCCAAACTGATGATACGTCTTCAGGCGGCTTTTTAATCTCTCACTATAAGGAGAAAGTCCTTCGACCTCTGGTCTGGGTGGGCTATATCCTCGGCGCCGTCGGTTTCGCCCTCTGGTATCGTTTCTTTGGTTACGGCGCTTCGGTTGGAGTACTCGAGGGTCTTCAGGTCATCTCGGCTGTTGGGATTGGACTGTCGCTGCAACCACCTTTGATCGCTTGTCAGGCTGCTATGCCGTTGAAGGAGGTAGCTTCGGTCACTGCTGTGTTCTCGCTTGCAAGACCCATCGGTTGTGCTATCGGTAAACCCTCTTTCTATCGTCCCCCAATACCGATCGCTGAGATAGACTAGGTGTGGCTGTGTTCGAAGCAATCTTGAATGCTGGTATCCGCTCACGGTTCTCGGCGATACCCGGGTATGGGACAACCTTCTCCGCCCCGACCGGTATCGAGGGGTACGCCGCGCTGCATAGTATACCCGATTTGGGGACTAGAGCGGCTGTCTTGATTGCTTTTGCGGATTCGATGAAGGTGAGATGCCCCGTTGGAGAAACTGCCTGAGTTATACACGCTGATGATTTCCCCTAGACTTGCTGGATCGTTGACGCGTCTTTGCTGCTCTGCGCACTCCTCGTCAGTGAAGCCACGTGATGCCGAGAGATCCTGCTTACGAGTTGGGCAGATATCAATACCGACGAGAGCATACAGCCTCGATCGAACACCGGGCCAAGGTCGATCCACCCCTACAAGATCGGATGGAGATATACCTTCCTCCGAGGAGCAACCAGTGGGAGAGGATATAGCGTCTGGAGCGGTACAAGAGCAGGTCTCGGCGACTGCAGCGGGTCAGGAGGTCGCTGTGGCCGAACGAGGCGTGGAGGTATTGGCACCGGCATTCGTTCCCGATGAGCTGGAGTTGAAAAGGGAGAAGAAAGACTCTTAACATGTGCGAGATGCATTCATAGGAAGGGTGAGACCGGATTCGGATTGGACTTTTGCGTCTTACTGTCAAGCTCGCCTTGATTGATCGGATGTGACAAACCAGCCTTGAGTGGTTTCAGGTGGAAATCCCTATCCCTCCGTAACGCCGTCTCGAAGAAACAGTCGATATCCTTTGCGGACCGTACCGCTGACCGGACCTCGGTGTCAGTCACGTAAGACGTGAGAGACTGCAACTTCAGCAAATTATTGAAATTCGGTGCTTCCAATCGAGGTGGAGCCAACCGACTTGCTTCAATGCAACCAGCGGTTACTCTAGCACTTGCACCACTCCGTGCGCGGGAAAAATCCGGCAATCCTTCTCTGTCAGGTAGTGCTTGGCAGATTTCTGGAGCTAAGGTACTGATCGGAAACTGCTACTCCCATCATAACGAGGGCGGAAAAAGTACGATGAACCGCCGTACGTTACTCCTGCGCTGTATATAAATAGTCCGTTGCATCATGAACGGGGCTGACACAATTACAGTTTTTCTAAATACAATGATCCTCCAGAAACCAATAAGTAATCCGTATCGACGACAGCGATCGCGCCTGGGAAGCGAGAACCCTCCTACACCGAATTGACCTGTCGAAGCTCGACATTCGCCATATTCTTCTCGTCTCCCAAATTCCTCTCATCCACTGCTCCCGTCATACCCGCAATATTTCGTCCATAATTCTCATGACCCTTTGGAACGGCCACATCGCTGATAGCTCCACAGGCATCTTCGACACGAACCGTCTCCTCGACGTCGTAGTTCGTCTCTCGGATAGATCGGATGACGAGGTACGATAGTGGGAGCGAAACCAGGAGGAGACACCACGAGACGAGGTGTTCGGTCAAGAAGGGAGTCTATGGAGAATCAGTCGGCGTAAAGCGAGTTTTCAAGAAGACTGAGCGAACCATGACAGCGTCCATACCGAAGGAGATTGCTGCTCCGCCTGATTGAACACCTTTCATGAAACCCGCCATACGAGCGAGTCGGAACGGGTCGTTGGACAGAGACCCGATGAGCTCATATGCGAGTCCTTGATAAGCCGCATCGCCTGTCCAACAGCGTTAGTACAGGATTCTTCTTGTTCGAGCATGAGCAGTGTGGACTGGGACTGACCAATGTAGAAACTCATCAAAAGGATGATACCACCCACCGAGGCGCCTTGATTATAATCCCACAAGGGCGAAGGAGTAGCTCGAGTGAATTTGAGCTGGAAAGCTAGTGCCCCGCCCCAGACGGCTAGGATACAGATGGAGACTACTACTAGGGCGACGAGAGCTCGACCTTTTCGGTTGAAAGGGAGGAGGTCGAAGATGAGGCCGATGATGATGGCTCCGACCTATGAAGAGCTTTTGAGAGAGTGTCCTCTAAGGCGGAAGAGGATGGACTCACGATAGCGCCAAGACCAGTTAGCAGCGCGACTAAAGCTCGAGTACGGCCATCGAAGCGACTTGCTGCATGGCGCTCAGACATTATACATTCTGGGAAAAGGAACAAGTCCCTCACCGTTGAGTGCCTGCTGGTAGGCATAGAAGTAGTTCGAAGCGAAGAACATGGGTAGTAAAGCGATCATCCGCCAATCCTTGAACAACCCGATGAAGCCCCTGAACTCTTCGCGAACTGATATGGCGCTATGGAGTTGGACGACTGTCGCATCCGCTCGTACGACGTAGTCTGAAAACACGCATCTGATCAGATGATATTGGTTGTACGAAGCGGTCACTCACGAGGCGGAAGGACAAACCAAGTAAGTGTGACCCCAATGAAGATCAGGATAAGGAATGCGAGGTAGACACCGGTCGATACACCGGGAAGGGCACCTTGAGTTGAAGTGATACCGAGAGCGATACATGCTCCAACGAGAGCTCCCAGTTGGAATATGGACCTATTACGCGCCGAAGGATCAGCTATCGTTGAGAGTCAGAAGACTCTTGTTGACCGTACCAGAAGATGGAGAATGCTCGACCTTTGTCCTTCTCGAGTGGTACACTCATCATGATGGAACCTTGAGCCGCCCAGAGGAGTGCCGCAGCTGCCAAATATCAGGTTTCGCGCGTCCAACCATGTAAAAGCAGGCTCACAAAAGCCTAAAATGGCACCGGCCAGGATGACAAACCATCGGGTACCCTGTGTCTGGTAACACCAGAGAGATCCGATGTACAGCGCATATCCAAAAGATCCAAGGAAGAGGGTGAGTCGGACACCGATCAGGTTCTGCAGCGCATCAATACCGCGCTGACTCAGACTGAAACTTCAATGGTTGCGATTACTTACGCAGATAGACCCGCTAAAAAAACCGCCAATGCAGAAACAACCGTAGAGTACTCCATTTGCCGTGTCGGTCAGCTGAACATCCTGAGTACCACTGTAGCTCCTTTGAGTATCTGACCAGCGGAAGGTAATCATAAACCTACCCCGCTCCCAATCCACTGACGGCGCTGAACATGCCGACAGTGAGGAAGAAGATAAGGCCCAAGAGCGCCACTTGAACCGTAGGTGAGTTGTCTGGGCGAGCTCGTCAGGTTTTTTAGAAAAGTAACCCTGTGGATTGTGGATCCAGGACTTACACCTCACACTACCTAGCTTCATCTGCGCCAACGAATCGACGAATGTCATCTTGGGCTGATGATGATAGACAGTCACGTAGACAATTTGGTTTCAATCGACAAACTATGGAGCGGGGAGCAGCGCTGTCGATGGCTTGAGCCCGCTCTATGTTCCTTTTGTACGGTGATCTCAAGACTTTATCAATCATATTGTAGACCTCTTCAGAAGGACCCTGAATGGAGGATCTGCAACGTCGAAGCGGCGAGAAAGCCGACTTCATTGCTTGCCAAGCATTCGGCAAACCAAGCTACCACTTGGTACGTCGGCATCGACGGTGCATTTGGATAACTCCGCACGAAAAGTCCGCGTCCGTGCCGAGAGATCGTGAGTACTGTAAGGGGCAAAGAAAGAGGAGAGGAGGGCGCCGAAGGGTGATATCGGGGCTTCGCCGAGGAAGAACCTTGTTCGGCGAGATAGCTAATGCCCTGGAAGAAATTTAGGACATCGCAGCAAACCATCAGCCTGCCTTTCACCTATATCATATTCTCGAAGGATTGGCATACGAAACTCACTTCCCCCCAGTGTGAACAGCCTGTTCGGATGTCCGTCAACATCGCTCTCCTCGGTTCAGGCGTCTTCGCCTTGAACGCTCATCTTCCTGCCCTCCTCAAATCCCCTTCATCCACCTTCCACACCGTCTGGTCCCGAACCGAAACCTCCGCTCAGAAACTCTGCGATGCTTCGGGACTCAAACCAAGGATGCTGTTCGGGGAAGATGGATTAGAGAAAGTCCTCGCTGATCCAGAGGTACAAGCGGTGATCATCGTCCTACCCATCGAACGACAACCGGAATATATCCGTAAAGCTTGGGATGGTGGGAAACACGTCTTGAGCGAGAAACCTTTGGCACCGGATGTGAATATGGCGAAGGAGTTGATCAAGGAGTATGAGGAGAAATATGCTCCGAAGGGATTGATTTGGAGAGTGGCTGAGAGTGAGTTAAAGGCGTTTCTGCCAATCTGATCATTCGGGGTCTCGCTAAAGATGTCCATTGAAAAGATTTTGCGCACGAACCGATGATTCACAAAGCTCGAGAATTGCTAGTGGATCCGCAGAGCGAGCTTGGATCAGTCTTATACTGGAGTGTATCGTTTCAAGACTTCGTACCGGATGCGACGCATAGGTACCAGTCGACCTCTTGGCGTGTGTACCCGGCTTATCAAGGAGGTGCGTTCACTTGTACCGCTACAAGACACATTCAGAATAATCACCTTCCCCTTGTAGGATTCCTGTACGATGGAGGCGTACATTACGCTGCGATGTTGCGGACAATATTGCCGATCCGGTACGTTTTTTTTTCTCATGCCAAACCCTCAGACGATTCCTGACCTGACGTCGACGAACAGGCCCGCATCCGTCGTCGGGATCACTGCTCTCCATCGAACCCACCTCCCTCCCAACGATCACCTCATGGCTCTCTGCCTAGGCCCGCCTGACTCCTCGGTCAAACCCCATGGTCCTACGACAGCAAACACCAACGCACAACATTCCCTATCAGACGTCAAAGACCTCGGAAGCTCAATACAACACGGTACATTCACCTTATCCGTCGCTCCACCCAATACCTCTCATTCTCCAACTCCATATGGCGCCATCATCACTTGCCTCAACGGGATCGTTTCGCTCTTACAATCCTCGGAGGGATGGACATTACGAGTTGACGGTGCGGAAGGGAGTGGAGTGAGATCGAGCGAGAGTACTGGGCCTAGCGAGGGTGTCGAGGTTGAGGTGGAGATGTGGGCGAAAGCGATCAGTGGACGAGGAGGAGGACGAGGAGAAGGTGAAGAGCCGAATTATGGTCAACCTCGGGATACGCTTTGGGATGTGGCGTTCATTCAGGCTTGTTTGGATTCAAAGGGGAAGGAGATCCAGCTGTCTAGCCTCGTCACCATCTGATATACTACTCATGCATCGATGCACCAAGCTGGGCAGTGATTCCCTTGACAGCGGGAGCAAGTGATGGGGATGATGCTTTCTGTCTCCCTACCTCCGTGAACGGCCAGTTAAACTGCGTTCGGACGCGGAGGGGTATACCCAGGGGAACGACCGGGCATTCGGCGAAGGGAATGTTGCGTCTAGAATCGACGCGGCGGGAGCTCTTGGCATGCTACCCTCAAGCATGCCAAGAAACCGCGAGTGCCCGAGCCAGTCTACACGCGCATGTTTTGCAATCCTCATCTCTGAAGAGACCCTGAACGTGACGACTATGGCGAATGATCATAGGGGATGAACAGAGTCGTGCCGAGGTAGGAGGGAGGAGATGGACATAGCGAGACGGTTATTTTCCGTTGAAAGCGGAGAGCAGCGTTGTGTGCTGCTGATATTCGAGTGTGACCTGTTGGAGGGATTGACATCGTCATGTTGTCTGGGATGACGATAGCTAAGACCTAAACCAAGTGATCAGCCGCAGTGAGCAAAGTGGACAAAGAGGTCTGACGCACGGGTTCGTCGGTCGGAATATTCACGTTCGGCTGTCTTGTGAAATTAAGAGAATGGGATTGACTAGACACCTCCCTCACACGGCAACCGGGACCTGACTGGTGGGCATGACGGAAGAGTACGGAACCCTTACTCGTACCGTACTCTAATATCTTTAATATCTTTTCGCGGCGCGTTCCTCCGTGGTTGCCCGCCTAGCCGAACTACACAGTAAAAGCTGCCCTTTCGCTTATCTTTGCTCCGTGGGGACATGATGATGATTGATCGCCGCGAACCTAGGTTTATCGCAACACCTTATCTTCTTTCCGCCAAAAAGTTGGGATTGAGTTTCATATTGCTTCTCATCGGACTGTAGCGCCATGTCTGAGACGATCCAACCTGTGGAGAGCCCTAATACTTTCGGACCGAAATACGATGCATTCACCACGGCGGACGAGAGGAAGCTTAACGTTATCGGCTATGAGCAGGAGTTCAAGCGTGACATGTCCGCTGCGGGGTGAGTCCAGTCACCTCCCATTGTATGCGACATTGAGACCAGGGGTCAAGCATCGTTACAATCTCATTCACTGCTATCGGTATCTTGACGGGGATGAGTTCGGCTTTCCAGACCGGTCTCTTCAGCGGAGGGTGAGTCGCACCCGTATCTCGGGAGGTTAGATGTCGTACTGACTAAGAGCGATCTAGGCCACTTGGACTCTTCTGGGGCTGGAATATATGCTCCGTATTCATGTTTCTCATCGCCCTCAGTATGGCCGAGATCTGCTCGGCTTTCCCCACAGCTGGAGGGTTGTACTACTGGGTCTGTCGACTTAGGCCAGAATCGAAGTGGCTCGGTTTCCTCACAGGGAACGTCTATGTAAATGCTACAGCTCCTCTCCTACCCGTGAGATGGATCTGATGATATGTCAGGCTTGGGCAATGGTCTTCACCGGGACGAGTGGGCTTTTATCAACAGCGCTCTACCTTGCATCTGCTCTCGAAGTCGCCGGATACTCCTTCACAAGAGTCGAGATAGCCGCTATGGCATGGTACGTCTATCTCTGTCCATACCGTCAGTCCTCAGCTGATCCTCCCAAAAACACAGGGGCTTCTGCATCCTCAGCGGTATAATCAACACGATCGGCTCCAGAACCGTGGGTCGAATAGCCGCCTTCGCCTCCTACTGGACCTTGGGAGGGACAGTTATCCTCGTCGTCACTTTACTCGTGAAAGCTCCCGTCCGACAACCGGCACACTTCGTCTTCCTCGATTACGAGAATTACACCGGTTGGAACTCGAAGGGTTTCGTCGTGCTTCTCGGATTCTTGCAGGCCGTGTATACGCTTGAAGGGGCGGAAACTGCTGCTCAGGTCGCGGAGGAGGCTAGGAATGCGGATTGGTTGGCTCCTCTTGGGATCGCTAGTTCGATCGCTTCGTCTTGGCTTGTCGGTCTTATCTGTAAGTGCCAGGTCTTCTTTATCTCGTGACAGCCAAAGCTGATGTGGGCTCGGTCCAGACCAGCTATCCCTCCTCTTCTCGATCCAATCCATCGCCTCAATCCAAGGAACCTCCTTCTCCCTACCCATCATCCAACTATACTACGACGCAGCCGGGAAACACCTCGCCATTCTCCTAACCGTCATCGTCATGATCGCCCAAGGAGCAGCAGCCATGACAGCCTGGACAGCTTCATCCCGACTCTTCTTCGCTCTGGCCCGTGATCGAGCTTTCCCCTTTCAGACTTTGTTCATGGCTCATAATCGGTTCGACGTTCCTTGGGCCGGGGTTTGGTTGAGCGTGTTTGTGGGATGTGTGATTTGCGCTGCTTATATCGGTTCGACGGTCGCTTTCGGGGCGATCTTATCCTCAGCTGCTATCTCCGTTCTCCTTGCATAGTCAGTAGCCACCGAAACTCTCGGGTGGTGAACAACACAGCTGATCCGGTGTCTGCTCTTGCGTAGTGGAATGCCAATTCTTTGCCGAGTATTCTGGCCAAACAGTCTCGACGGCCTCCGTGGACCTTTCCACCTAGGCCGATTCTCATGGTCGATCAACGTCGCCTCTCTCCTCTTCATCATCGTCATGTCAGTCCTCTTCGTCCTACCCACAGCTCACCCGGTCACTTCCCTCAACATGAACTACGCGATCGTCGCGATAGGAGGGTTGATCGTTCTTACCACGTTGCAGTATGTGCTTTGGGGCGGGAGGCATTATAATGGGATCATACATACTTTCACGGGGCAGTCGGCTTATATGGAGGGTGTCCAGGGTGGGTTTGTCGAGGGTGTTGAGATGGATAAGAATGGGAATATGCCGAGTCAAAAGCTGGATCAGAAGGTTTGAGGAGGAGGAATCCCCCGATCGGTAGATACAAATAAATAGGTTTAGCAGTCCAAGTGTGTGGGCTGATGTATGAGGATCATGTTCGATCATCTTCGGTCAGCACGGCGAGCACGGGTCCGTCACATCAGCACTGGTTGCATTCTCATCAATAAGACGTGAAGTAAGAGCTCATCAGTAAATAAGACCCGAAGGAAGGTGGAGTGCAAGGAGCCAATTGACGAGAAGACGAGTCGCCTCCCACCGCGCTTTCCGGGCTCGTCTTCCACCTCGTCTATCCTTTAGTGTCATCTTGAAAGTTTGTTAAGTAGCGAGTTGGCTTAAGAGTCGGAACGATGACCAGGTCGCATGAATCCGTTCAACGGATCGCATCAGAGGACCAAGCGGGACCTGACAGACGGTGAATGGATGATCACGACCTTTGCCGCCGACCGTGTCGACACTGATACCCCGAAAGACAGCTCTCTGGACGAGATCGTATCGCTCACTTCGTTAGGAAGACCGGGTCGGGAGCTGTCATCACGAGGAAGAGGCGAACGGATTTCGTGAAGGAGGCATCGTCGCAGCCATGCTCAGTAAAAGGGTGAGTAGGGGTGTCCGCCTCATCGTGTGGATTTGCTTCGCACCAACGGTTCGCCCGATAGCAGGATATCGAGCACCGACCTCACGGTTTTGCTTCCGCCCGATCAATCGTTTCGCTATCGGTGTCGCCGACAAACACCGTCAAACCCCTATTTTCTTCAGCAAATTCCGGTCGTACTCTACAGTACTCGTAGGGCGGTAGGGACGGCGCTTGTCTAGTTGGCGGTGGTGACCGACCAATCTTCACGTTGGCAATTTCGCCATACGGATTCCTTCTACTTATTTGGCGTACGTACGACAAGGCAATCCCTGCATCCATGTGGTGCAATAAGTACGTTAACCCTCCCTCCCAAGAAGACCAGTGATACGACTGAGAGCACGAGGCTTTAGGGATTTGTGAAGACGCCGTTGACGATCCGGCTAACTCGAAAAAGCAATTCCTCGATCGTATTACGAAAACAGAGAAGCCAAAGCCCATGTGGGGTGTGTTATCTGATCATGTGCGGAGATTGGGTGCTCCGAAGGAAGCGGCAGAGATAGGGAGCATGTGATTCCGCATTACCCGGCGAGAACACTTTCGATCCATCTTTTCGTCTTGGTATCACCACTCAGCGAGCGACTTTTCTTCCATTCAAGAGATCAGTCACATCTCAGCTGTTCACGATGGATAAGGACGAGATCACGACGGCTGGCAGCCAACAAGGTAAAGGCCTCGGTTATGTCGATGAGAAAAATCACATGGAGGATGAGACGGATGTGAAGGTGACATCTGGGTACGATGATGATGTACAGGATCTACCGGCCGGCGAGGAAGCCGTTGTCAAGGAGTGAGTGACGGCTTCCTGGTACCCTTTACTATCGGGAGTGATGCTTACCTATTCGCACGTAGGGATCTCCAGATGGTGGGGGATGATCTCCAAGAGCTCGAGTACAGATTGAGTTCCATGAACATTGAGCGAGCCTCGAGTGTGAGTCGAACTGATGGATCTGACCCAATACACCCGACTGACGACCACCTTGCAGATCGCACGGCAACTCATAGTCATGCACGAGTACGACCAAAACTTCCCAAGGGCGATACTCGATCGTCTTGTCGAGTTTCGGTCCAACCCCGATGTTATGGCGAACCCGGTGAAACATGCGGATCTGATCCGAGAGGTCAAGATGGAGTGTCTCCTCGCGACTGAGAATTCACCTTATGTGGAAGTACGAGCCAACGTGGACGCCACAGATGACCCCACACTGCCCGTCTTCACCATCCGTGTCTGGATCATCGGGGTGATCTTCTCCGCCGCCGGCTCCTTCATCGACACCTTATTCGGCTACCGTAACCCTCCTGTCTATGTCGCCTCCAATGTTGGTCAGCTCGTATCGTGTGAGTTGATACAGCGCGTTCTCTCAATCACGCCTACCCGGGAGATTGCAGACGCTGACATCGTCTTGTTTCAGACCCTTGCGGAAAGTTCTTGGCGAAGGTACTCCCTGACTGGCGATTCAGACTATTCGGCAAGGAACACAGTCTCAACCCCGGACCTTTCAACCAGAAGGAACACATGCTCATCACTATCATGTGCAGCGTGTCCTTCGGTGCGCCCTATACCAACTACATCGTCCCCGCGCAGGCACTCCCCGTATTCTTTGGCGAGAAATGGGCCTTCAGCCGCGGTTACCAGTTCTTGAACACGCTCGGTACCAACTTTGTCGGTTACGGTCTCGCCGGTCTCACCCGTCGATTCCTCGTCTACCCCAGTGTGGCTATCTGGCCATCGTCTTTGAACACTGTCAGTCTGATCAAGGCTTTCCACACCGAGACCAACGAGCCGGTACGAGGTCCGTTCAACAGAATGTACACCGCCTCGCGTCAAAAGGTCTTCCTGCTCGCCTTTGGCGCCATGTTTTGGTGAGAATTACTCTGGTCCTTTTGAAGAAATGAGGTTGATATATCGTCAACAGCTACTACTTCTTCCCCGGCTTCATCTTCTCGGCAATGTCGGTCTTCAGTTGGATCACATGGATCTCGCCCGCGAACGCTTCTCTTGACACCGTTACCGGATTCTACGGCGGCATGGGTCTAAACCCTTGGCCGACATTCGACTGGAACAACTTGACGGTCTGGTTGACCCCGCTCACCATCCCGACTTTCGCCATCATGAACATGTTTGTCGGTATTCTGATCGGTGCTCTCATGTAAGTCTACCGGGAACCTAAATCATCCGGGGGACTAGGTTGATCTGTCCTGTCAGGTGTCTCGCGGTCTACTTCACCAACTCGTATAATACGGCATACCTCCCCATCAACTCGAATAGTGCCTTCGACAACACTGGGTCTGTATACAACGTCACCGCGATCCTTAACGCCAACAACCAATTCGACAATGCCTTGTACCAACAGTATTCTCAGCCTTGGATGTCGGCCGGTTTTTTCGTCTCCTACCTTTGGTACTTCGCTTTGTACTCTGCTAGTGTGTGACCTGCTCTCTCTGAATTGCATCATGGCTGATCATGATCCCTCAGCCTTGACGTACGTCGCCCTCTTCCACCGACACGACCTTATGTCCGGATTCCGCGGACTTTGGAAGAGTATCAAGAAGGTCTTCAGGATGAAGGGCAACAATGACGAAGAGGACGACCTGAACGAGGATATCCACTACCGATTGATGAAGCAGAACTACGCCGAGGTCCACGAGTGGGAGTACACCATCGTCCTTCTCATCTCCATGGTCATCGGTATGGTCGGTGTCGG
>JAABUH010001079.1_pt1 | contig 33327 bp, 46 predicted proteins | sample 5559121 | NCBI WGS metagenome assembly JAABUH01 (sample SAMN10711871, study PRJNA513364) | rock metagenome | isolation source: Antarctica rocks | place: Antarctica: Victoria Land, Battleship Promontory nord | collected 2015-12-28
CGCTCAGCTCCTGGAATCGGCGACGGTTGACTTGGCTTCTGCGAAGTTAGGCTACCGTTGTCGAACTTAGCTTGAATAACTCGAGGACACGCGTGGGTGTAGCCGAGTTAAGTGCCGGTCGAGTAGCTTAGGCTAAACAGTGCAGGGCGTACGGCAAAGCTAGGTAACTATATGACTGTTGTTGACTTTCAATCTCGAATCGCTGGTTCTCTCCGTCTCTCGACTCATCTCTCTTATACCTTTTTCTCTTGGCCTATCTTCGGCTTGTCTTGTTTCAATGGTGTTTCGATGTAGGCAAGGGCAAGCGTGTTGAGTACAATGGAGCGAGACGTGGCATTGTTTCGGCGAACAAAGAACATGGTCGAACCTGGTTTTGGAGTACAAGGCCGGGGTTAAGCACTAGTTGCTCGTTGTCGGCGTTATTCGGCGAAGCTGTCCGAGCTTCGATTCACGATCGTGACAGGGGCGCTTGTTTGAGATGTAGGGATCCAGGAGACAACTCAGAGTGAGGTCAAACTTGCGAGGAAGCGTTAGCAAGCGCAGAAACGAATCTGAGAGCAAAGGAGATAATACAAATACCCTAGTAGCACCCTAATATGCACGGACTTCACCCCCTAAGGACACTATCTGGCTCAGGAACCTCTTGGGCGAGCTGGGATTGATTCAGGATCGTCCTACAACTTTGTAATGGTCTTCCCTCTGGGAATTGGAATTCCTATGTCGGCGTCAATTTGGGGATTGGACAGAACGGTCTGCGATACTCCTGGGTCTGGTGGCGTCGAGTCACCTACGCATGGCGGTCATTGAGTGACCAAACGCAACTTCAGGTTCGTCAATGTCGAGGTACGGTTTGAGTGCAAGCTGACCATGGATAGGAGGCAAAGGTAAATATCCATTCGAGGAGGAGGCAATAAGTTGTCAGCGCAGGGATTGATTGTCGCGAAGAGGTAGACGGGGATGGCGTTAGCGACTGAGCCGCATTGCTGGCGATGTTTCTTACATGTCAAATGCATATATGACCATTGCTATGGGCCGTGGAGGAAAAAGGGAAGCGTGCTTTCTCGCGGTATGCGCGGATGCGGCATTGGGTGCCATCCACATCCTAACTCTACGGCGCGACTCTCTGTTCGGGATGCAGCTACCAAGTACGGACTCTGAGCGAACTCCGATACAAAGCACAAGGAAGGTGTTGAGAACCTTAAGTGGTCGAAGCGGGTGTGGAGATGGCGAGTCGTTTCGATTTCTCGCGTGCAGGAAGGGAGACGACTTGAGTAAGGGCCGCCGAGTCTGATGCTGTCGGGTCCAGGGAGATCAGAAAAACCCGATGTCTTCTCCGAGATTGCCATCTAGTCGGCTAGCCGGCGGGATCTGAGGAGCGATGTTAGAATTGAGATTTTACCTTCCTCGAGACTCGCGAGCTCCCGGAAATTCGGTCACGTTCGACCCTTGACATTGACTTATTAGCTCGTTTGACGTCGTATGAGCCCGGGAAAATCCGTCGGTCCCGGTCGGCTCGATGTGAATTTGAGGATTCGGTACATGCGGCTGGACCAGTTGTGTCTGAGGAGGAAGCCGCAGCGAAGGTCGTATCGCCGTGAGCGGAAACCCAAACCCTGGCCCTCCTGACGTTCTGTCCATGGAGTCGCAGTCTTCGTCCGGTACCGTGGTTGTGCGCCATGGGTCAATTGTGGTTCAAGAACGACTTTATTGAGTGCCATTCCCCGATCGCCGATCTCGGTCGACCTTCTTTGCGAGACGCAAGGCAAATGCTCCAAGCAGACATCAGCGATGATCCGAAAGTACCGGCGCGTGAATTCCACCCTTTGGGTGTCTTGAAATGACGGATAAAACGAGATTGCCCGATCAGATGCCAGCAGTGACGAAGCAGAAGTATTTCGCCCGGGAGCGAAGGCGATTGATGTCCGCTTAGGATCAGCTAATCATTGGGTGCAGCGAGACGCGCTCACCGGTAGACGCGGTCGAACGGAATTTTCTCAGGCTCAATTGAGCAGAGTTGTATCTCGATTTGACCGCTTTGCATTGAACGCCGGGATTGGCGCCAGCATTACCCCACACCAGCCCTATCGTTCGTGCCGCCGCCCCCTTGACCACCGGCTTGGGGGAAGATCCTTGTCCTGCTCCATCGCGGGCTTCCTCTCGATGCTCGGTTCCCCGTCCATCCTTGGACCCATCCATTCCTCCGCGAAAGGCACCGTCCACGTCCTCCACCTCACGCGGCTTCAAAGTTGCCGCTATCCGGTCCCCTTGCTCATCTTCGACCGACCAGATTCCAACTCGTGCATAGATGCGGTTGAATTGGCGCAACAAACTTCAGGTTACCGCGAATGAACCAATCGGTGACGTCGTAGTAGATGCTCGTGATGGGGTGTGGCACGTCTAGACTTGGACAAGCTGATAAGGGATGGCGGCGGGGGAAACGGATCGCATCTTGGACTACCCGTCGATCGATATTCTGATGCCTTGGACGCGGCAGCAAGGGTAGTGGGGTGTGGAGCGAAAGATTGCGGTCGAGCGAGTTGAAGAGAAAGTGGCGAAGATGAAAAAGGGAACGAGACCGGCTCGGCTCGGAACGTGGCGATGTGTGAAGAATGCGGCGCAAGTGAGATGAAATTTGGGCGTGAGTTGCAGGTCGATCGGGTAGGAGCGAGGTAGGAAAATAGTGAAAATGGTAAGTGCGAGGTCTAGGAGTCCTTGAGTCGGGGTGATTAATCGGGAGATGACATCAATGATGTGATTTCACGTCACCATGGGCGAATCGTAGACCCTACCTCTCCGCCCTGGCAGCATCGACGCATCGCCGTCCTCAGGATGGCACCGGAAGAACTCCCTCACATATTCGCAGGGCCCTCGCCTCGGTGTGATTCGACCTGTATTTGTACAGACCCCAATTCGAATCGGATTCGTATGCCGCTTGCTCGTCTGCCGTCAACGCCCGATACCATCTACGACTGCGTTTGTATCGCCAGATATCTCTCTCTATGCCAACACCTACCATGAGATCAGCACACCTTACCTCAACCTACCAGAAGGTTTGATCGAACTCACCAAGTGATCCGTTGCAGTCTTCGGCGCACTTTTTTACCAGACCCTGCAGAACCTGACCCACGGCACCTTCCTCATCTTGATTCTGCTTCGCCCGACGCCACTCCTCGTCCGTCTCGTCTGGGTAGCGAACTCGAGACGAACCAAAGTCGATGGCCACGCAGCGGGGCGACAGAGAGGAGAGGTGATGATCGGGGCTATGGGGGGAGGGACCATTGAGGGACAGGCAGTATTTGGATAACATAGCTGCGAATGTCGAGAGGAAGCGAGGAAGCCGAATGTGTTGTTGTAGGTGAGAGAGTGGGACCGACTGTACATCCTGTCCTAGAAACAGAATCAGCGGGACCCCGAACAGAGTCTATGTCTGATTGCTCTATGTCTGATTGCTCGTGTCGGGACATGGTACTTACTCTGATTCCGCACCAAGATATTATCCAACCTGACGTCCTCGTTCAATATCCCTCGTTCCCCGATCGCATTCACCACAGCCACGGCGTCCCGACAAACGGACGTGATGTCGTCAGAATCAACGGGAACGGGTCCGGATTCGAATGCGCAGGTGATGTAGTCCCTGAGCGTGACGCCGGGGATGTATTCGAGCAGGACGCCCTGGATGACCTCGACCTCGCTTCGATTGCCGGATACCGGAAGATCGTATGTGACAACACCGAGTAACCTCGGGACTAAGAGACCTTGAAGATCTCGCATCCTCCCATACGTCGCCACCTCCTTCTCCCACATCCTTTCGCAATGGTGAGCGATATAAGCTTCAAACACGCCATCATCCTCCAATGGCTCCGACCAGAACGAGTCGGACTCGAATTCATGACTCGGCTTCTCGGCGCCACGTAGGTATCGCTGATACGCCAGCTCCTTCTCCTCAGAGTAGGATTGGCCTTGATCGTAATCTTTCCGTATGTTGGAGACGTGCCTCCGATCGTATAGTTTGAGGATGCACTCGGCAGGGAGAGCGAGATCGTTCGTGTCACTTTGGTCGGGGTCATTGATGATACCCGGACGCACCCGACAGACCACAGCCATCGTGAAAGGTTGATACGAATGGACGATTTCGAAAGTGTATGGATCGCGCGGAGAGTGGTTGTTGGGCTGATTGGGAAGAGTTGGCTTGGCGCCCACATCAGCAGACGAGTCCCGCTCGAACGGCGGTGACCGATACCGTAGTCGGACTCTGCATCCCGTGATGTACTCGTTCGAATGTCCCATGATTGCAGTCGTCATTATCAAAAGGGGATGAGCCAACAAGGACAAAACCTGGCCGCCGTCGTCGGAGTCACAAAGGTGCAGCTTTTGCGGGTTAGCGTGATTCGAGAAAAGCCACGTCACTACACACTCCACACCCCCTTGTACTTTGTTGCTGTTGTCTACCAACCCTCCCGGAGGCTCACCCAACCTCCCACGACCACTGGACTCCATCAATCACCCCACCACCTCGTCGCTCACGGTTCTCCCCTCGACATCACTCAGCTCCTCTGATTGGGCCATCATGGGAAAAGTCAGTCGTGATCTCTCGACCGAGCACACAAACTGACCAATCTCCAGAAAGAACCCTCCATCGAGGAATATCTCCAATCCATCGACACGGAGAAAGTCTCCGACGCCTTGTGGGACCCTCCGGTGGCATGGAACCGCTGGCATGGCGACGGAAAGAGCTCGACCGGTGGAATATTTCACCTGGAGAGCATGCTGACCTCCAAGGGTACATATAAGGCCAAGGTCGTGAAGAGAGGGACGACGGTGGTGGAGGAGGAATGGCTGGAGGGCCCACCAAGTCTGGAGCAGTTGGTGGAAGGACTGCTTGCAAAGATTTGATCAACGAGATCACAATGCAACGTCCTTCACGACACCTTTCTTTGGCGTCGACCTTTCAGCCCTTCCACCTTCGCGCGCGGAAAAGCTTCCTCGTCGTTCGATTCCTCACCTCTACAGCATATACTTTGCCATTCCCAGGAACAGCACGATTGTGTGATATGAGTTTTATGCATCTCTGTTGCTGCTGCTGCTGCTGCTGCTGCTGCTGCTGCTTGGGCACATATCGAACGACAGAAGCGACATCCACCTTAGGTCGTTGCCAATTAAGTTCACAAAGCACTAAATTGCATTGCGATTTTTGCGAGTTGCATGTTGAGGGCCTTGCAGCTACACAAATAGGACCAATCGTCACGGATTCAACCCGATCATTGGACAGTACCGTCGAGTTCTGCCGACGACAGGCGACCGAGTTCGGCGTTCGCCAATTGTACTTTGTGACGGTTCCCATTCGAAGCTACTTGTTCATGCTCCCTATCGAACATTCGCCAAGATCAGCCGCTTCAGCTCCCTTTCAACCGCTCCGTAGCTTGCGGTACTCGTCACACCAAACAGCATCCCCGCCATATCGAGAACAAGCCTACGGTGCCGTTCGGCTACTCGTGATTCCCCGCCGCCCGCCCTATCCCGTTCAAGCATGCTGAACGCATCAATGAGATCGTGCTGAATGGATGGACTCACTGTAACACCGCAGGCACCAGAAGTCGATGGCACGCTATGTTCCTGGCCGCCGTCGTAGCCGAGAATGTACTCCGTATTTCTGACTCGATGTTCAACCCCGACCCCTTCCATACGCTTCGCCATCGATCCGATGACCACCCTGCATCACCAGCTATCCTCAGTCGTTTGTTCATCTCTGGCTCTAATCTTATCCGCGTCAAAGACGACTTCCGCTTGCCCTTTGCGTCTGCGCGAGTAGGTATGAAGGTACCGCTTGCTGGGGGATGGGCGCAATCGAGTCCGACCTCAATGGCAGCTCGTGTGCCGCAATCGCCGATCAGAGCTGGCTCGGCCGGGGGGTAGGCGGTGATCACGATGTCAACGAGTGAGGCGGTAGACATGAGGGTATCACGAGTTATCGAATCAAACTGATTGAGTGTCATCAGCCATGAAGCCGGCGGACGGAGTTGACAAGCTTTGGGTGTAAGCTGAACGTACGGCGTCCAGCGAGTCTTGACTCTGTGGCATCTGGGACCTCAAACGAACGGTTTCGCCCTTCAACTTCAAGATTTGGTCATCATGATCTGCGATCAATCTAGCCAACGACTCGTTCAGCTCTTGCCGGAAAGCAATATTGGTCACTCCTTGGTTGATCATCGACAGCAACTCGGCAACACGATCCGGGTTGGAGGCCTTTTCGGCGAAGCTCATGCTCATGGCGACTGCTGATTTCCGATTGGATAAGGAAAAATCAAGTGCTTTGAAAAGTGGTTCGGGAAAGCGTATACGTTGACAGCTTCGAAACGCAGTCTACCTCGGCGCCGAAGCCTCAAACGTGGTTTCTTTTCGCCACATGTTTCAGGTTGCGCCCACGACAGAAAGAGGACGACGGAGTTACGGGATTTTGAATAGGAGAGCTATTCCCGCTGCTTATGTACAAGACCAGGCTTTCAATATCGCTCTTTCTTCTCCCTTTCATCGCTCTCTCCACTCGTTATATCCAGCTTGCTCTCAGGCTAGACGTGATAACCTCAAGATCAACGACCGATGGTTCTCACTTGAGATACCTATCAGAGCAGTCAATTATCATCCGCCTCCATTGAATCACCTATCCCCTGCCTACCATGCAAACCCGGTCGTTGATGAAGAGGTCAGGTCAGCATCTCGTAGCTTCGACACAGGTGTGTCATGCCTTCCCCACGATCTAATCGGTTACACTCGGTTCAATCCGCTGACCAAAGCCCTCCCCCCTCCCCGGTCGTGCCGTGCTGACGAACCCTGGTCGTCTTCACATACAGCCCCGAACCAAGAAATCTCGACAATCCCAAACGCAGTCTACCAGACCTACCATCCTTCAAAAGTCGAGCGAACATCCAGGTGTCACCGTGGATGATTGCAGTCCCGATTCTGTCAACGTCGTCAGTCTATATGTTTCCCCCTTCTCTCCCTACATGGGTTTCGACTGATACCTGCTTTCCAAAATCTAGCCATCTCCCCCTCTCGAACCACACGCGTCAAATCAGAGGCTCACCGAGTCAGAAGAGATAACCGATGAAGAGACCGACAAGAGCTTACCATCATTCCAAACCCCGCTCTTCAACGACGTCGCTCTCCAGATCTTATGGAGCCAGCAATCGAACGAATGGTGGGTCGAGTACGAGCGCGATTTCCAAGAAGATTTCGAGAGGGTTCGGAAGATGGAGGGTGATCGGGAGAGGGCTAGGGCGTATTTGATGTTGGATGTGGGGTTTCGGGAGAGATTGGGGAGATGGAGGGATGAGGTGGAGAAGAGGATGGGAGGGGTGAATTGTGAGTTTGGGCTTGGTGGCTTTTGCTCGGGTGTGACGGAGATGTGATACGGAGCTCTGGTGTGAAGAGTTAGCTAGCTGATCTGGGTTCGGTTTGGATGTAGATCCGCAATGGGTTGAGGGGAGAGGTAAAGGGAAGGAAGGCGATGTGGGTGTTGAGAGATGAGTCTCACGGCGTCGTTGTGAGTTTTGCTCTGTTTTACTGTTCATCGAGATGTGTCTGCTGATCTTTGCGCTCTCAACGCCGTGTCAGATATCAATTTTGATCAGAATCCCCGTTCCCCCTCCGTTCTAGATGCCAAGCCTATACCCACCGTCAACCTGGTCATCCGACCTGGATTACACACTACGTCTTCGCCCAGAAAGCACTCTCCCCAAGATACCACTCTCGAGAACCCACCGTCCTACCGGTATGGAAAGTCGAACACACCTCTCGAGCGGTTCATACGTCTTTTTACCTGTACACTCTATGGAAATCATGTATCACAGAAGACCTGAGGTTGTGCTAAATAGAATGATGCAGGGAGGGACACAAGGGAGATACGCGTCTTGAACTCGACGAGCGAATAGTTGATCTTATCATGACGGATGGCTAAAAGCTCCTTGTCGCTTGATACAGCGTCTCACTCTCTCCTAGACGCATTGGTAAAAGTACCACGCGTTTACTAGCCTGCCCCAGCCTTCTTTAGGTAGCTGGGAGAGCTTGGTTGATAGCGAGCGCGGTCCTGCAGCATCCGTAAAAATGAATAGGTTAGAACCCAAACGGATCACACACATAGTCGTACTTGTCACTGTAGTGATTTCTCGATATATCATTCGGTTCATGCTGTGACGCCCACCTTGTCGGTTGCGATTCGAGCTTGTAGAACTAGAGATTTGGGTTCTGGATATTCTGGGTATGTATGAACTCGCTCTGATGCTGCTATTATACGTCTAGCTATATAGGCCTGAGTTTCAAACACCAACGGACACGTCACCATGGCCGCATGAGTCCAAGTTACCCAAGCGTGCTTGGTGTCGCATGGGTAGTGAGCCCGATTGCTGCATACGTGACACTCCCCTACACCTCACATCACCATTGCGTCATACAGAAACCGCTAGGAAAGAGACCAAAATTGCTATGAGCTCGAAGGAGAAGGATATGACCATGAAAGGCGGCAAATGTGCTCGCAGTGCCAGGGAAAGCTAGCATTGTGGACCGTATGGAAGGAGCAGGGGCTCGAATCGGGTAATCAGGCTCCGTTGCAAATCAGCACAAGATGCCAAGACGAGTATATCCTGCGAGCAAAGGACAGATTGAAACAACTGTCGACCCCGAACAGCGCCACTGACAGAAGAAAGCAGAGTGAGGAAGGTGGGGGGCGGGAGAAGGGGGCATAAACGTACCCTACCTGCGGTTGGGCACGGAGTGAGCTGAACAAGGACCGTAAGTTACCTTTTGCAAATTTGCCGCTGAGGTCATATTGGAATACCGACAATGACTGCTAAGCTGTTGATAATCAACGTATGTTGCCATACGGCGGCGCGGAGATCGTATACATCCACCAAGGTACTAACGATAGACTTACGCATCTTTGGCTTCGTTGTCCGCTGTTTGGGAAGTTCAAGGATCAGGTAAACTCACAGGTAGGAATGCTTCGCAGTCGGCTACACCAACGAACAGCATCTTTTCTCAAGCGGGAAAGCTTGAAGGACCGGACGTCAGTGGCATAATGCGTGAGATTGTCCAGTGCTTCCCTTCATACTTTTCTGAACCCAGCTGACATCGCAAGGGCATCAATAAAAGAACGGAGAGGAAGCTTTTGCGACTTTCATCTTTCTAAACGACGGCTTTGGTATACCTTTGGTTGATTGAATGGGATGCTGAGAGTCAGCGGGGAAATGGAAGGCAATATGCCTGCGAGCTTAATTAAGCAAGACCTGAATACAGATCGCCAGTTCTGTCTCCAGTCCGAAGTTTCCATGCATTATCAAAGTTACCCCAGTCTAGCGCGCGAGGTCACCCTTACCGGAGGCCCAATGTTCTTATCCCGCCTCGACATCATCCCTACCGTCCAAATCTTCAGCCGCCAGACCCCCGGGAGAAGCGACATTGAGGGTTGACGATGACCCGCATCGTCTTGGCCTTCTTCGAGCTTATGGAATGTCCCCGAGGAGCCGGACTCGATCTCTTCCTCTTCCACCCGCGTGGAGCTGGAGTGTCTTGTCTACCTGTGACCTCGTTTTGACCCATCAAAGAGGGGGGAAAATCTCGATTGGGTGCAAAGTGTCGGAGAGAGGCCGAAAGCACCGTCCTAGAATCAATATCCACTTGTGATGGGACATATAAAGGGCAATGAAGTTCGATGGATCCCACAACCTTATGAGACTGAACCAAAGGAAAGGCCCCAACAAAATATCATATGACAAGGCACCCTTTATACTTTTACCTGTAAAACCCCAGGCTCCCACACCGTTAAGCGTATCTTCCTCAGGTCAGATACCAGATACGTGATACGTGGGATCGATACTCGGTCCTCACCTTGGACAACAGACCGGACGATGTCTCACATTTTCACAAATTCACAAGTACTAAACGCTTTTTTCCCGAACAACTTCGAATTCGTGGGCGTTGGATCACCTATCTCTTACTCAACTCAAGGTTTGGCCCTGTGAGAAAGTCTTCCGCTTGACCACCCATGTATGCAGTTAAGAAGTATCCAGACACAGGACGTAAAAAGTCTTCTGAGAGGGTCATTGAACCGAACTTTGATCGCACAAGAAAAAATCGTCTTTGTTCTTCACATTTCTGCCAGACCTTTCTCGAGAAAAGTCGCGCCGTACACACACACAAGGGAACACAACATACGGTCGAGGAAACCTCCCCCTCCGTCCCACCCACGGATACCGGTACTTCAAGGTTTACTCAACGACCCATACCCCGGTCAAGTATACCTCTAGGCTTTTTCACCGTAACTTATCTTGTTAAAAACCGCACGGTAACTAAAGCAAAAAGTCGGTATTTTCAACTTATCAGTATCACCTTGGTCCTTTTAGTAATCGTTGGGGTTCTAGATGTACATTTACCGTAGGGTATACTTGGAGGGGACGATGATAACTGGTATCACTAGACGTTTGCTGTATCGATAACATCCCGCCGCCGTCGTTTGGCAAATGGGATCCGTGCGAACTCTCGGTCAGTCCACCAGAGTGAATGGTACGTGAGGTTCAAGGCTTTCACTCTGGCGGACTGACACCTCATCGGTCTCGGTTGCCCCAAGGCCTTCATCGGTTCCGATTCCTCCAATTGGAACAACAGGTTGACATTTGTCGTGAGCAGATCATTCCTCCCGCCGCCGCTGCAGTAGGTGGAGCTGATGACACTACTCTGTAGGGTTTGATATCCGTCCTACCACGGCACTGATGCTGTCGTTCATCTGGAGGTAGTTCTTGACGGCGGCTTTCCATCGTGGAAAGGTCGAGGGAGCCTCCGTGAGTCTAGGCGCGCCCTTGTACGACATCAGCATCGTATTGGTGTCGGACATGTAAGATGTCCCAATGACAGGCCATGGAAAGTCTGGCGAAACCTCAGAGGGCGCCGAGACAAATGATCATGGGTCCAATGGGTCACAAACATCAGTCGTGAGTCGTGACTTGCGGACAGGATGAACGATCTGATTGTCAGCATAGTCGAGCTTAGCTGCACATACCCTTACGGGCCCTCTCATACCTCGAGTAGAGGATGCGAGTCACTTGACTCTAAATCGCGGCAGGTCGAGCTCGGCCGGGTGCTCTACGCTCGGTCCGACGGCGCAAGTCCCACCCCTCGTACGTACCTATTCGGCAGACGCTGATCCCGGCAGCCGTCCATTTCTACGACCCAGACCGAGCCTTCCCAGGATCCACCTACTCAGACAGACGGAAAGAAGAAGCGCGAACCCAAATCGCCCATAAATCACGAGGTCGACACGAAGCCCGAGTCGTCCGCCCGGGACGGCACGATCGCCAGATTTCGAAATCATCGGCTGGTAAAGACATCAAATCTGGATCGGCTAAACCTGGTCCCAAATCTCGAGAAAAGACCCACAATGCTTCGACAACCAGCGAGTTCCGAGTGAAGCTCGAGCAGTAGAGAGAGCGAAAACCTTGTGATCGATGTGCGAAAGCGGGGACGAACTGCCTGGCCGTCAAAGCGAGCAGCAAAGGTCGACCCCTCTTGACTTGCGATCGATGCAGGGCTCTAAAGGTGAAATGAATCCGTGGGGAGCAGGACGAGGAGGTGGAGCAACGTGAATGTGAAACGAGATCGGGATCGGACCAGGAAAGGTCGGGGCGAGTTTCGGCGAAACGTCCACGATCACGATCGATTTCTTCGCTGACGGCAGAGTCGAGACGAATTCGGGCCATCATTGCATTCCCTGAGCATGCATCTCGACCATAACAGTGATCGTGACCGTCTCCGAGGGGGGAGGAGGGGAAGGAGGTGGTGTCTTGGTGGAAAGAGCGGGAAGAAAGTTCAAGATTGATCGGGAGATCGGGCGATTTGGAAACGAAATATCAAATTGTTGAAGGAGTGCATCCCCATCGGCGACGGGGTTTTCCTTTTCTTCGATGCATGTCTTCACGGGTTGACCTGCTTTCATGTCGGCTTCAAGGACGCCTGTGACCTCTAGGGTGACCAGAGCGCAGGGAGCAAGGTGAGGGTGGACGATAATAAGCTTTTGATCTACGTACTCAAAGGACATCAAGGCAGCTTCCTGTCCATCGTGGTCTGTCCTCTCCTGTCCTACCATTGCTATATCGCCGTGTCCGACCGGCCTTTCGCATAGACTGGCCAGCAGGGAAGGCAGACCGAGAGCTCGCATCTGATTGGCGGAGATGGTCGGGTAATGGAGGCTCGCTGAGGGTACCATCATCCATGAAAGAACGGGGAAAGGAGCTCTACCGGAAAGGAGCACTACCGCGAGATGAAGCGAGGTTGTCCCTCACCCGAAGACGACAAAGACAAAGGGAAAAGCGAAAACTTCAACGATTTGCATCGCACCCGTGGAGTTCACAATTGCCGGGGATCACATCCAACATCGACACCCGGACTCAGCGAAGCTTCCGCTTGGCAAGCTTCGTCCCCTTCCCCCGCACAAGCTGACCCCCAACAGTCCAACCAGATCACTCCCCGGCCACCAACCTCCTCACCATCAACCCCTCCTCCCTGCACTCGTCCGACCCGACCCCGACCTCCTCGGCGCCCTCGAAGTCGATCAAACGCATCCGCATCCGCATACCCGCCTTACCATTGTCCTCGTCAACGTCGACGCCTCCAACTCGACACACGTGTCGGCCTTCGACGTCGCGGTGGACGACCCCTGTCTTGTGGAGGGCGTCGTAAAGATCGTAGATTTGCTGGCTGAGGTTGAAGTCAGCTTGTCCACTGCGTTCAGCGGGGAGAGAATGATCGAGAGTGAGGAGTGCCAAAACTGGGAGGATGGGAAAGCGAGAAGCAGAGGAATGAACGATGGGCGATTGCGAGTCCTGAGCAGTGGGAGAAAGGGTAGAAAAGCAAAATAAAAGCACTAGACAAGCGTGAACAAGACCGTAACCCACTCACCGGTCCTCCAACTCCAGCCGTTCCCACTCTCCGACCCCCTCTTCAACCTTCTCCAAAACCAGCGCGTAAGTCTGCGCTTCACCCCGTGTCCGATCGCGATCATCATCCATCCACCTCTCGACCGCCTGCCCCACAAACAGGCCGTAGAAGCGGGGCACGACCTCACCCTGCAGATCAGAGAGCGGCCCAGCGTAGAGTCTCGCTTCGTTCAGGACGGCCGACTGAGCTTGGGATAGCGTACACCCGTCGGGATCGGCCGGGAGGCTGAACGTGGCGAGGTCGATGATCTTGACTGCCACGAGTGAAGTTGAGGCGGGCTCGGCCGTCGGGGAAGTCGAGTCGGGGTCGGGCGTCGGAGATGAGGTGGCAGCGTCAGTGGTGGTCAAGTGTGAAGGGGTTTCGCGGAGGGTGGCGAGGAAAACGTCAGACAGACGACCATATGAGAGGTGACGGTGAAGCTGAACTTCGGTCACGGTCCGGTCGGCCTCGAGAGGGAGGGGCGGGAGATCGTTCAACCCGGACCCGGTGTGCAGAGATTGGAGCTTGGTGTCCTCGTCCTGTGCCAGGCGTTCGCGGGGGGAAGGCGAGGGCGGATAGATGCCTTCCGAGTGCATGCCCACGTCCACGTTGACCACCGTAAGCGAGTCTCGAACGGGAATGAGATCTCGACCTGCAGGAAGGGTCCGCGGGATCAATGACGTCCATCTCACTCGACTGAGATCGAGGTGCACGTAGTCGTGCTTGGCCGTGAGGTCGAGGTGGGTCGGGTCAAAGTCGACGCGCATGATCATCGGCGCGAGTTCCTGGAAGTGGTGCGTGAGCGGGCGAAGCGAAGAGGGGAAGCAGAGGTGGAGGTATAGCGGAGGGGCAGAGGTTGGAGGAGGTAGGATGCAAAGCGGAGGATGCAAAGACTCACGGTACCCTTTGGTCCGGAGAGATCGGTCGATGAGGGCTCGGATTCGTATGACGTATTGATTGACGTCGACGCGTCGTTTGAGATATCGTTAGAAGTCTCGCCCGACAGTTGGAAGGAGCCGTCCACTTCTCCAGCACCGACCGAAACCCCTCCACAGTCGAGCAGCCCATCACCCTCGGCCAGTCCTTCCTCTTGGTAGGATCTCTCGCTTCCTCCCGGTGCAACACCTCCCTCCTCGAGTAGCCGTTTCTTAGTGCCCTTTCTCGAACTCGACTGGACATGCGCGAGATTTAACGCGGATTCCCTCCTGAACCCCTCGAGCTCGCCATCGGCGAGGAGGAGGGTGTAGACGAGTTTGAGCGGCGTCCAGTCGGGAGTGACGGAGGCGAAGAGGGTTCCGTTCGAGGAGCGGTGGGCGGCGAGGTCGCGGACGATCAGGCGAGAGACGTGAAAGAGGGCAGCGGAGGGACGGTGGATGACAACGTAGTGGTCCCAGGACGAGACGATGAGGTGAGTGGTACAGTTGGCGTCGAACTCGACGAGGACCTGTGGCACGGTGTCACTCTGGCTGGGGGGAGAAACGCCCGGGGGGTAGGTCTTTAGATGATAACACACTAGGAACTCACCTGCTCGAGCGTCCTCGCCAGCCTCTCGTCGTGCATTCCCGGGGGAAACGTAACCCTAGATTCGCCTTGCGTGGTCGAGGTGATGACGATGCCGTGGGGATGACTCGCCGTGGCCCACAATTGAATCATCGTCTGCCGGTTCAACACGATCACCTTCTTGTACTCCCACCCCGCCCGCCCCTTCACCAAAGCCCCTTGGTGATTGATCACCCGGTCTTGATAATCCATCTTCCCATGCGACCAAGGGGGCTGTTCCGCTCTCTCCCAACGCCGCTGACCCGGCACCATGCCCGGTTTGTAGATGATCGTATCCTTGATGAGGAGATGCGCCGGTGTCAGCAGAGTCGATTCGATGAGCGGATATTGATCGGGTTCGTTGGGCGTGAAGGACTCCTCGACGGCGACGTGGATGCCGATCAACAGGTCACGCAAGCGATTCGAGATGGGCGAATCGGGATTGATCATCTGGACGTAGGTCGCTTGCAAGACGGCTAGGGCATCATCGGAAGCTCGAAAGATGATCCCGAGAGGAGGGTGGAGTGGATCGGCCGGTGGATTTACATTGACGGCGGCGGCGATGCTGGTGGCCAGGGCTCGTCGGTCGACGACGGTGGTGGTGACAGAGGTGTTGATGGCGTGGGTTAGAGGGTTCTCCGTATTCAGACGGGGATACGTGAAGGTGGATAAGAGGTCATCGACTGTCTGATTCGTCATTACATTACAGAGATGGGCGGATGGGAAAGGGGGGAGGGGGGGGAATGTGACGGAATGAATGGAAAAGGAAAGAGCTGACAATCCACGTGGTCCTTAGAAAGATCACACGTGGTTGCTGGCACCAATGAAACCACCCTCTTCTTCCCCCAATCCCCCGCTCCCTTCCCCACCACCAAGCCACGCAGCCCCCCACTAGACCCGTCTTCGATGTCGCTTCACAACATCCTTCATACCCACATCTTCCGCGCCCGCTGTCTGCCCGCCGAACGTCGGCCTACCTTCAGTCGACCCGGCGGTGACTCGACCGGAACCACGAATGTGAACCCGATGTTGGTAGCGCGATGCATCCGTGCAGCCGACATGAACAATCCCAACCCATCCATCAGCTTCCTATCCTCAGATACCGCTCTGGATGTTCTCTCTTCCCTCCTCGGTGACCTCATCCTTCCCACCGCCTCTCCGTCTGGAGAGTTCATGACGGCCCTTCACAGCTCGGAGACTCATATCCGGCGAGACGTTTCGATCGACGAGTCACAGCAGTACGCTCTCGTCAGCACGGTCTATCTTACCCCGACCTCAATTCTCATGGAGACGGGTGAGATATTCCGCGATGGGAATCAACCTCCGCCCGCTTCTTGGGAGCTATCCTCCCCGCCCCTGTACGGCGTACACGGCCAATCGGATTTCGAGGTTAGAGGGGTGGCTCGAACCGGTCTGCCGTGTCATATGGGGATATTGTGGGAGTGGAAGCGGGAGATTGTGCTCCAACTGTTGTACCTCCAAACCTTCTGGGCTGCCACGTCGATGCGGGGAGGAGTCGTCCTCACTCTGGATCAAACTGGATCTCCTATCCTGACGTTTCCTCCAGGGATGACCGCCCATGATCACCTCTTCAAGTGGTGCAACCAGGTGGGGGTCCTCTTACGGCTTCGGCTGCGCTGATGGTGGTACCCGCCGTTGATAACGAGCCCAGGTGCTACTCGAGATGGACGCCAACCTGTCCGACAAGGTCGTCCTATCCTCATGGGACTATTTCATCCTCTTCCACCGCGTTCAGCCCACCGTCATCCACGTCTCACGAATCATCCCGCGGGACCCCACCTCAAACGCCGTTCGTGATAATCAAGGCGTTCTATACTCGTCCATCGCGCCCCTTTGGACCCCACTCAAACTCGTCTTCGCCCTCCTCCTACTCGCCTTACATCCCCACAAGCTCAAGGGGTACGCACCGCCAGGAGCGACACACCTCGACGTTCCCGTCGCCACGCCGTCGTCATCGGAAGCTTCCAGTTTCCGGAAACGGAGGAGGTTAGAAGTGTCCACCATCGAATCTGCATCTTCGTCGTCAGCGAGTGGAGATCCACTTTTTGGGACGGGCAGGGTCGTGAGTATCACTACGTTAGAGACAGAAGTCCTGAGCTTACCCGGTCCAGATCATTGGCCTAGGAACACTTCGCCTTCGGTTCGATACCATTTGCTTAGGTGGCCGGCAGACGCGACATGACCTCCGCGATCGAGACTGGTCCATGACCACATGGTCCAATATCACCGAGAACGTCTCCCTCGACCCGATCGCCTTTCCTCACGACTCACTTTCACCCTCGACTTTCTTGCCAAACCAGACCAAGTCGAACCTTGACCTCGAATACTACTCCGACCTATCGCACCTCCGACTCAAATATTTTGCCTCGTCCGGACGACTTTCCAACGTTTTTCACGCTACCCTTGACCAAAATGCGGTCGTCATCAAGCTCGTCGACTTGGAATCGTTCACCCTATCCGGTGAACCGGACCAATACAGTCTCGACGAGGCACGAACCGCCGTCATGAGGGAATGCGATCTCTACCTCGGTCCACTGAGGGAACTGCAACCTCGATTCGTCCCGAGGTGTCATGGCGTGTGTGTTGGCGAGACAGGCCAACCTTGGACAGGTCATCAGTCACTCCGTCCCGTCATCGCTCTTGTTCTCGACGATGTGGGAGAACCCATCGCCGAGGATTGGCATACGATTCCGCAAGAGTTACGGTGAGTCCCCGATGGCCCCGGCCATTCCATCTTATCCGTAACCTCAATTAAACCCTTTCCGGCAGTCCTCGCGTGCTCGAAGCATACAGACGACTCCATGCCGCGGGTATAGTGCATCAGGATCTCGAACCGAGACATATTCGGATCGACAAGCTGGGCAACGTCCGACTCATCGATTTCGAGGGTTCGAGATTTTTGGGAGTAGGGGCGTGGGAATGTTGGGATGAGGAGCGCATGCTATACCAGTTGCTGGCCATGCGCGAGAAGGATTCAAGGGACGACGTCAGGTAGAATAAAGGCGGTGGGTGAGGTGAGCAGTCGATGGGGATTGTCGGGGCTCGACCCTGTTTAGCTTCCGGAAACACCGTCTCGAATGTATCCGACCACTTTGTCAACGCTTTTCATCGTCATACACCGCTGTTATCAGAACTTATATGGACCTATATGGGAGGATGTTCTTATCGCCAAGGAAAGATAAAGCTCTGGCTCAGCCCAAGCGATGTACCAGCAGAATGGAGTGCTCTCGATAGCTCAGGGACGGCTGCCTTGCGGATGAGCTCACTCCTCAGCCAGTGGGGCTGTCCGCGTCTTAGACCGTGCTAATTTTTGATAAGCTAAATCCACGCATGTCAGGACGTCTTAAACCGTTTTAAAGACCACCCCATCGTCTACACCTCATATCTCATGCATCCTTGATTCGAATCCACACTCAAGTGGAGCTCTCAATTACACCTACCCATGCATATTACGCTCTCCCCAAGAGGAACAACATCGCGGCCATCGCTGGTCAAGGTAGATGACCCGTTTGACGCGTTGACCCCTTCCTCAGGTTGACCGTCTACACTCTACAGCACCCCCGCCAGATGATACACCGTTCGTTTCACTGGAGATTCTAGTACCTTACGGTCTTGACCGGCAGTGTGAGAGACCGTGAGGTTGTAGCTGATGTTGATGGCGAGCAACAGGACACAGGTCATACAAGAGATACGAGCTTCAGTGGTTTAGACGCGGTTGTGGCGGGTCACGTTGCCCTCCAGCGTGTACGCCAAAAGTTACTTTGTGAATGGAGCGAACAGATCGTGGTTGTCCAGCACTTGATTGAGAGTTCTCCACTCTGGAACATCCTCCGGACATGAGCCCGGGCAGCGTGCGGGGTTGATTTCGAGTGACGATGTGGGAGAACCAGGAGAAGGATAGGGTGGGGGTGGAGGGAGGAGTTCGTAATTTGAAGGGATGGAAATGCTGGCGGAAGTCTGGCGGGTTCACCAAGGATCGAAAAGAATGGGAGAGGACGTAGCGAGCGGCAGGTGGGATCCGAAAGGGACGAGGTCGAGTATGGAGGGCATGGAGATTTAGGGGGATGGGTCGTCGGGTTGAGAAGAATCAGGGGAAGACGTTCCTTGGCCAGCCGGAAGACGACGTAAATGTCGTGAGCGCCGCGATTGGCAATGCAGGAGCTGTAACTCTTGGCGAAGTGTTGGAGGTCTGTGACGGCTCGTTTCAAGATGGGTGTTGCGACCTGTCCCCAGTAAGGCCTCACTAGGATAAATACCAGAGACAAGGTAGACTATGGGCGTTTAGTATGACTTGACTTGCGACGGATTGAGGGCTAGCTGAAGAGGATGATGGTGACGGACAAATACTAGCTAGGAAGGATTGAGTGCTCAAGCAGGGTAGGCTTGAGATACGAGGGGGATCCCGGAGGGCTCCATCCGTGGGGCTCAAGATCTGGGTCTCAACAATCTGATTCTCATCTATGACAACAACAACATCACCGTCGACGGATCCATCGACGCATGTTTCACCGATGACACCAGCGCCAAGCTGCGAGCTCGAAATTGGGAAGTGATTGACGTTTTCGACGGATCGAACGATGTCGGTATTCTGTCCCAGAGTTGGTCGTCTTGGCTGACTTATGCACAGCTTACTGCAATGGTCAATGCGCTCGAAAAGGCAAGAAGGTAAAGGGCAAGCCCACAATGATCCCATCTTCGCACCATCATCGGTATCGGCTCCCCAAAACCATAACTCAGGCAAAGTACACGGCGCGGCACTGGGTGATGGCGACGTGGTCTACATCAAAACTCAGTTGGTGTTCCACCCGGACGAGATATTCATTGTTCCCCCACGCGTTCACGACTTTTTCGCCGAATGCAAACCATGCGGTGCCGATCTCGAAAGCGCTTGGAATGAAATGTTTGACGAGTACAGCAAGGCGTACTCTGCAGATCAGTCCGACCTCAAGCGACGCATGGAAGGTCGAGTATCTCTTACCCGCAAAGGCCGATTTGCCCAAACTGCGGCGCCGACGAGGAAGAGCAGAGGGATCGCCGTTCAATCACTCGTTCCGAAAGACAAAACCTTTACCGCTGGCTCTGCGGACCTTATGAGTCGAATTTTGTCGGATTCCCGGGCATGATCGACTTCAAAACCCCTGAGAGCGGGCTGGGCGATTGGATGTCGATACATATTGAATGTCTGGTGAGGCCGCTGATGAACCGGAGGTGCATTTCGTCAGATTGGCATTTGCTATCTGTAACCATCACTGTCCTGTAAGCGAACACGACTTCACATGCTGTCATGTCTCTCATACTGTTCCTTGCAGCCGAGAAGACATAGGTCCCATTTTTCACATGTAGTTCAAATTAGCGCTGACGGGTGCAGGTGTACAAGCAAGTCAATGGCAACGACAGCAACAGGTTCCACCCAAAGGCCGGCTTGAGAGTTGACTGACTCGATGTGTTTCCAAGAGACTAAATGTCATTCTACTGGGCGAAACATTTTACGTCCACTATTATAACACATCCAATGAATGGGAGCTTTTGCTGACGGCAAAGCTCTGGCCCCCTCCGTATTTCACTAAGACGCATCTGATCCAGCTCTGGTTGCTTGACACTATTAATAAACTGTTCAGGCGCGCATTAGGACCTTCTCGTGCGGACTGATTACCAATTTGTAGTTCTGACCATCCCATGCCGGTTCGTCTTCTTGCAGTTACAAGTCACATTGGTCACTGGCCTTTTGTAGGGGGGTCACGTATGGATTCGGCTCACTTCAGACTGTCCAGAGTAGTTTCAAACGCAGACAAAATTTAATGGTCCTTGCCCTTGCCCCTTAGCAAACACAGAGAAAGTCGTGCATGAAGGGAAGACATTGTCTGCCCGTTTACTCACCCAGCGGTGGCTTTGTCGCTTGTCCCTAAGACTGTGTCTTGAAGGCCAGTGCTCGGGTCTGATGTCGCCGCTTGTCCTGAGCCTCTACCTGATGACGAGTGCTGTCACTCGATTGGGGGTCTGTGATGTCTCCCGAGACTTCGCAATACGACTCAAATAGCGGGAACTGCAGCTCCTCTTCACGGCTTCGCACGTAGATACGGTCGAGAAGCTTAATAACTCTGACGTCATTCTTTCTCGCCGAAGCGTTCAATCTCCCACCGATAAGGGTCTTGGTTTCTTCAAATAACAGAAGGATTCAGGGAGGTACAAGTCTCGTGACCTTATCTTCCTTCGCCTTCGCCCTTGTCCCGGTTTCCTTCCCCCACCCGCGAACAAAGGGCAGAACGGCGAATCTACGAGTACGAGTACAGTCTCCGAGAGCAAACGCCGTGTCTCCCGACCCGGCCGACAACCACCATGCTAAGCGTTAAGTTATAAGTTATATGAGGTGGGGCTATTTTCCAGATGAACTCGCAGAATTCCCTAGGTCGATATACCTTCGACCATGCTGCTTCCTCTGTGGTTTGTCGTTGTTGCGCTACTTCCGGCTGCTTTGACGATCTTCCCAATCCCTCAGGTACGTCTGCATCTCACGACCACTCAATGCCGCTACTGAACTTCGCTTGGCATCGATCCACCCTTTCATCAATCTTTACGCCCTTCGCGCGCACAGCAATTCTCCCAAGGCAACTCCACCGTCACCCTCTCGCCCTCATTCTACATCGACATAACCTTCTCAAACCCGCCCGGCGATCTCGAACAAGCAGTCAACCGTTCTAAGAACTGGGTATACAGTGGTACGTCGCTTAAAGCATCCGCTCAAACGGATTCTTGACTTACTTGGTCGACGATTCAGACAAATCCTACGTTCTGGAAGTATCATATGGCGCGGACTGGTTGAAAGCCCACCCACCTAAGGCAGAGCTGTGCAAGCTGAAACTCTACCTCAACTCGTCGGATCATTCTTCAATCTACGATTATACCACCAGCAAGAAAGCCGGGGAGAAGGATGAGTCGTGTGAGTCGAGCCACCTCCACAGCATGCCTCGATTTGCTGACCGGTTATGTTCATAGACTATCTCTCCGTCCCGGACGACGGCTCGGACGCTTCCTTGACGGCGAATAACGCTCTCGGTCTCCTCCGAGGGCTCACCACGTTTGAGCAGCTTTGGTACACCTCCCCGTCAGACTCTGTACGCCTGATTCCCACGAATATTGCGCGAGGGCTGATCTCCATTTTCCGTAGTCAATGCGATTCGCACCATACACACCCGTCGAGATCACGGACTACCCCTGGTTTCCATGGCGTGGTTTCGGGCTGGACACCTCGAGGAATTACATCCCTGTTCCTGATCTCATCCGAGTGAGCCCAACGATCGCGCCTACTTCCGCTGATGCTTGATTTTTTGGTCACTAGCAAATCGACGCCATGCTCATGTCGAAGCTCAGCGTCTTCTATTGGTGCGTAACGATGCTCGTCTTCGTAGCTGGAAGCTGACTGTCATGACCAGGCATATCGTCGACTCCCAATCGTTCCCCCTCTCTCTCCCCAATTCGTCCCAGCTTTCCGTCCTCTCTCAGAACGGCGCCTACGCCCCGATGTCGATCTATACCCCGAACGACATCCAGAACATCGTCGTTTACGCTGGGGTCCGTGGTATCGACGTGGTCATGGTCCGTTGTCTTCCTCATTCTGAGATTTTCACGAACACTCACTTCGTGAACCAGGAGATCGACACTCCAGGTCATACTGATGCCATCGCCCTATCCTACCCCGACCTCGTCGCGTGCCATGAGCGAACCCCATGGTCGACCTACGTGAGTCGCGTCTCCTGCTTTGCTCGAGTAACACTCAGGGGGAAACAGGCAAACGAGCCGCCCGCTGGGCAGCTACGTTTCATGCTCCCCGAAGCGACGTCATTGATCGTCAACCTCTTCGATACACTCACCAAGCTTCTTCCAAGTCGGTACTTCTCCACTGGAGGGGACGAGATCAACTTCCCATGCTACGTGCGCCTCGGTCTCAGCAGTCGGTCAGCAACAGCTGATCTTATCGTTGATGGCAGACGAACGACACGGTCAGTCAAGCCAACCTCAACTCGACCGGTCGAACATTCGAACAAGCACTCTCCAACTTCACAGTGGCTAGTCACAACGCCCTTAGCGCAAATGGCAAGACCCCGGTGAGACCCCATTTCACGCCTTTACGTTCTCGAGCTGAGACAACGCGTCGCAGATGGTATGGGAAGAGATGGTGAACGCGCATAATGTAACATTGCAGAACGACACGCTTGTCATCGTTTGTACGTGGACCGCACTCTTAGTCTTTCGAGCTGAGGATCATTATAGGGATCTCGTCGCAGTCTGCTCGTGGTGTCGTTGAAGAAGGGTATCACGTCGTTCACGTATGCTCAAGCCTTCAAGCCCTTAGCATAACTCCTCGCTCCATATCTCGCAATAACAGCTGAAGCCACCAGGCTCCGACCGACCACTTCTACCTCGACTGCGGACACGGCGGATGGGTCGGGAACGTGTGTCGCCGTCTTCCCTCTTTTTAGCTGGTCTTAAACAAGCTGATTCGACGCAACGCACACCAGTTTACCGGCCCATCCTACTGCAGCTTCGTCTCCTGGCAACTCATGTACTCCTTCGACCCCTACGCAAACATCACATCCGAAAACGAACATCTAGTAGTTGGCGGGCAAGCGATGATGTGGTGCGAACAGACCGATAACGCCAACCTGGACGATACTGGTATGTCGAGTTCTCATCCGATGGTTGAAGTATCGGTATCGGTATTGAATTTTGTAGTTTGGCCGAGGGCGGCTGCCAATGCTGGTCTTTGGTGAGTTGCCGGGTCGGGGGAAAAGTGCTGACCCCGGTAGGTGGCTTGGCGGACCGGCAGGTAGTTATCCTCTTGACGGACAGGCGGCGTTGCCCCAAATTCACGATTTGCGGTGAGTCCATACGAGATCTAGCTTTGATGTCGACTGATCAGTCGGTCTATCTTGTAGTTACCGCATGGTGTGAGTCATGGTCATTGGTGTTCGCGCGCTACAGAAGGGGAGCACTTCGCTGATCACAATCTTCTGGTAGTGATCGCGGAATCAGGGCGATCCCCTTGCAACCGCTATGGTGTGCCTTGCGTCCAGGGGCGTGCGACTTGCTGGCGTAAATCGGTTCATCCTAGGAAGAGGCGGGCGAGTATCGCAAGGGCAACTTACGGCGGGAACCATCAAAATGATATAATAGCCGAAATGTATCTATCTGTACGTTGTCGGCAATCCCACCTGACGATGTGGGTAAGGCAGTACCAGAACTTCATCCACGCTCTCACATCGCAACCAACTGAGTCCCTCACATCCTCATGGTCATAAACCGCCAAGCCAACGTCGCCTCCCCATGACGATCGTGCCAACATCCGCATCCGTTTCCCCCTCCAGCAAACTCCCAACGAGCTCCACCGACTAATCCCAGACCCCAGAACCCAACAACATTAAGGTTTATCCAGTATTCACAAATCGCATCCGTCATTTCAGACTGAAATTGACCGAAATGGAAATTTCAATTGTCCATTTGAAAAGCACCCCCTCGGATGCCGACGACGCAGCTGGAGGTGCTCGAGACTGGGTCAAAGACGGCAACGACAGCGTCTTATCGTCCCTAACCCTTTTCTTCCCCTCCTCACAGTCTTCAAGCGTCCCATATGATCTAAGAAGCCGGTCAGCAAAAGCGTTGCTTGAACGGCACCCATGCAGGTTTCCCAATACACCCCCTTTGTATTTGGAAGGAATGGCAACCTGCTGCTCAGCGCTTTTGTGCAAACCGCCCAGGTCTGACACGAAATACCAACTGCACACCATGAGGAGTGCTCATTATGTACCCTTGCCATTCATAGTAGCTCAAATACACGATTTGGAGGACTTTTCGAAACCAAAAACACCACCCCCCCTGGTATGCGCCCTCCAGGCGTTAGTCATCGCTCCAGCGTATCCAGTGGAGCGATGAGCTTTGCTGATTAGTGACATGAAAAGCAAGAGGTTCTGGTCGCAAGGGGATTGGCATCCGCAGTTGACGTGTGACTTCCTCATTAACTTTCTTGAATGGTCACATCGACTGATTGTATGGCTTGAGGCACACTACAAGGACCTCCAACAACCTGCCGGTTGCGGGACGAGCTCGTCAAGTACGTTCTCACAAGCGTTGCGCTAGACTTCATTAAATACCGACCGGCCTGCTAACATCCCCGATCACAAATGCCAAAAGCCGGATGACTGTAAGACTTCCCTGACGATAATGCATCCAAGCTTATCGGCAGCTGACGGATAGAGCAGGATAAGTCATCCGGCCCATCAGCCAGATTGTCGAGATCCAAGAAGGTGATTGTACGTCTCGTTCATCGGCCCCGTAATAGCTTTGGATTGGCGGGAAGGGTGGAATGAGCGTATGACGAGTTATTGAACCGTCGTGGAACCGTTGGCTCCCACCAGCAGCTTTCCACTCCAAAATGGAATGGACTACAAAGAAGGTCCGATGTCAAGCGATCGAGGTGTTCCGCCAAGCGGTACAATCATGAAGAAAGTGCGGTAGTTCAGGCAAGGCTGATTGGGTATTGATGAAGGATCCTGGTGTCAAGACGGAGCGTGCAAAGGAAAACCTCGGGAATGGTACGGCGGTCCGACGTAACTACATGCTCCAGCTCAAAGGATGATGAGTATACTCGACCGCACCCGAGTACCTCGCTCCGTCACCCGCTCTGGCGATCCCAATATACCGGTTCCTCAGCTGCATTACGCCTCCAGGACCGATGGTAGGGATATGAAATTGAGGCGTGTTACCTTTCATGGTCGCTATGTCCCTATTGTATCGACCTCGAGCTCTCACCGTAGACCCAAATCGATCGCATAGACATCGTTCACGGGATAACACATGTGAATTTCAGTACGGGAAACGATTCCATTACCCATTATTGTCGACGTAGACCGATCAAACCCAATCATGACACTGCCACCTCATGGTAGCCTCATCCACCCGCAGACAGGAATGCCTCGTCCCGGGATGTGCCAGGTCTTCTCTCGCCCTTATCCATCTTCCGTCCGAGGAACTCTGCACACATTCGCCTTCGACTGGAGTACAAGACAACTGTCAATCTCGCTCTCTTCTCCCAGTACCGGGAGAAGAGGCCGAGGTCATCATCGCCGTTATGGAGAGTGCTCGATGGGGATACTCCGATTGCAAGTCTTAGGTCTCCGGCACCCGGATAGAGGCACTATCGATGTCGAACAGGTAATCGAACACAGCAGGTTAGAGTTGGATGAAGGTCCGAGATGGTGGACGGAGCAGGGAAGGATGGCTGGTAGCAAACGGATACCTGGTCAGGCTTGGGAAGGCGTGGACCTGGAGACGCGGAGTTGACATTAGGACAGTATGACGAGCTCCACGGGAAACAGTCATTCATAAGAGGACTCTTGTTGAAACGATCTCATAGAGAGGCTCGAGTCTCAGCATAGTAATTTGCACAGGACGATCGCTGGTGAAGCAACTCTGCGTTTCTTGAGATACCTGCTTTCGTTGGCTGCGCGGCCAGCTAGTATCAGCTACATGCCCGCAGCTAGTCCCATTCACTTGTCACTTGATATTCATTCATAGCCGTATCATTCTTAGAGCGTAAGGTGTCACTCTTATCTCGTAATGAGAATTCGCTGATACTGGATTGTACATGGAACAATCGCTCACGATTTTGTGCTACAGGGAAAATGACCTTTACTCGCACTCAGCCAGGATGGACCGTGAAGTCAGCGAATGACTGACTGACAGCTAATGAGACTCCTCAGGTTAGGTACTCATCCGTGTACAAACCGTGCGCATCGACCTCCTGTGTACCTCCTCCTCGTGGATCCTCCAGCAAGCCCTGCTGCCTCAACCACCCGACCCATTCTTCCCACTTCCTTCCGTCCATCACTCCCCACTTTTCAATTACCCCAAAATACCCGCCTTCCACTAGGATCGTCAAGCTCTCCCTCACCAAGACCCTCTCGGTGCTAGCAACCTGTAGCTCCACCGCCTTCGCCGCTGCTTCGACATCCAGCAGCATATCTTCCGCTCCCTTCCCCGTCGCCATGAGGAACCTCTTCAACGCGGAACTCTTCCCCGAATCCCCTTTTATCATATCCTCATTCACCGCCAGCACCGGACTATACCCATACGGTACGCCATACTCCTCCAGGCGGAAACATCGCACTTCGACACCCCGTTGCTTCGCCTCCACCCCTTCCCATGCCGGAAAAATCCAGGTCGCGTCTGCGCTTCCCTCCATCAGCGAACCCCAGATCCCGAGCTTGGGAGGTTTGACGACCTCGAAAGAGCCCTTCCCACCGTCCTCCCGTACCAGCTCGCGTACCGTCCCATCCTCGAAACGAGCCGAGTAGCTGGCATATCGCTTATCATCGAGCTCGCGAGGACGACTGATACCGGAAGAGGCGAGCACAGCTATCGCGCTGGCATCCTTGGCGAGCAACGTCGCGATCGCTTTCAGAGGCGCAGGGTGACTCGAGTACCGATGAGAGATGATGGACTCGGAAGGGCAGAGTGCGATGTCGACTTCGCGTCGGACTAGTTTGGATGCTGGGGTGGTGCTGTAGTCGTCTGCAGCGGGGGAGATGATCTGGACGTCGAGGCCGGCGGAAGCATAGTGAGAGTGTGCAAGGGCGACAATGATCGGGGTGTGGTTCGTGTTGGGTGTCCAATCCAAGGCTACGCGTAAGGTTTCCATCCCGTCGAGGCAGAGAAAAGGATCGTTGTAGGGATTTGACGGCTTGAGACAGGTAACTTAAGTGGTTCAGGCGAAAGATTGAGAAATCGCCGAGAATCTCCGAGATGTGGTTCCTACTCGTCTCTTTGCCTTGAGTTTTGCCAAGAGCCTATGGAAGCATCATATGTAGCTATCAAATCATAGAGATGACATAAAGCTGTCATGTAAGTACTCAAGAATCTGCTAATACTTAGTCCCCATAGGCCCATGCCGCATCTCTCATGGTCCAAGGGTAAACTTTGGGTACATTGTCAAAACCGTCATGGAGAAATCAGAAGACCGCCTCTGACGCAATCGGGTGATCAACAAGTGAGTCTTCCTCCTCTTCCAACTCCTCGTGAAGCTCTGGACCGCGACTAGCCAGATACGGGCGGCGCGTCACAACTCTCAATCTCTTCGCTCACGTAGGTTTGTCCAAAGCTCTTCCCGTCCACCAAAGAATGCCCCGATCTCGGTGGCCGCACGGTCCGGCTGCTCGTGGTGTAGGAAATGATCCGGATTCGGGGTATCGTGCCGAAATCAAGGTCGATTGATAAGCCGATCTATCTGATCAGTCGAGTTTGAGCGCTCTGTCGCATTCTGCCCATCGGATGCAGGTGGGAAGCGGAATGGAAGGCGGTAAATCACCGCCGTGTTCTCTTGCGCGTCGCTCGAACATTGAACGGTACGATGTGAAACCCCCCTCGAGATTACTGGGCTTCTCCACATTCGCGACGAGTTCATCCAGAAAGCCGTTATCAAAGACCTCGGGTCGATGCGCCCATAACCGAACGAAATGAGTGACAAACAATCGTACGCCTTGGGTCGATGCGCGAAGGAGAGGGACAGCGAGCTCGCTCTGATTGAAGTAAGCCTGCGAAATGAACCGCAGATGGTCGGGCGAGTTGTATACCGGTCGCCGATACCGGGATACATGAAGTTGAAGAAGAACAACCCAGCTACAATATCGGGACGGGCTTGTCGCTATCGCCAAATCCTCGCAGGTCAGGCGCGATGAAATCGAACCTTTCGCAGAGCCGAAGCATCACCGGCTTCCAGGTCATCCGGTACTCTGGCCATCCGTGCAGAAGCAACAACGGTCGCCCACGGCCCATACGGGAGAAATCGATCCTCGCACCATTCACAGGACGTAGCTAGACTGTACGACTTTTAATCTATCAAAGCTGAGCTTTATCATAGTCGGAGTTGACTACTTTTGTACAAGTGTAATACATGGTGTCCCAGGGAGCCGGTCCTGGCTTAAATGGAATGGTTGACTGGGAATGTACCCTTTACACCGTATGGTCATGCGCCCCAACTCAACTCGGATGCGAGACCTTCCGTCCACTCTTCCTCATCACCGATGTGAAAAGCTCCTCTTTCCTGCTCCCTCCGCTTCTCCTACTCCCCGCCCGAACCACGATAAGCCCCCTCATTTTCAACCCCTTTGCCGATCGATGCGCCTTGGAAGACGGAGAGTGAGGTGGCTACGATGAGGTACATCTCGAAGCATACAGTACATATCCGCAAATCACCTTGGCTCCAGCATCGCCAAAACATTGGCCATCTCTGCCCCAACCATTCTCGTCCATTTGACGTCATCCATCAACTTTTCGTTCTGCTCATCACCGAAACGTCTGCGGGACCTGCCAAAATCGACAAGACAAAGTAAGTTTGGGTCGAGTGTGTCGGTGCGGGAGTTTAGGGGGTACAAGACGTGTCTCCATTCGACGTCATTGTGGATGATGCCAGAGCTGTGGAGTCCTTCGTACATGGATATAACACGACGCCTGATAGCGCCAGGGGTCATCAGCCAAGGCGGACTGATAAAATCCCCATTCAAAGGCGGGGTCAAACGAGGCGAGCCCAAAGGAGAGAGACCACCTTTTCGCTATCTCCTTCAATTTATGCCTCTAACCCCTTTTTTACTGGAGTGACCCCAGCTCCGCATCAAAGAAGACAAACTCACCGCACGGCTGGGACGAGCTTGTACTTTGTATCTAAAACGCCACCTGCGTCTTGATGAACCGCACACCAAATCTCTTCATAGGTATCCGTCGAGTCGGCCCGCGACTGGATGGATCCCATCAACCCATCGAAATAGGGAACGACGCGACCTTGCAGCGACTTGAGAGGTCCCGTGAGAATTTTCGCCTCGTTCAGGATATCTCGACGCGCTTGATCGCGACAGAGCACCATGTCGGTAAGAGCGTGTGAAAATCCAGAGATGTTGGCGAGCTTGACGACCAGTCTGTTGGGGCAAGCGAACACGTCCCATAAGGCACCGTAACCCCGATGAGAGGTCAGGGTAAGATGGACTGTCGCAGTGGTGTGGTGGTCTTGACTCGGCAGGGAGGCAAGGAGTGAGGGGAGACGAGCGTATGACGGTGAGAGGGGACCGATGAATGGCAAGCTAGAGGGCAGGAGAGAGAGGAATGTGTGGTGTGCTGCTTGGAGGATTGCAGGTTCGGAGAAGGACAGATGACATGACACTTTGCCAAGCTGTAACCATCGTCAGCAGACTTTCACATGTAGGCCACGGGGTTGAGGCGCTCACCTCGTTGACACGTAAAGCAAAGTCGGGCGAGTTGGGAGGCGAGGGGATGCTAATGGTCGGGAAACGCTGTGAAGCAGAGGGCTCAGCGATGCAAGACCCAAGTCCCTGTGCGAGACGAGAGGGAGGGCGACCTCCAGGAGAAGTTTGTGGAGAATCCGGAAGGGATGCTGGACCAGAGGATGAACGTAAATCGCCAGAGGATACGTCGAGAGGGGAAGCAGCCGAGGCAACATTTCCCTTACCTGCCGACGAACCGTTGTGGAAGTTGGTGAATTGTCCAAATCTGGCGGTTCGTCCCTGTCCGCCTCCGCCGACACCAAAATGACCGAAACCTCCGCCCAGACTCCTAGATCCGCCGCTTGTGCCCAACTCTACATTCCCAAAACAACCGGCCTTGAAAGATTCCGTAGACTCGCCTTGGCAAGGGTGAGCGGTTCGAACACTTTCGGTCGACGTCGACAATCGCGACTGCCAGGCGAGTAGATCCTCCTGGCCCTCGGCTTGAAGCGCGACGAGGGTGACACCGAGTAGAAATCCGAGAGGACAGTCGTACAGCCTGTCATGCCGAGCACGCATGCCACCTTGTAACAACTGGCTCGGTGCCGAGACTGCGACTTGGTCGATCATGCCGCTGCGGTTATCGGGAGTCCGGTCGGTCTTGAGAAAGAAGAAGGATGAAGAGTGGTTCGAGAGGATAGACGTTTTGCAATTGCGAGAAACAAGTTCTGCGGGTATCTCATGGAAAGACAAGGTACGTGAGCTTCATGACAAGGTAAGGGGAAACGATTCAGAACAGACCTGTCGCACAATCTTGGTCATGTTTGACGGAAGGTCTTCCTGGGGTACATCCTCCCTTGACACGTCTCCATCGTTGTGAACGAGTATGGCCGTCCGTTGCAAGACTGAATCGATTGCCGATACCGTCGAAGCAGGCATTGTAATGGTGGTCTTGAGCTCGGTGATCGCGATTACGACGTCTGGTCGGCTTCCTCCATTATTATACACCAACTCGAGATCAGGTCTACCCGCCGACTTGCCACCACCAACAACTCGCCAGTATAGCCTGACCCCCCCAGAGGTCAGGTGAGTTTCCCTCAGCAAATCATTCAATGGAATGTAAAGGTACGCATTGAGAAATGATCGCAATCCCTCCTCTCCCGATAGACTTTGCCCTCCGGCCCCGTCACGCGCTCGCTCCGTATCCAGCCCAAAACCCGTTTGCAAACGAGTTATGACTTTGGTTTGATCTCCAAGGGGCAAGGTATCGATATAGAGATTGAAATTCGAGGCAAACTGCTCGAGTAGGGGCTGAAGGCGATCTCGATTCATGGTTTCAGACCGCTCAAAGCGATGTGTGTAGTTCTCGAGCAGTTTAAGCGTGGTATCACCGATCGTGGTGGACTCGGTCTTGCTAACAAAGGCATATTTGACCTCCTCCGGGAGCTGAAGGCGATTCAAGAGGTCGGCGAGTCGGGTGTTCGATGGGGATGGCTGGACATTGACGTTCATCGTGGTGGCGACACATGAGCAGAGGGGGGAAAGGGAATGGATGTGCGAGAAATGAGGAGCAGGAGAGAAGCGTGGGGATCAGGATGTGAAGGCAAGCTTGGGCGGGTTGCGTCTCATCTAGAAATGTTATTGATTGGATGGTGATGGGAACAAACATGACGACGAAACAATCAGAGCAGGGAACAAAGGAGGGGGGTTATATAACGAATCGCACATGATGCGAGCAGAGTACTCGAGTACTCTCGTACGAACGAGTACTCTAGTACTGTCCAATTCCATAATTCCATCTTTCTTAGGTCTTCCTTCAATGACCCGTTGACCGGTATGCATGTCCATTACCGAAAAAAATCAAAGATACAAAGAGATCGAGCCGCTCCAATTTGTCGTACCATTCGGTTCCTCCTCCTCTTTCCCCTTGGTTTCCCCAGATTTCCTCGGGGAAACCTTACTCGAGTACGACAGAGTTGCCAAGCCCGCTTGATGTTGTACAGACATGACGTCCACGTGGAGGAAGGCAGAAGAGGTCAAGACGGGTCACTCTCTCCTCTTCCTTTGACATACTACCTTTCAGAGGATTCACACAAGGCGATTGTGGAGCGATGCGGAAGGGCATATACCCTTCGCTCTCGCCGCCCAAGCTTTCCTGCAGACCCAACCAGTACCAACCAACCAACCAAGCGGATTATTCTCCCTTTCACCAGGCTCGGACAGCTTCAATGCCCTCCGCACACTCGAAAAGCGGCACCCACCATAGTCCAAACAAAACAGAGGGCGGATGTCGGAAGCAGGACGGGATCTGCACCCTGCACCAGGTTGGGTGTCTTTACATGTAAGATTTCCTCCATATGAAGGAGGGCAAGGATAACAGCACCAATTACCGGTTCACCTCACGCTTTGCTGCCCTACCGAGTTTGTCGAGTGTGTACCGGAATCGTTTACGCCGACGATACCGAGCATGCCCATACATACGACAGAAGGGATCTGTCCTAGAGAAGAGGAATCGGGTCGTCGGAAGGCCCATGTGCATACTCCCAAGTGGGTATCACATCGTATGAAAGTCAAATTTTGACAAGCTGACCTGGCTAACCCCCTAGCCTCCACCTAAACCCCATTCCCCTCATGAACCCTCCTGATCCAATTGATGCACCCTCCTGCTCCCTCATCATCCTCGAGCCTCCTGATCCCTCATCATCCTCGACCCTCCCTGCATCCTCCTCCTCGTCTCGATCCCCGGTGGACGCTACTGTATGCGGCGGCATTGGACGTCACGTGGTGTGGGCGAGCTGGAAGGGAAAGGATTCAAGGGGAGGCGCAGGAGGAGAAGAACCACAACCGTATGACCGGCTCGCACACATGGAAACAATATCACTCCCTTGTGCGTCTGGGAGATTTCTGTCTGGGTCTTGCTCCTGCCCTCTCACCCTTTCCGCCCACACCAGCCAGAATACCAGCCACCTGATGCCGCTGCTCAAGTTGAAGGGGACTGTGATACCCATGCAGAGGCAACATCGGACAAGGATGAGTGCCGTCCCCGTTCACCTTGACCGGTGTCAAAGACTGCCAGCTGGGGGCACTATCTCAGTGCAAAGAGATGGCTTGGACGCGGGTGAAGGTGGGACAACATACAGGGGGTGTTCCAATGGGATTGGCTAACGCCGAAACTCCGAGGCGGTCGCAAAATCACTCTTCTCTAAAATCTCCAAAGGTAATGTACGGTGACTTGGTCTTTTGCGCCCGGGTAATCTGACCCCAAAAACAAAAAGGCCCGAAAGAGACGAAAATAATACCACGTCAGGCAATTTTGGGATTGATTCCTCCCTTCACCTTCCCCTCTCCCATCCGTCTTTGATGTCTCTCCTGGACACCCAATTTAAGGATCGGGCTACGATTCGCCGCTTACTGTCACGGTGCTACGTCGACCAGCAGTATGGCCCGACGCTCAGCTCCTGGAATCGGCGACGGTTGACTTGGCTTCTGCGAAGTTAGGCTACCGTTGTCGAACTTAGCTTGAATAACTCGAGGACACGCGTGG
>JAABUH010001082.1_pt1 | contig 33185 bp, 47 predicted proteins | sample 5559121 | NCBI WGS metagenome assembly JAABUH01 (sample SAMN10711871, study PRJNA513364) | rock metagenome | isolation source: Antarctica rocks | place: Antarctica: Victoria Land, Battleship Promontory nord | collected 2015-12-28
CTGGTTCGCTATATATATCAATCACGGGGAAACATCGCGTCCTGGGTGTTTGGAACACAGAAGGGAAAAGGGGCGTCCCGCTAGGAGTGATCACGTGGTCTGTCGGATCGTCTCGATTCATGACAGTAAGGAGAGGACCTACAAGTGTTTTGAGGGCATAAGGGATATTTTCGGGACATGTATGAATGCATGCAGTGCAGTGTCAAGGAGAAGCTTTACAATTGTCTGGCTGTCATTTGAGTGTTGGAAGAGGGAGACTGTACCAAGTTACCCCTGCCATGGCTAGAGGGTGCCTACTGAATGCAAGGGTATCGATGCTCAACAACACAAGACGTACAATGGCTCGTTCCAGAAAATGGACCTTTAGGATTGTGATCTACGAGGGGGGAATAGATAGGCTAGGTTCTAACCAATTTTTGACATATGATCAAGAGTCAAAAAGGAGCACAATGTCAAAATAGATAGCCGGCTTATGTACTCTTTCGACTGACACGTCTTGGCCTTCCACTCTGATTCCCATTATATCCACACTTGTGTCTGGTGTTAGCGGCAGAGTCGTTTGCGAGACGTGTGATTTATTGGAAGCAGGTACAGTTGGGGTGTGGTCGATCACTTTAGGCTAGATGCCAGCTACCGGTCTATGGTTCCAGAGATAGGCAACAATGCTTCTTCATGAACAGGTCGGACTGCAGCTAATCCAAATCCGCGCGCTACATGCTCGATCCCTCACGTAAGACACAACGGAATACCTGGCTTGGTGCACCTCTTCATCTGCTCAGGGTTTTCCTGCATGATTGAGACAGCTATGTTCGGCCGTCCGTCCAGTCGAGGAATAAATGACTGTGGCAGTCAGCGCGTTGTTTCTTCTAGGCACTCCCGCCAAATGGAATGAGGGGTCCGATCCGGTGATCGCGCCGAGATTTCACAAATGGTAAATGATGAGCCCGACACAAACCAGTAACCTTAAAGCATATGCCTCGCCATCAACATCCTTCCAGTCCCACTCACATGCAATGCCTGTACCTTACTGAGAAGAAAGATACGAGTCGTTAGCTAGGACAAAAGCGAGTCTTGTCACGTCAGTGAATGCGACATGAAGAGGAAATTCGAAGTTGGTAGTAGCACTTGCTGTCGAAATGTCCCTATGAATACGATGTTTTTAATAAGCTGAGTCCGTTAAGCACAATTGCTCCGCGCTATCGATCGACTGAATTCAGCGGGTGGCATCTGGATGTGTGAGTGGGATCGTTGCAGGCAAGATTGGCATGGATGAAGGTCAAGTGTCCCGTAAGCAGCAGATGCGGAGAAGCTAGCTGTGAGGGGACTATCTAATCATTCCGTGAGATCTTGGATTCGGTCCACTGTACAGGGTCAGGCTCGGTATTTAGCGAAGTTCCCTTCGGTCAGTCGAGGCGACAACAGGGTGGGTCCGCAAGCAGTGAGAAGGAACCAGACTGAATAGAATTTCTGTGTCCCGTGTGCGTACCATACGGTCATGCATAGCCCCTTCCGACGTGTCCAACAAGTCTTGGACCCCTCACCACGATCACCCGCCAGAAAAAAAAGCAGGTTCGACAAGCGGTCCACCCAATAACCCGTTCTGATATGTTTCCCTCTCTTCTACGATGAATGACGGCCGGTCTGACCAAAGGTCAATCGACTCGTTATCGAGGATCAAAGGGTCGACCGGTGCTTTTGTGTAGAATTAGCGTAGAGAAGCAATTCAGCTCGTCGTCGGGAAGATTTTTGGGACGCGACCGCTGGACGGACACGTGGAGAGTGAGCCGTTATCAGTGCCAAGGGGAGTTGAGGTTCGGAGTTTCACGGAGTTTCGCTTTCGAGAAACTCAGTCCCTGTACTCGTCGTTCGCCAAAACCTCGAAATTGGTGTCGAGGTCGGCTCTCTAACGCAAAGACGTCTTGAGGTGAGTGGCTTTGTCGGCCTGTGCTGGTATCGAGTAATAGAGCTGATGTAGGCGGCTTTGCTCTTGCTTCCTCCCTACGACTACCCTTCCGGTCGTCGTAACATCCAATCAATTCCCTTTACCTCGCCCTCTCCCTTTCTATCCTCAATTCCGACGCTTCACTGCTGTTTCCACATCACGAACGGTCTACTTTCACCGCCCTTTCTTCAGCTTCATCACCCGGCAAGATGGTCAGTCCAGCATCGAACTCTCATTGATACTCCATTGATCTCCCCTACTCTAGGTCAAGCACAACAATCAGTTGCCGAAGAACCACTTCCACAAAGACTGGCAACGTCGAGTGAAGACTTGGGTAAGTCCACACTTTTGGCAATCTTTGAGTTATGCTGATGAGCCTTCCAGTTTGACCAGCCTGGAAGGAAGAAGTCTCGACGAGTCGCCCGTTCTAAGAAAGCTCTCGCTACCGGTGCAGCTCCCCTTGAACGTCTCCGACCTGCTGTTCGGTGCCCAACCCAGCGATACAACATCCGAGTCAGGAGTGAGCAAGCTCGCCTTATGGTTGTCAAGGCTGATTGGTTGGTGTAGAGGGTCGCGGCTTCACACTGACCGAGTTGAAGGAGGCTGGGATCAGGAAGAAAGAGGCTAAAGGCCTTGGTGTCACCGTGGATCACCGCAGGAGGAGCAAGTCGGAGGAGGGACAGACCATCAACGTGGACCGACTCAAGGAGTACCGATCCCGTCTCGTTGTCTTCCCCCGAAAGGCTGGCAAGCCCAAAAAGGGCGATGCTACGGTTAGTCTTGTAAATGTTCCGGATTTCACTGATTTGTGCGATAGGATGACGAGTTGACTGCTCACCTCACTCGCGAGGTGCTGCCTGTGACAAGCGGGTACGAGCCCGATGCTCCGAGGGCGATCGAGGATGAGGAGAAGGAGGTCGAGGCGTTTACTACTCTCCGTAACGCTCGAGCGGAGAAGAGGCACGAGGGAGCGAGGAAGAAGAGGGAGGCGGCGAAGGCTCAGGAGGAAGCGGCCAAGAAATGAGCATTCGTTTACGAGGCTGTTCTTTGGCTTGACGAGATGCATGGCGTTTCGTGCGATATCATCAAGTACACCAAGATTGTCTCTACCACATAAGCTGCTGACAGCAGAAACATCATTGTCTAACTACCCTTAAGCGAGCTTTGTGTCATGGAGAGCATAGCTCATCGTGTACGGAATAACCTGTCATACCTCAAGACCTCTCGTTCCCAAGCGGATTTGCTGGGGAAGTGGGAAGTCGGAACATTCCGCTTTGGGCCCCACCCCATATTTCGGGACACGCTGTTCCAAAAGTCAGTGACTGGCTTCCCCATCAGCATTTCGCATCACCATCGCCTGGAAAGGTTGCCTTCCCGCTCATCTACCCCCGCTTCCCGTCACCGAATCGGATCCAAAAAAGTACCGCCAAGATGGCTCCCATGGAGAAGGGGTTCTCATGGTCCAACATCGCAGTTGGTCAGTCTCCCTCATCCCGCTCATAACCTCAACTCCCCCTCGTTCCTCCGAGCTTCCGCTATCAAGCTCCGCATTTTCACTGTCCAGCTCAAACCCCACTCTGCGTTGGATTCTCAAATCTTGTTCACTCGCTAACCGAGATCATGTTCTTGAGCTGACACTCTCCCCTCGTCAGGCGCAACCATGAACATGTTTGAAGTGACGACCCTTGGTCAACCGCTCGAGGTTCTCAAGACGCAGATGGCAGCGAATAGGAAACAGACGATGTCTGAGGCATTCAAGAATGTCTGGTCGAGAGGTGGGGTATTTGGGTTCTATCAAGGTCTCATTCCTTGGGTAAGTTATCGGTCAACCGGTTCTCAGCCAGCTATCGTTCGGACAGCGGACTCGAAGCAGCTCGTACTGATAGTATGGGTTGATAGGCATGGATAGAAGCGAGCACGAAAGGAGCGGTACTCATTTTCACGAGTGCGGAGATTGAGAAATATGGAAAGAGGAAATTTGGGGCTAGTCCTGCTGCTGCTGGATTGGTTGGCGGGATTGGAGGAGGAATAGCACAAGCTTATGCCACCATGGGTACGCCCAGTCTTCTCAGATTTATAACACCTGAGCTGATCAACCTTACTCTGGCAGGCTTCTGCACTTGCATGAAGACCGTCGAGATCACCCGACACAAACAAGTCGAAGCCGGCGTACCACCACCTTCCACCTTCAAAGTCTTCATGGACATCTACCGACGAGAAGGTATAGCCGGTATCAATAAGGGAGTCAACGCCGTCGCCCTTCGACAAGCCACAAATTGGGGTTCTCGTATGGGTTTCGCTAGACTGGCAGAGACGAGTCTAAGAAAGGCGAGAGGGATCGCTGAGGGGGATAAGCTGGGAGCTTTCGATAAGATCTTGGCTAGTACCGTTGGAGGCGCGTTGGCTACCTGGAATCAACCGATTGAGGTGGTGAGAGTTGAGGTGAGCGGTAGAGAATGGTAGATGGAAGATCAGCTAATGTATGATGTTAGATGCAATCGGCAATCAAGAATCTGGACCCCACGAGACAGGCGAAGAAGACAGTTGCAAACACGCTGGCCTATATCTACAAGACCAATGGGATGAAGGGTCTGTATCGTGGAGTGACTCCTCGAATCGGTTTGGGTGAGTTGGAGCACGATTTCTTCAGACGCAGCTGATCGCTGTACAGGTGCATGGCAAACCGTCTGTATGGTCAGCTTCGCCGATTATGTGAAAGCTTTGTGAGCACTTTTGCGCTCTGCTGCGAATTGTACTTAACCTGACGGCGTCAGCATTGGTACGGCATGACGAAATCACGCTTGAATGAGTACAAATAATAGACGATACCGTTGTTTTGCGATATGTATACCGCAGTATAGAGTCAGATCCAGGTTTCCTCCGCAGTCTACGATGCACAGATTATGACATTCAATCTCCCATCACCGGTGAAGTTGTGCGGAGCTTTTGTAAGGCGTGTCAAGATTTTAACTCGGCGGTTTGCACACGCCTACACAAACTGAAACAGCACGCGATCTGGTTGCGCGCTGTTCTCCCTCTAATCCAGTCAGCCCTTTCCTTTATCCTTTATCTTGTCATCTCCCGCTGAATACAGCCTAACGAGCAGGTCTCGCTCTCACATTCATTGTTGGGGAAACCCTCTCTTCCGTCTTGGTGAGTCTACGTGCCATGCTTCTTGGACAATCTGGTGGACGAAGGACGCGGCGGGCTGGCAGCTGAGGCTGCGTTGATGGCTGCGACGCTACTTGTGCTTTTTGCACGGGCAGCCTCGTCTCCTTCGCCTTCTCTGCGTCATTTTGCTGGCTGCCATATCGTCAACATTTCTTCTGCAGCCTTCGAAACCTTATCACTTCTTCGATTCTTCAGCTGTTCTTTGTGTCGCTACAAAGGCTGCCCAGAGCTGACCATTATTCCAGTGCATAGGTGCAGGTCCGACAGGGACGGCTGGCCACCTTACTATCATATCCGTTATCCATCCTCGAATAGTTTCACCATGGCATCGCAAACGCTCCGACCTCACCGCTCACCATCCCCGACTCCTTCGCCACAGATGACTCCGGTCAATCCAGCGAACCCAGCCAAACTCACTCGTCAATCCCTCGGTCCACCGCCTACAGCTTCTTCAGGTGCCGCTAAGGGCTTCGCCGGTCTAGGCATCTCGTCGCCATCCTACCCTCATCCAAGGCACGTAAGTTCGAGTGTCGCGCTAGGACTCGGTAGTGGCGTTATGAGGGACAGTCCATCGCCTAGACCGAGTTTGGGGAGTTCGGGGAATCGGGTGATATCAGGTAGTACAGGACGGCCAAGCTCGGAGTTCCTCCCCAGTGGAGTAGGAAGAGAGGCGAAGACACCTGAAGGTGAGCTGGACTTTGGGACATCGAGCTGATCTTGTAGCCGAGCAAATCGATCAGTGGTTCCAGCACCTGGCGAGCTGGGAACAGACCCTAGAGGAGATGGCTGCGGCATCGACAGATCAAAACTTTACAGAGGAGCTTGGCGCGATCGAACAGTGTGAGTCGCCTCAAAAGTGGACGAAGCTGAACATCAGGGTTCCGTGTGCTGTCCGAGGCTGAGCGTACCGCTGCTCTATACTCGCTACTCCAGCACTCCACCCCGGTCCAGATCCGCTTCTTCCTCTCTGTCCTTCATCACATGGCGCAAGCCGACCCGATGACCGCTCTACTCTCCCCGAATCCAGCTCAAGGCGCTACTGGTCTGGAATCGAAACTCGCAAACATGGGTCTCAAATCTCCCTCTGCTGGCGGAGGGTCTGGCTTCCCTGGCTCGCCGACGGTCAGCCACTTCCTCGCTCCCGAAAGTGCCGACCAGAACAAATCTCGACTGAGGCAAAACCGCATATCCGCCCCTGGAACCCTTCAACCCAGCGATCGATGGCACGGGCAGCTTGATCAGGTGATTGAACGAGGAACGAGTCCTGGTGTGGAGTCGAACACTTCGAGCCGTAGCAAATCACCTAGTCTCGATGCGAGGCCAAAGAGTACTGATTTCTCCGGTAAAGCTGGAGATCGCCGCTCGCCTCGTCACTCTGGCGGTGTCGGCCTTGGTATTGGTCATCCCGAACCCGCACACTTTGGGTCTCCGGTGAACAGCCCCTTCCTCAACAACGGCAGCTGGGCGAGTATGGTGAACACACCTCTCGTCCCCATGTTCACCGATCCAAAAGTCGATCTCGGTTTGGCAAACCTGCAGCTCAGTAGTCGAGTTGCGCTCGAAGATGCGAGGAAATACCGCCGGGTAGGATCGGGAACCGCTCGGAACGTATCCGGACAGTACAACGATAACGGAGATCTGGTTGACTTCCAACCTACTCAACCAGGACGAGGCCAGACCTGGGCACGCAGTCCTGTGTTGGAGCAGTACGGGCTCGGAATGGGCGACAACTCGGCACTGGCTGGTCTCGGCATGAATCTCCTCAACCCGCTTGCCAACGCTCAAATGCTCGCTCTTGCACAAGCCCAGGCCCAGCAGTTGTCCACCGCCGCCTCTTTTGCTTCGGCGGGGTATGGGGGTTTGAATCCACGAGGTCCAGCTCGTCCTCCGGTTGGTAATGGACCTGGTCGACGAAGTCCCCTGCTCGGCAAATCGCACAGCCCGACTCCTGATCGCGGCGGTGCTGGTGGAGGTGCTGGCGGGGGTGCGGGCGTTGCGGGTCCGGATGATATCGACATGAGAATCCTGCAGGATGTTTCGAGCTGGCTCCGCGTCCTTCGCCTACACGTTAGTTTCCTTACTTCCCGTTCAGTTCTCTGCTGACGAGATATATTTCCAGAAATACACGACAAACTTTGAGAGGTCGAATTGGAGGGATATGATCATGATGACAGATGTGGATCTTACGGCGAAGGGAGTGTCTGCACAAGGTGCAAGGACAAAGGTGGGTCGTCCGTGCTCACGTGCAAACATGCTGAAGACACTGTCGCAGTTCTTGAAAGTGTTCTACAATGTCCGAGACAAGGAGGGTATCCCCCATCCTGAGGGCCAAGAAGAATACGCGCCTGGTGCAGGTGGAAAGGACGAGAAGTAAAGACTGGAACTTGGATCTCTAGCATGTGCACATTTCGCTTGTCCTCCCTACATCGAATCTCAGCCTCTGATATCACGAGCATGTGCTATTGATGACCATGCATTGTTTTTTGTAGTCACTATTGCGAGTATTGGGAGTTGCCAACGGCGTGCACACATTGCCGGGCTGACCTGGCTGAGCCGTATCACAGCTGCCATGTTCGATGGTAACGATTACATCTCGCCTTCTTACGTCCTCTCGCACAATACTCGCGCAGATACCTCGGCAGCTCAACAAGCGATAATAGATGCTGCTGATCAACTAGCCAAGTCCGGTCCGTGGAGTAGGTATTCCGCTCCTGACTTGATCATGTCGCTAACGAGTTTTAGGCGGACGCTCGAAGGATGTCGTGGCGAACAGTGGTGATCTGGGGGTTTACCTCAGCTGGGCTCCCTATTGGTGGCCAGACTGTAACTGGTGTCCTGCCAATTCATCCTCCAGCTCGACAGCGATGGACAGCTCGAAGCGAAAACGATTGTTCAGGAAACGGATGGATGACCCGACTTTCACCGATGCGACTGCACCTGCGAACCCTTCCTTCACTACGACGACGACTGTCGACCGTATGACCTCGACAAGCACGGGTTTCGAGTCGTCCGTGACAGCAGCAACCACTACAACCGAGGACGGGGATGGACTGGTGTTTCATCCCATGAACAAGCAGAATGGGTACAAGAAGATGTCGAAGTCTCTTTCAGTCGTCTCAACGACGACTACCGCGACTACCTCAACAGCAACGGGTCCCGCTATTACGAACTACCGCGACTACCTCAACAGCAACGGGTCCCGCTATTACGACCACCATCTAAACCGCTGACCCTACAACCATTTCCACTTATTCGTCATCAACAGGGACCAGCATGACTGCTTCGATCTTCGCAAGCTCAGCCGCGAGCTCCAACAGCGGTCCAGCCCCACTACGTCAATGCCACATTCATACAACTCGAGCAACACTGCTCAACGCATTTGCATACGTGCTCACCGGCGGTAGGCAGTACTCAGCCAATGCAGTCGAATGCATTCGGACCTTCTTCCTCGACTCGAAGACCAGTATCAACCCGAATGCGAGATTCGCTTAGGTGATCCGAGGTCCGCCCGGAAGTCAGGAAGGTGGATGTGAGAGAGTGTTGCACGTTAGGTGATCCGAGGTCCGCCCGGAAGTCGTAAGGTGGATATGAGGGAGTGTTGCACGTCAGGAGTCTGGTCAAGGTTGTGAATGCTACTCAAGTACTTCGCGCTTCTGGTAGTCCTGACTGGACCGAAGACCTGGAGGGTTCGATGAGAGACTGGGTTGGAAGGCATCTCGGTTGGCTGCAAGACAGTCAGCATGGTCAGAAAGCTCAGAGCGCGACACAGTGTGTTTGCCGGATCCCTTCACCGTCCTGATACTGATGTGGATAGCAATCACGCGACATTCTATTACAACCAGCTTGCCTCTTTCAGCTAATACACGGGGACAACGACGCAGCGAGGAGCTCACTCCAAGCATACTTCGCTGGAACATTCCAGGACCAGATCGCCGCTTCCGGCGAACAGTCTTACGAGGCTTCTCGGACAAGACCGTTCCACTATCGATGCTTCAACATCGAAGCTATGATCGTAAGTCGCTCTCGATTATCCAGGCTGTACTGACGATTCCAATCAGACCAGCGAAACCTCGCCTCTACCTTAAGTCTCGACCTCTGGTACACCAAGACCAAGTCCGGCTCCACCATTCAATCGGCTATCGATTATGCGATGAGCATCGCTCATACCTCTTCGGAGGACACAACCGAGCTCCTGCCTCATGTCGCGGTCGCTGCGGCAGTTTAAGGAGATGACGACGGGAAGAATCGGACGTATCTCGAAGCGAGCGGTGTAAACTATAAGAGAGAGATCTGGTGGTTCTTCGATCAGCCTGAAGCGGTCGTTCACTCAACCGAGAAGAAAAGGGATCTGGGAGCGGAGGAGGAGGGCGGTGAGAATGTCGAGGTCGGGATGGACCGAAGTAGAAATAGCTCGCACAACTCAATCTCCATTTTCACGGCTGTGACTTCGACCTCAACCTCGTCTATTTTGTCGTCCTCCGCCGCCTACTCAATATCGCCTTCAAGCATCATGACAGCGACCTCTAGCAACACTACATCCGAAACATCCACCTCGACTTCCACTTCAGGTCCTACCATGACATCAACTCCCTCTTCATCGACCCGACTATCCTCGTCTTCGGGGTCGGGAACGACCATCCAACCTACTCCCGGACCATTTCCCCTGCATTTCCCAGCAACGACTCTTCCACCTCATCATCGGATCCTGGGTCCATGACTTATACAACGACCTTACTACCACCTCTTCAGCTACTACGCCCCCTTCACCCCTGCTGGAAACCTCGAAGACCCATCGGATCAAGGAGGAGGCGAGTCTGCCAATGACAGGGCGATAATCAAAGAAGACGGACGGCATCAGACGACTATAAGAGAAGAAAATAGATCGATGTCATCGAGAGCAGATGCATGCAATTAGCTGAGATGCATTCAATCTCTTCAACCTCTGTTCGTTTTGAGCTTTGCATGCCACATCCAACCTTTACTCCGAGAAACTGAGGCTGAAAGAGCCACGTGGTAGCTCATACAGTACTTCGACTCGCTGTTTGAACATTTTTGTCTCCTTCACAGACCCACAGGTGAGTTGCCTACCTAACATCCTCTCTAGTTCCCTCACCTGTCACTGTGAACCCAGAGCTGACTTCACTCCCCTGCTTCAGCTTCAAGGTCACAATGCTCGTCCCACACTGAGGGGTTCTGGTACGTCAAATCCCTTGCTTTCTACCAATTGATTGCATATACTGACATCCACCCTCAGCCCCCTCACACTCACGAGCGGGCTAAGGTCCTGGTATTTCAACCCCCAACCATCCAAAACCGATCCCAAAGGATCCAAGACCAACCGTCTTGTCACGCCCGACCAGAAATGTGTCCCACCTCATTCCAGTGCTCACTCACAACGACACTAGCCCAGAGAAGCGCCAAAAGCGTGGAGGGTATGATGAGGGTTTTAGTCGGGGGACTTGGTATGGGCGTGGGGATCGCCTTGTTTCTGACTAGTTGTTATGAGGAGAGATCCTTGTGACCGGATCAAAGGCTTTAGTGCAATTTGGTGACGTCCTCAATACCTGAATCCACTTAGGAGGAAGGGAGGATAACTCGATCAGGACTACTCTGAGCCTGTGGGTTATGGCTCTCGAGCCTAGATTTTTCAATGTATATAGTGACGCATGCATCGCTGTGCGCTTTCTCCCGAGGTCGGGTCATATCAGTTAATGGGTATGGGACGTATGAGACGCCATCCAACTTCCCTAGTCTTTAGCACGTCTTGCTACAGTTGGGCTCGAAGCGATGGCGATGTCGAGCAACCCATCTGCATCTCCACTGTATGGGCTATCTAAGCTAGCTGTCCGACTCCAACACCTTCAAGCATCACGCGAGAGAAGGGGGCATAGCCGTAACACCAACAGTGTCAGGATGGGGAACGCCAGCTTCAGCCGCCTTTGAGTCACCTGCACCATGAGGGACACCGCCAGCCGCACCCTTCTTCTCGTCCTGTCCTCAATCAGCTTAGTCTGAACCGTCCGGGTCTCGTTGACTCACCGCAATCCGCCTAGCCTCCTCGTGGACATCAAGCACTTGCTTCTGCGTAGTCGTGTAAAACTTCTGAACCCTGTCACCGTACCTAAGTGATCAGCCGAGTCCAATCGCGCGGTGAATGAGACTGACTTCTGCCCCATGGAGGTACCCATCGCTTTGGAGTAGTAATCGTTGAACTTTGCACTGACACCTCTGTTTTGATCGACCTCACGGGTCTTGGCGATAACTGCTGCGGCAGATTCGTTGACTTTGCCTGAGACGGTCTTGTCCTCGCCGACGACTTTTGCGCCGACGGTGTGGTCGAGGGAATTGAAGAAGTTCAAGAAGCGGGAGGAGATGCCCTGTTTATCTGCGGACAATCAGACTGTACATTCAAAATGGGTGAATGGGGACGTACGGTCGAAATCGATGGCACGTTGAATGACTTGGTCACCAAGGACATATCCGTGTGCGAGATACTCTGCGACAATCGCAGCCTGAGCGATATATTAGCAACAGTGTGCACTCTCAAAGGAGAAGCTGTCGACAGCTAGCAGGGAGGGAGCAAGCAAGAGACTGACTCTAGGCTTGTCCTCCTGGCTAACATCGGCAACTCCTGTTCCAATAGGTGTTGATCCAGTAGCATTGGTAGGGAGTATCGAAGCCGACTTCGGTTCCACATCAGCCGAAGAGGAGACTTCAATATGTGCTCCGTCAAGCTAATAGAAGATGTTAGGAACGAGATTCTTATGTGCTGATTGGCTCGGGCTCACAGTCCCGCCATTCAGCATGAGCGAAGTCCTCATCGCACTGAGTTTCTCGAACGTGATATCCGCTGTACTTCCCGACTTCTGTACGGAGACGAGTTTCCCGCAGAATGAAAAGAAGTCGTGGAGCTTCTCCTCGGTCGTCTCGGGGGCGAGACCGACGACGTGAATGGTATATCCGGATGCTGCTGCGGACATGGTGCTGTCTGTATGTATGAATCGGGTGAAGCGGGGTAGAGAGTGGTCTTGTTTGTTATTGATTGATTGGAGTGGCGAGATGTAAACTGTATGAACGTAACGAGAGGAAGAAAAAAGCCAGTGGTGCTGGAGAACTTTGTGTGGCACTACGTCATGATGATTGGCCCGGCGGAAGTATTTCGGCGTGGAACTTGCATACATACATAGTTATGGCCCTACAGGCTCAAGCTCGTTGGAAATCATATCCGCAAGTGCAATTTCAGCGGCCTTGAAGCGTTCAAGGCTTTGATATTACTCGCAATGGAATGACATTTACTGTTCCCACATCACACATCAGTACCTCTCCTTGGAAAGGAAGTACAAATCGCACGAACGCTCGCAATGCTGCTGTCTGTTCTTTCCGGACAGCAAGTTGCTTCTCCATGAGCAGTATTAGCGTTGCCTCCGCCTGTTGAACACTCAAGTCAGCTTTAGCGATTCCGCACATGAGTCCAACTCGCCTGAACACCTCGCAGCTGATTCGCAGAGACCATCATCCTTGCAGCGAGATTCGAAAGATGCTGGATGTACTGATCCCCTTCATGTGCCCAACCTTTCTCCATAAGTTCACCAGGCACTCTCGGGGTATTCGTAAGGTTATCAACAAGGAGAAGCAGGGTATGGAGGAAGGAGCGAAGTAGCGGAGGAAGCGAGGTTTGAGGGGGTTCGTCCGGATCTATCAAAGGTGGTATCCCAAGCGATGCGGCGGTTGGTATGTTTGGCTCGGTCTGCAGTTCACATAAGCGCGTAAATTCATATACTAGACGTACTTCAACAGATGACGTTACACCCACAGTATGCATCTGCCCGAAACACATCCATCTTCCATCCTCCCTTATCCAGTCGACTCTCGGCTTCTCCATTTCACCTCCCAGCTTTTCCAGCTCCTTGATCTCATCATCGCTCGACCCACGCGCCTCGATCATGGAGTCACCGAGTTCGGGCTGAGGATGGGCTCGTTCCTTGCCCTTGGCTGATCGAAGCTCGCCATAACGAGAAAGGTTCGTTTCGGTGAAGGCTTTGTAGTACGCTGGAGGAGGTGGGAAGAGGGTGTTGGCGATTTGTAGATTGCTCTCATCGGGACGCTGCTGAGCTGTTTCCATGGTGAGGAGTGATTCATGAGAGCAATAAGACTGGCCCCGCTCTTCTGAGGTGGTTTGCGGTTGATGGAGAAAAGATGACAACTCCTCAAGGTCACCACACCCTTCAAGAGTGGAGGTTTCGGATCCGTTTCAGCTTGGCCCAGGTAGAGATATACACACACCTCAGAACGCTGGATACTCGCGGAGCTCATTGCAGTTCTGCATGCTTGTGAAATGAACTGTCGCAACTACGTACAAATACGCTCCGCTTAGCGATTTCGGGGCGAGTTAATCTACAGCACCAGCAAAACCCGATTTGTTGCCCTCAGCTTTCTTTTTGGCTCGACGAGCCGCAGCTTTCTCCGGGCTCTTGGTCCGCATTTCTTCGTCGTAGATCGGGTCTTCCGCCCTTCTCTTCTTTTGCTTCGTCGATTGCGCCGCACACTTCGCCCTTCGTTTGTCGGTCACCTCACTAGCGAAGCTCTCATCCACCTTCATCTTCTCCCTTTCCAGAGCTCGACCGGATTCCCCTCTTTCCCGAGCCTTCTCAAGTTCCTCCTGGGCATACGTGTCACCTTTCGCCATCCTCTGCTTCTCACGCGCGTAGTCGATCTCCGCCTGGTTCTTCGCCTGCGTCCTTTGGTGTCCATCGTAGGCAGGATGTTTTTGACGGCGCTTGTTCTCATTGACTCGCCTTGTCCTCTATTGTGGAATACCTCCTCCTTTGCCACAAGCTTCTCTTCTTCCGGAAGAGCCTCGATGGCGTCTCTCTTCCTCTTTCTCCTTTCAGTCTGGTGATGCCGAGCGTAAGCCCGATTGATGTCCAGCTTCTCTGCACTCCATCCAGCTCTATGTCTTCTCTGTGCAAGGGCATTGTCCACCCGGACTTTGACCTTCATAAATGAGTCAGCGCCATCCTTATCATTGCCACCCGTATCGGCGAGTTCGACGCCGGTATCTCGAAGCCAGTCAGACCGAGAGCACACTCTGCACACTCTGCTTGCGTGGACCTTGGCGTGGGGCTAGCTCGTCGTGGTGTGCAACGAGATGTACACATGCAAGAAACTCTTGCATTATATGCAGCCATCTCCTCCGGAGAGCAAAACGCCTTCAAACGCTTCCCCTGCTTCCGTTGTCTTTGCCGCTCCATCGACGCAGCCGGGTCAAGCCGGATTGCCTCCGGATAAAGATGATGCTCCTCCGTGACTGGACTGCACAGGTTGCTTCCGGTCCACGAGAGAGCTGTTCCGATCCAGACAGCAGACTGCTACCCAACCTTGCGATTCGGTGAATATGATGAGAGCCAGCGGGAAAGGATGTGTTCCGCGAAGAGGCTCTTAGCATTCAATTCGGGCGTAGGAATCGGTAGTCCAGGTGCTGGGATGCGAGGTGTCGGTCCACAGGCGGATGAACTTGATTTCATAGACGTCTCGATTTTTTTGAACGAGCTTGTTGAACGTATCACCCCTGTACACTCCATTAGCACGAGACAGGAATTTGAAACACCATGCCGGACTTCATGTTACTGGTTTCGACACCACCGACGGGCACGGGGCTGATACCGCCGATCGCGTAGACATTCTGGAGAGTGGGACGACAAACTCACAGAGGGTTAGTACGGAGCTGGCTGTCGTGGTGACGCCTCCTGCGGTCCATGCTCCAAGGCGAGTTCGGTCCATTCTGTTGCTGGCAGGAAAATCCGATGTAGAAGATATGAGGGAGTTCTCAATCATTGCTGATGTAGAGCTTCGCGTATGTTCCGGAACTGATCTCGCTGTTCCATCCCAGCACAAGAAGATTATCGAGAGTAGGCGCATGCACAGCCGATAGGAGTTCCAAGAGGTCGTCCGCAAGACCCGAGGTGCGGACGTACTGAGTATCTGCGAATCTAAGGGCGCTGATGCGAAGATGCAAGCGGAACAGAGGGTGACTTCAGCGAATGCGCCGTGATAGAGGAGATTGCAAGGTGCGCGGCAGGGTCAGATGAATGTGATCCAGGCTTCCGTCAGGGTTCCTGCAACATCTGACGTACGTTCTGATGGCGGTGCGTACTTCCGATTCAAATTGCGGGGAACCTCTGCATACGCATATTACGAGCGTACGCCAGCTCACACCAGCAAAACCGCGTTCACGGTTCCATGGAGTTCCGGCTCACTGGTGACCTGCGCAAATTTCTGTATAGTTCGTCAGCATGTCGGAGGCATATATTCAGGAGAAGACGCGCACACTCCACACCACTCGACCCGATGTCGATACCAAACCCAGCTCAGCGACATTCACCTCAACTATGGTACCCTTAGTGAGAACGCCTGCGGGAGAAGCATTAGTCCGGGTGCTCCAATCGAATGCAAAGACCCTCACCAAGAGAGGTATATAACGGTGATTGTGGGTTTTTCTTGACGCCTAGTATAGGCAATTGGAAGGTTGTTTTCAAGTCGGCTATGGATGATTGTCAGATGTGCCTACGAACTGAGGATATGCCCACGATGTGTGACATTCGCCTTGGTCATCCGCTAAACCTGATCAGCAATCGACCTGAAAGAGTGAACCTGGACGAACAAGACCCATAGGGCGAATGAAACGCTCCAGCTTGACCGGCTTCCGTGTGAAATTCTCTCCAACAAAGGTCGCCTTATTGACCATCCGCTTCCAACTCTTCCCCTTGTGTTTCCCAGTTTTGATAACCTTGAACGTTTCCTCCTCCGCTATCCCTCGAACTTTAGGGAGAGGGACAGAGTATTTCGCTGCTCTGTCCTTCCGTCTCTCCTTTATCGCCGAAGAGAGAGCTTTGGCGTCCTGGTGAGGATTATCAGCTCATATCGCCAAGGACGATATAGGTGAAATACCTTCTGTCCCTCTCGATCGAGTAAGTATGTCGGCAAAGCCCCCTCTTTGACCGCCCCATCATCCTTCTGCTTGACATTCCGTTCATCATGCGCCTTCAGTGTCTTTTTCATTTGCACCTTCTCGGCGTGCCGTTTCGCGTGATGTAGCTTGGCTTTGTGGCCAAACATCGTTTGCGTCTCGGCAGACGCTTTGTGAGCTTCTCGAGCGGTTCGTTTCCGCCTGATAGGATAGTCAGCTTGTGTCACCCATCAGAGATACGAATGACTCACTTCTTCTCCTCATAATTGAGCCGTCGACCATGTCGCTTTCGATGCTCTTCCATATACTCATTCTGAGAGGGGTATCAGCTTGGGCATCGATAGTCAGTTTGGGGGGAGGAGTCGGACGTACTTGAGGCTGTAGAAGAGAACATAACCACTCGTCAGCGGCTGCTTGAATGTTCTAGGTGGGAACCCCACCATTTTGTATCTCTTCTTTCGCTAGCGACTAGTTGGAAGCAGAAGAAGCGGTTGAAGTAAGAAGCAGTACAAAGTTTGACACCAAAATCATGGTTGAATCCAAAATCAGGAAGGAAGGATTTTGCTTCCGGAGCTGTACCTCAAAAAAGTTCTTACCTTTCTTCAGTAGTTATACGAAAGGTCAACAATTTCGAGCGTTGAGGCCACAGTCTTCCCGGCAAAATGGGTCTGTCGGAGCGAAAGATCAAGCGTGTGTAGATGGTGCATGGCGAAACTATGGATACTGATACCTCAACCTCTAGAGCGTATCGGCAATGATCCCCGCAACCTCACTTGGTCCGACGATAAGTCCCGCTTCTCCTACAAGCATATGACAAATCTTGGTTGGTCCGACTCATCCGGTATTGGCGGATGTGACCTCTCTGGGAATCCGAATCACATTGCTGTGGCGAGGAAATTCGATAATGGCGGTATTGGCATGGCAAGAGCGAGGAAGGATGGAGATGACCAGGCTGCGGGTGCTGGACCGGCAGGAAGGGGGTTTGACGACGTTCTGAAAAGGCTGGCTCAGGCTTCTGAGAGTCCATCGCCTGTACCGGAAATGCGAAAGGTCGAGGTGAAGGTCGTCAAAGATGGCGGAGGAGCTGTAGTGAGGAGTAAGATTGCGTGAGTTGCTTAGTCTATCGTCTGGACGGAATGATGACCTGTGTGCTAGATCGCGCGAACGACATCTACTCGCCAAACGACTCGCCTCCTCTTCACCCGCCGCTCTTGCAGGGATTCTTGGCGTTCCCGTATCTTCAATGCCTGCTTCTACCCTCGCTTCGCCCTCCCCCTCCCCGGCCTTGCCCATAACACCTAACCCACTCGCCTGGCCTCAAACCGCATTTCCATCTACCCCAATGGTAGCCGAACGCACAGCCGACGAAACGATCTCCACATCCACTGTCTCTGTCTCCGACTACTTCCGGCAGAAGATGCAGGCAAAGATGGCATCAAAAGCGGCCGCTAGCGGGTCTACAACACCGATTGATCAGACGAGCTTGGCTGTCAAGGAGGAAGTCAAGGTGGCGGTTGAAGGAGTCAAGTGGGAGGGAAGCAAGACTTTATTCGGGGAGCCGACGACGACGCCCGATTTGGGTCGACTCGTACCCAAACTCGAACCTGTACAAGATTTACCGAATATAAAGCAGGAATCGCCGACTGTCTCGAAGCCAGACCTAATCGATGCTGGACCAAGCGATATTCTCCCGCCTGCCTCGTCATCTGATGAGAAAGCGCTGAAGAGAGCGAGGAAGGAGGCTAAGCGGTTGCGAAAGCTGAAGACTTCCCTTCTACCGCCTGGGGAATCATCCAACACGCCTTCCACCGCATTCGAGACCGAGACGCCCCGACATTCGCAACGGACCGAAAGCCCCATAGAACGGTATGCGTACCAGGAAGAGGAAACGGAAGGCGAGCGAAAGAAGCGGAAGAAAGGGAAAGCGGGGCGCAGCAAAGCGAAGAAGGCCAAGCTCAAAGGTGTCCCCGGAAGCAGTACATGATACAGGCCGGTGCATATATGCATACGTCCTCGGGCAAAACAAGCTGTCGTTCATGAGAGATGACGCTCATGAGGATCACCGCTTCCTCCCTCCGCCTTCGGCTAGTGTGTTCAGCGAATACCTCCTCTCACCACCCTTCCTCCCGATCTCATTCCCTCCTCGCCCACTGCAGCTCTTTCTTTCTCGCCTTGCCTTGTCCTACGGCCGACTGCTGCATTTCACGCTTGGGAAAGACTGACTCAAGCAGCCTTAGGCCATGACAAAGAGATCTCGCTCGAAATGACGGGCCCAAAAAGGTGACGGAGGGCACCATCAAGCTTGGCGCTAACATCAGTAACTGCCAGCAGACCTCTTGCTAATAGCTCTTCCCGCTCTCATTTTTCAGAGTATCACATGGATCCAGTCTTTTGATTCGGCATACCCACTCACCACTTCGTGGCTTCTCGTACCCCAGTGTAGTCCAGGCGGCTGATGATCTCGTAGAGACCTACTCCGAGAACAAGCAAAACATCTGGGTCAGTGTGGATCCCTATTTCCTCTTTGATCGGGTGATGAGAGATGAGAGGACATGTCGTTTGGCTGCAACACAGTGACCAGATGTATGATACCTTAATAATAGTCCCGTCATGCCACCCTATTGAATTGACCTTTCATTGACCGAAATCACAAACGGAGTGGGGCAAAATCGAGTGCCACCAATTTGTAGTAACGTTAAGAACCTAACCTCCACCGCCACCGGAGTTATGGAACGTTTCGGCGAAAAGCGAAAATCGGTTGTCCCTGTTTCCAGAATAAACCCATTTGCTCCAGGCAAATCTGACTTCTCATAAACTTTTTCTTTCTCCTTTCCTATCATTCAAAAACCTTCAAGACAACCACATACACTCCCTTCGTATCACACCCCTCACAGTGAGTACTCTCCCATATCTGGGTTCCATCGCGGGGACAATAGACTTTCTTTTCTGCGTGGAGCGCGATCGTATGGTGGCGTGTCTGGCATAGCTTTCAGCTCCCGGAAACGCACAGAGCACCAGCCATACTTCTGTCTTTCTGCTTTGACGCGTTGCCGGTGTATATTAGACCACTCGCGCATCAGCTACTAGATTCTAAATCATTTTCACCCGTCGGCCTCATTCCTTCCACCGACCTTTCACCGTTTTTTTTGCGCGACGCTAATTTCATAACTCGTTCGCAGTACATCTGACAGTATGGGTAAAGACAAGTTGCACATGTACGTACCTTTATCAGGTTTTTGTCAGAATCATCGCTCATTAAGACGGTCAGCAATGTCGTCGTTATCGGCCACGTCGGTTAGTCCCGCTCTTATGAACCTTGGTCGAATATACGCTGACGTCTTATCCAGATTCTGGTAAATCCACCACGACCGGTCACTTGATCTACAAGTGCGGCGGTATCGACAAGCGAACAATCGAGAAGTTTGAGAAGGAGGCTGCCGAGCTCGGCAAGTGTAAGTCTCATTCATCGTCAGTGTGGCACTTTCCTGATCAGAACTCCTTAGCTTCGTTCAAATATGCATGGGTGCTCGACAAACTTAAGGCCGAGCGCGAGCGAGGTATTACGATCGACATTGCCCTTTGGAAATTCGAGACCCCCCGATACATGGTTACCGTCATCGACGCCCCTGGTCACCGTGACTTCATCAAGAACATGATCACCGGAACCTCCCAGGCCGACTGCGCTATTCTCATCATTGCGACCGGTATCGGCGAGTTCGAGGCCGGTATCTCGAAGGATGGTCAAACCCGTGAGCACGCCCTGCTTGCCTTCACACTAGGTGTGAGGCAGATCATCGTCGCCTGTAACAAAATGGACACCTGCAAGTGGAGCGAGGACCGATTCAACGAAATCGTGAAGGAGACGACCAACTTCATCAAGAAGGTCGGGTACAACCCGAAGGCGGTTCCGTTCGTCCCAATCTCCGGCTGGCACGGTACGTTTCCTCCTTGATTCAAGCATTCTTGTGCTGATATTTGACCTTAGGTGACAAGTGAGTCTCGTTGATTGCTCTCATTGATGATTATGCTGATTTGCATCTAGCATGCTTGAGGACTCCCCAAAGTCAGTATCGCACTGATGAGAGATATTCAACGCTAACTTCCGCAGCATGACTTGGTACAAGGGATGGACTAAGGAGAGCAAGACCGGTGTCACCAAGGGGAAGACCCTTCTCGAGGCTATCGACGCCATTGAGCCACCTTCCCGACCTACCGACAAGCCGCTCCGTCTTCCTCTTCAGGACGTGTACAAGATCGGCGGTATCGGTACAGTCCCCGTCGGTCGAGTCGAGACCGGTATTATTAAGGCCGGTATGGTCGTCACCTTCGCCCCCACCAACGTCACCACTGAAGTCAAGTCCGTCGAGATGCATCACGAGCAGATCCCGGAGGGAACGCCGGGTAAGCCCCAACCTTTTTAATTGCTTGACTTGTCTTTACATGTGAGACAGGTGACAACGTCGGCTTCAACGTGAAGAACGTGTCCATCAAGGATATCCGCCGAGGAAACGTTGCGTCTGACTCAAAGAATGACCCGGCCAAGGAGGCTGCGTCTTTCAACGCCCAGGTCATCGTCCTCAACCACCCCGGTCAAATCGGCGCTGGCTACACCCCTGTTCTCGATTGCCACACCGCCCACATCGCCTGCAAGGTCGATCCCTATCTTTCACTGCCTTCATTCACCTGACGCCTCGTTTAGTTTGCCGAGCTCGTTGAGAAGATTGACCGTCGTACCGGCAAGGTCATGGAGGCGAGGTCAGTAAACACTCCGTATCATCTTTTCACTACTGACGACACATACCAGCCCCAAGTTTGTCAAGTCCGGTGATGCCGCCATTGTCAAGCTCGTCTCCCAGAAGCCTCTTTGTGTCGAGACCTACGCCGATTACCCCCCGTGAGCAGATATATGGGGGAAAATACGGGCTGACCCAGTTTAGGCTCGGTCGTTTCGCTGTCCGAGACATGAGGCAGACCGTTGCTGTTGGTGTCATCAAGAGTGTTGAGAAGACGGACGGAAAGGGGTGAGTCATCTTTTTTGTTTTGCTTTTTGTGACCGTGCTCATGATTATATAAAGCGGAAAAGTGACTAAGGGCACGTATCATGTTGTTCTTTTGATCTCCTTGTTCATTGCTAACCTTCCGCAGCGGCTGAGAAAGCCGGCGCCGGAGGTGCCAAGGTCCGTGCATCTTGCTTTTTGTCTATCACCGCTGATGAGGACATAGGCCAAGAAGTAGATGTTCGAGCGTTGGTTCGGGGTCGTGTACACTTTCCGTATTGTCTATACTTCGTTTCTCCAGTTCATCTCGCACCCCAATGCATCTCATCTGCATTATTATTTGCAAAGTTGCCTGGCTAGTGCTGTCATCAGCGCTCTCATCTCGTCGATTGCAAGTTCCTGTATAACGTAGAACTCAGATGAACTCTAGTAAGCAGATAAGAAATCTGGGAGGTCGTCCCGGTAAGCGCAATGAATTGTGTTGTTGCTGTCAAAGCGAAATATGATTCATCTCTGCGATTGACCGTTAAGCGGGGCTGAGGGCATGTATGACAAGCCCCCTTTTTCGTCATTTCCGGACTTCCCCACCACTATCATGCCAGGTGCTTCTTCCATTCAGCCAACTCCAAGCTTCGATTCGTTCCCCGACATCGATTCCTCGGCACCAAGCTCTCGCAAGAAACCATTCCATGAGCGCACGAGCCATGGACGGACAGAAGAGCCCCGCACAAGCTTCTACTCTCATGGTGAGAGAGCTAAGTTGGACAAGGATGATCGACGGAGCGAGGCGTATGGAGCAGAACGGGATGAGAGGTGGAAGAAGGAGGAGAAGAGAAGGAGAGACAGGGGTCGAGCCGAAGCTCTAGTCAAAGGGGAGAAGAGGAAGCGGGAGGATGAGCGGGATATTCAAGCCAAAAGGGGAGAAGGGCCTGCCAATGGGCTAGAGAGAGGTCTTGACCTGGATGATGGGGTTCCTTGGTATGAGGCTTTCGGACAGGGGAGATCTAGGTCGGGATATGAAGAGCCTTTCGATCCGGTGAGTGGTCAAACATCTGCCTTGTAGAGCTGGCTGATTTCAACTTCAGACAACAAGCAAAGCTTGCTTCCCCGATACTACTGGCGACAAGGATGCCATCAAGTATGGTAGTTCCTCCTCACATACTTCCCCACGATACTACCGAGATGGGCGTAGGTGTTTCATCTTGTGAAAGTGATAACAGCTCAGGGTGGCTCTGCAGGAGGTAGGATTCTGGGTGTCTCCGACGTCCTACGGGTGGTATTTGCCAAGGAACGGACGCAGCGGGGACTGGAGCTTGCGCCAATGGGAAGACCATATGTGAGTTTCTCCCTTCTGAAGGGGTGGTAAGATTGACAGCTGTAGATCCCACGTTACTCTGCGCGTCCCCTTGAGGCGGCTTCTGACAGACATCTGCGACGACTACTTGTTCGACCAGATGACGATGACGCAAGCTTCGACACACGCTCAAACTTTATCTCTTTCGGTACTCGACCTAAACAGACAGTCCATGAGGCAGATGTCCCGTCGTACCGCGACATCGCCCGGGCGGCAATTGAGCATGATGATGATGACGATGATGATGACATGGGTGATGCCATGGGAGCCATTTCCCGCTTCTCAACACTCGAGGACGACATTCGGAGGCGCACCACCGAGACGGAACGATATCTTCAACAAAATCCGGGAGACGTGCAGACTTGGATCTCATACTCGACTCTACATCTAAAGCTATCACCCGATCTGACTGGCAAAACGTCTTCAGGATTGGTTGATTCGGCGAAAATGCCTCAGACCCATGCAAATGCTGAGATCACCCTTGCGATTCTTGGAAGGGCTCTCGAGGCACATGCAGACAACATGGCATCTCCGAGTCTACATCTCGCCTACCTGAGAGCGGCTGAAGCATTTTGGCCACCAGCAAAGGTCACAGAACGATGGAAGAACGTCTTGCGTGAACTGTCGAATCGTGGCGGCCCTGTCGTGGCGGAAGGAATCATGCAGGTACGGCTCGGATACATCGACTGGAGAGAGGGACAAGGCTTCCGCAAGTCGGCAGATGGGCGAGATGGTATAGGCGGCGTGGATGAGGTCATTGAGGTATATGTCGACGGTTTAGCAAGTCTGAGAGAGAGCAAATACGTGGATGGTAGGCGGCGCTATATCATCTATGATAAAGCTCACTTTACATACAGGTGTCAGCGAGCAGGCCGTGGAGGAGCTTCAGGTATACTTGCTTCTGATGGCATGTCTATTCTTAAAAGGATCAGGTAAGTCAATCAGGATCTTCATGACATCCCTTATGATCCCTTGTAGGGTATACTGAGCGTGCATTATCGGTGTTTCAAGCCATCATCGAGATGTAAGCATCTTTCTCCGTTCTTTATGCGACTTGCTGATATTCTCGGCAGTACCTTCTTCAAGCCCGACGACTTAAGACCATACCCAGGAGCAGGGAGAGATTGGTTCGACCGAGTCCTTGTCCAGTTCGAGACATTCTGGGACAGCGAAATGCCTAGAATAGGCGAGAAAAGAGCTCGAGGTTGGCGAAACTCTTCGTCGGCATCCTCCCCGCAAGTCCCAGAATCTACGCCACTTGTGAAGCATGTATTGGACAACCCGTTTGAGCGCTGGCTCGAGGCGGAGCGCCATGTCGAACATTGCCGAGCTCTTCCAGGCCGAGCAACCGATCTCGACGATGCGGAGGAGGACGATCCGTTTCAAGTCGTCCTGTTCTCCGACCTACAAGCCTTCATGTTTCCCGTTCGGACACCCGAGGTCCGCTTGCAGCTCATCTACGCCTTTGTTAACTTCCTCGGATTGCCCTTTACACCGCCTGATATCCCCACGTCGTCCGCCTCTCTGTCGGACTCGCACCTTCAATGGATGTTGGCTTCCAACTCTGCTCTTCGATCTTCGTTCTGGCCACCCCGCTTAGGTGTCAAACAGCTGGCATGGCAAACGGTGGGTGGCGAGCCAATGGAGCAGGAGCAGAAACGAGCATTGCAAAATCCTTTCACCTGCCCGATCAAGTCATGGTCACAAGGCAGAAGCACACTCTTTTCTCAGTCTAGCAAATGGTTTCGCGACCTTGACAGCCTCGATGTCCAGCATCTGGATGTCAATCTTGTCAGGTAAGCTTAGGCTAACCACCGCGCTCGAACAGCATGTTGACGACTTTGGCAGGAACGTCTTCGGCTTGCTTCGACCGTTGGTGCCCGATCCAGCGTTCGCTCTAGCTGCTTTCGCTTTCGAAGCTGCGGTCTCGCCCAAATCGTACGTACTGAGACACGCGCATTGCTACATGTTGAGTTACCTGGATACAGGGCGGTCAAGCTAGCGAAGTCCATCCTCTCAGAAGACCGGGAAAATTTGGTCCTCTGGGATGGATACGCCAGAGTGGAGCGACAGAGGGGGAACATCGCTACGGGCCGCGCTGTCTACGTGGCTGCTCTTCAAGCCGCTCAAGTATTACGGGAATCAAAGTCCGAGGAACCAAATGTCCGGACCGAGGACGAGATGGAACTCTGGTCAGCTTGGGCGGAGATGGAGTGGGAGGAGGGCGAAGAAGCAAGATGTATGGAAGTGCTCATGATGGCTACAGGAACCGACACCACACGGCTTGGTGAGTAGGTGCTCGAAAACGGAAATGAGCTGACAATGAGTTCAGGAGACTGCGCCAATCCTGCACATCTGGCACAAAAGCCCTCACCAGTCTTTCTGCTCAGGTCCCGCCAAGTAAGCTTACTAAGCTTTGTAGTCGTGTTGTCTGACGAAGATCAACCAGTACTATGCGGCACTCCGGCCTCCTTGCAGCTCGTCGCAGCTCATCTTGTCGGGTCTTTTCGCTTATCTCGCCAACGATGTCGACGACGCTCACCAAACGATCCTTCAGCATATCGACAGTGTCCCCGTTGGCTCCTATGAAGCTGAGGACGGTCATCAATTCCTGAACAAGCTCCTCTTCGTGCACAGCTCAAGACGCGCGGCTCCAGCTTCTTTGGCTCGGGACGCTCTGGAGATTGCGATATCGTCTTTCCCGAATAACACCTTAGTCCTGTCTCTGTACTTATGGGGCGAGCTGGGTGGACGTGTCTATGGTCGTTCACAGCGCCTCATCTCCCATCTCATTTCGAGTTCGGGCGAAAGTACCGGCATGATTGCTCATCTCTGGTCTATCTGGGCAGAGGCGATGTCAGCGCACCGGACATTCTGGGATAAAGGTGGTGGAGGTGCTGAGCGAGTAAGAATGGTGCTGAACAAGGGAATCAACTCGCCAAGGTTAGCCTTTAAGGGCAATGATGGGGAGTGAGCTAATGACAGCAGCGGGCAGCGCTCGGTTCCGCTGTGGATACTTTACACCGAATTCGAAACCCTCATGGGTCGATACAATGTTGCTAAAGAGTTATGCTACCGAGCAGTCACAGCGATTGGTGGCTGCAAAGGTGAGTCTGATGGTGAGGCGAGATCTTCTTCCGGCTAACCCAGGTCCAGAGCTGTATCTTCTGCCGTTCACCCCTGCGCTTCGTCCTCACTTCAAGCCTCGAGAACTCCGCGACTGGGCGGAGCTCATGACGGAACGCGGTATACGGATACGAGTACCATTCGAGCAATTCTGGGATCCGAACGAGGAGGATGAGGCTTTCGATTTACCTGAAAATGAGGACCTAGAGGAGGATTGAGCTGGAGTTCTTGAGCGAGAGGCAGAGGTTGAAACATATTGATGATTCCCAGCATTCTATGCATACCCTTGGTCCGATCGCGATGTCTCTATCGACTGATCGGAGTGAGAACGCCGCAATTGTCCGGATTCACGAGTTCTCAATGCCTTCTGTAGCCGGACAATCTCGGCGATATGGTTCCCCTCAGCCTCAAGATTCCAACGGAAAGGTCCACACTTTTTGACTTTGGATCTTTCCAGTATAAACTTGTTCTACACATGTCAACCCATATCCAATGGCATCATCGGCACCACTAGTCTCTGGCACCATCGAAGCGGATGAGGATGCCCCTACATCATCCCTGCCGAAAGGCAACATCGGTTCCAATACCTCAAAACAAAGGGAACCAGTCGTACTCGTTCCAGGTACTACTGCGAATGGGTCCGCACGAACTGGCCATGCAGAGCAAGGAGGCATAGTGAGCCTTGAGGCTCATATATGAGCAGTGACTACGCTGAAAGTGGAGGTAGGCTGGGATACTGAAGCAATCCTCACACCCTCTCTCGCTGGCGATGCTCTACCTCTTTCGATCAGCTGCTATAGCGGTCTACGTCCTTTGTGGTCTTTGTGAGATTTCATAAGCTGCCTGGAACCTCATCAGCTGACAAATAATTCAGTCACCGACAACTACGTACTAAGCGTAAGATAGACTAGCTTGATCGCTTGCAAGGCAGCTCAAGACATCCCTAGATCGTTGTGGTCGTTGTGCTTCTCTCCCTCGACTTCTGGAACACAAGAGTAGGAATACTTGCCGCGCAGGGATACAGCTGAGCCTAACCTCAGAATGTTGCTGGGCGGATATTGGTCGGGTTGCGGTATTGGAACGAGGTCGATGAGGAAGGCGAAAGTTCCTGGGTGTTCGAGTCGAGAGATGTGAGATCTGCTGCTATGCTTGTGATCATCGCTGACGCCCTCTTCAGCCTTCAAGACTCGCAAACCCCATCGACGCAAAGTGAGATACGCCTAAGTAGGCTAGCGATCCTACGCTGATCCTGGTCGTCTCGTAGGATGTTTTGGGTACGCGAGCCGCCTGATCTCCCCGTATAAGGCTGATCACTTGTAGATCGCTCTCTACGCATATCCCCTGGGCTGGCTAGCTCTGTTCATCGTCTCCCTCCTTAAGTTCAATGTCTCGTTCGTCCGACCTCTCATTCCAGTGAGGCGGCTGACCGTCACAGTTTCCTCCCCATCGTCTTCCTAGCTTTGGTGTTCAACCTCTCAAATCTGCTAGGATTCACGTGAGTCGGCACTTTGCCGGTTTCGCCTGCTAGGCTAAGCCCTCTTAGGTATGCAGATGGAGATGCTCAAAAGCAATGGGCGTCTTCTGTGGCTTCTAGTGGCAACCTGTTGGGTTTTGGGTTTGGAGGTATTGGAGGACAACTGGTGGGAGGGATGGTGCGGAACAGCTTGGGCCGGATGCTTGGATGATAACATGCATAACGATTTTGGCACTTGCGACATGACAGCGACAGCCATTGTCACTCCTTCATTCAATCTGACTCGCGTCATCTACGAAGTCCGTCTGCTGGAGGTCGATAAAACTGCTGTCTTGTCACGATAACGTTGCTCGCTCGTCTTGTCTGCTCCGGCTCGCCAATATTTGTGGGTCCGACCTCGCGACCAGGCAGCACCTCAGAAGGCATCGGAAGTGCCGTCTTTGTGCTAGCCACTCCCATCCAATACCCAGCCCAAAATTGCGCTGTCATCGCAAATCCTAATGCATCGTCTGCCGAGACGTCTCCGGTTGATCGAACGCCAAAGTTCACCTGCGGATTTGCTGTCGGTTGGGATGAGCTGGGTGACGTTCCAGACACGCCATTCGGCTGATCGTAGCCGTCCGCATGGTCGTAATGACCGTTAGCTTCGGGATGCCCATTCGCCTGTGTCCATGCTGATGATGCTGCTTGAGCAAGCGGAGATCCTGGGGCGTATAATGGTGAAGCGCGACCGTTTATGGTAGTTGGTCGGTTCGAGACGCTTGGAGAGACGTAAGGATTCGATCGGGGTTGTTCGGCGTCGGGAATGTTCTGCTTAGGGGGACGTTTCTCCTTCCGAGGTCGTTTCGGCGGGGGCGGTTCTGATGGTCCGGCGGTTGGTTGAGCAGTCATGTCGTCGCGGGAAGCGGTATACCATCTAATGATCCCATCAGCAAGAACTTTCCAGTCAGATAAAGGCTCACGCTGTACCGTGATCTGTTGCACCGGGGAGAGGTTGCCCCTTCGCCAGCGCCGCTGTCGCTTTGTCGAGCCATGATCCGGGACCAGGATGATGTATCTACTCTTTCATAAGCTTTACAAATGAGTGAGAAGTTTGCGGAACCAACATGGAACTCTTCCATCGCGCTGTCATATGCATTGACGAGCTCTCGATCGTCCCAAGCTCCGCCTCGAGAATTATCGAAGGACAGCTGAACGATCGGTAGAGGCTCGATCTGCCCAACGTTGTCTAAGCTCTTCTCGTTGATTCCTTCCTCATCCTCGGAAACTATGCTCATATCGTCATACTCGTCCTCGTTTTGTCCCTCGTTATTGGCTACCGGAAAGGACATCGAATATATTTGGCCTGGGACAAAAGGTACGGTATGTTTTCGGGTTACAGCCGTTGTCTCTGTCTACCACGCTCTCCGTGTCGCGAGATGGTCTTTTCGTCGAAGTAGCAAGAAGGATAGAGGTAGAAAATCTAGTAATCCGATTTGAGCCGTACCTTTACCACGTGGCGAACATGATACGTCACTTGTTCCAACGCGACAACAAATCATCCTTGCCCTTGTCTTCAGGTAGCATCTGAGACAGATAAAGCGGTGGACAAGTCAGACTGGTAAGATCTCTACAAATCTCCAACTCGAAGCCCAGGATGTCGAATTTGCCACAGGTGAGCTGATGCTTCGAGACGCCTTCCTTCGGAGCAGAACTGACAATCACACCTGTATACAGTACTATAGCATCCTAGTAAGGCATCGCGTCCATGAAATGAGATGGATGTTGACCATTTTCCTCAGAGTATTGCTTCTTCATCTACTGCGTATGACCGTCCCCCGAGCTCGTCGACCTGTCACTAACGGCTGAGGCAGGGACGAGGTTCGTGCGGCGTATAAACGAGAATCCCTCAAAACCCATCCCGATCGACTGCCTGGCAATGCTACCCCTCAAGAACGAAGAAGAGCGACTGAGCGTTTTGTGAGTGTTCGCTTACTCTATTACCGTTGCTGAAGCCCTTCCGAAGCAAGCAGTAGCGGATGCATATTACGTCCTTTCCGATCCCGGACGACGTGCCGAATACGATTCCCTCTTCCGTTCTCGTCCTGCCTCCGAGTTTACCGACGAAAAGGCTTCCGAGTATGAGCAGGAACAGGCGAGCGGGTCGTTCTTCCAGAACTTTTCGTCTTTCTTCCAGAATGCAACCGGTGCGGGTACAGCGGCTGGGGGAGCAGGGACTGCGCACCCAAGACCAGATGCCAATGGAGTATTTGGAGACGTGTTTGAGGAGATGTAAGCTCATTACTGCTCGTGGAACCCTCCTTTACGCTGTCCACCCCCTTTTTACCTCTTACCGATCGCTACAGGTGTTTCCTTACTTGCTCATGCTGACGTCAGTTAGGCTCGCACCAGAAGTCGCTCACGTCCGACCCTGGTGGTCATGGGTTGGAGGTGGTGCTGGAATGACGATAGGTTACATCGTGGCGAATATTCCCGGTGCGGTTGCAGGAGGTATGTGTGCTAGCAGTCCTGGCTTACATACTGACTGTCTGCAATAGGCTTTGCTGGCAACAGGCTGGGAGCCATACGAGATGCAAAAGGAAAGAGCGTCGCCCAGGTGTTCTCGGGATTGCAGGGGAACCAGAAGGCGGAGGTGAGCGTAACGGGAATTCAGCCTTCCTTCGAAATATTGACGTCGCTTCCAGATTCTCCGAGCTTTGGCCTTCAAAGTCCTCGGGAGCATGGGATGAGTGGACCTGCGGGACCTTCGAGAAGGTGGCGCTTTTGTGATCTGGTTGGCAAGGATACCATCTGTAAATTCATACACGGCCCGCAAACATGCAGTGTCTGTACTATGGTCTCTGCCTGCTGTCGGTGCTCGCGCTCAACTCTCGTCTATGACTAGCTGGACCGAATCGCCCTCGACTGTAGCCTGAACCCTGGCATCGATAGATCAGTCCCTTCCCACCGCATGAGGCGAACGCGCGTACTTCGAGAGGTCTGTCACGATCCAAGTGGCTCCAAGACCTTCCAACTGCGCTCGTTCATGACTCGTACAGACCGCCAGTACCCGGCTGCCCGCTGCGACACCCGCCCGTATGCCAGACGGCGCATCCTCCACGACAATACCTGCAAGCTATGAGATCTGTGTCTCAGTGAAAATGGCCGGGACGTACACTTCTCCGGGTCAGAACTTATCGCTTTCGCCCCACTCAAGTAGGGCTCAGGATCCGGTTTTCCTTTCATTACATCGTTTGCTGTGATCAATTTCGGGGGAGACCTCACTCCGGCGGTCGGTAATGCAGCCGATGCGTATAGTGGTGTTGCTATGGAGAGCCTAGTCAATCAAAGCGCCCAAGACGCTTTCCACTTGTGGGCTCACCCGAAGTCACTATGGCCCAAACTGGAGAAGATGCCGTCGACAGCTTCGCCCAAAGAAAGCGTCAGCTACATTACTGCTTCAAAAAGATCCCTCTCACCGCGTCCAAGATCTCCGAAACGCCTGGCAAGATTCGTAGTCCTGACTTCCCTTCACTCTGCAATCGCTTCGCTTCTTGGACTATCATTAGCTCGAAATTGTTGACGGCTTCCTACAGGGATCAGAACCACTTCCTAAGTAAAGCTGTGTGAATGGAGAGTTCACCTCCAGCGCCGCTTCATCGGTCAATCCGCACCATCGGCGTAGATTGTCGACCGTCCGTACCCCATGCGAAGCTATTTGGATGTGAGCGTGCGCTACTGCATCCGGAATTCGCAGTGATTCACTAACTTTTCAGCACTTCGGTCAAGTCAAGCGAGAACTCCCGAGCATAGTACTCCCATGTCGCTATCACCGCAGGCGTCGAGTCTAGTCCAGATCAGCAGTTGAGTATTTCAATTTTAGTCGGGCTGACCTAAAAGAGTACCGTCCATATCGAAAAGAATGGCCCTCGCGGTGGTTGAAGCTGTGACGAACATCGGCACGTCCGACATCGCGAATCCGATGTGTTAGTCTTTCAATATGAGAGATTCGGGGTCCTACACGACACGGTCTACAAGTCGGGGTACAACGTGTCGTGAAGGATAATGCTTCGATGTCGTTCGTCGTGCGGTTCCTCAAGCGGTAGTTTGAAATGAAAAACGTAAACGCGCCTGATTTCTGAACCCCTTGATGATAAGGAGAACTGTATGCCTTTTCTTTATTCAATTAAACGAGTTGGAATACAGCAACCATTGATGATGTTTGTCCTCGTTCGAGATATCGCAGAGATCCATCCAAGTCATGCATTCCATGTCACGTGCATGTCATATGCGCCAAGCGGAGGCATACTCGATTTAGACGTCCTGTCCTCTACCGATGAGAGTATGATTTGCACGGCTCGTCGTTCACACCATCTCGGTATCGAGGTACAAGGACTGCTTCATTCAGCATAAGAATGTTTGGTGACCATAGAAGTGGTTCATATGATAGTAGGTATTGCGAACTCATCTCCCCAAAGTCTGCAGGTGAGAATGGGTTGGAACCTTGATCACAGAACATGAAAAGACGGAAATCACATGTGTCACGATCGTAAATCGTTGGTACAGTTACCTCACATTGGGGCGCCTATATAACCGGGATTGGGAGCATTAGTAAAGCTCCTCGTCATTGCTACCTTCTGCTTGAAGGGTTAGGCGGGCTACAAGACCTAAGGATTACCTAAATTGGCCGGTTACCATTTAGTAGTATGACAGTGTCATGACGGGCATTACTCATATGTAGTCGGTGGAAGTTCAGGTTTCTGTCACGGTGCTACGTCGACCAGCAGTATGGCCCGACGCTCAGCTCCTCGAATCGGCGACGTCGACTTGGCTTCTGCGAAGGTAGGCTAAACTTAGCTTGAATAACTCGAGGACACGCGTGGGTGTAGCCGAGTAAAGTAGCGGTCGAGTAGCGTAGGCTAAACGGTGCAGGGGGTAGATCAAGTACGGCAAAGCTAGGTAACTATATGACTATTGTTGACTTTCAATCTCGAATCACTGGTTCTCCGTCTCTCGACTCATCTCTCTACATTTTTCTCCTGGCCTGTCTTCGGCTTGTCTTGTTTCGAGATCAATGGTGTTTCGATGTAGGCAGGGGCAAGCGTGTTGAGTACAATGGAGACGTGGCCTTTGTTTCGGCGAACAAAGAACATTGTCGAACCGTGTTGAGTACAATGGAGAGAGACGTGGCCTTGTTTCGGCGAACAAAGAACATGGTCGAACGTCGTTTTGGAGTACAAGGCCGGGGTTAAGCACTAGTTGCTCGTTGTCGGCGTCATTTGGCGATGCTGTCCGAGCTTCGATTCAAGATCGTGACACTGTTCGAGCTTCGATTCACGATCGTGACAAGGAGGAGGACGAAGCCGATGACCCGCTCAATCTTCGATCTCTTGGCGATGGCGGAGCAGATCCTCAGTCATTTGTTGCACATGCTCATGCCGTGGATACGCTTCCGAAATCCTACCCTCAAGCTCGGCACTCTGGCGAGTGGGAGAAGTGGGAGCCTGCAATGCAAGAAAGATTGGCAAAGATGGAGAAATACAAAGTCTGGGAGATTGTCCCCCAAGAACGGCATATGCGAGTAGTAGGAGCTCGCTGGGTGTACACTCGAAAGATTGATGGGGAAACCGGCAAACCTTCTGCTTATAAAGCGCGTTGGGTTGCTAAAGGGTTCTCGCAAGTTGAAGGAATCGACTTTGATGAGTTGTTTGCTGCGGTTGCACACAAAGACTCCATCCGTGTGTTCCTCGCACTTGTCAATCATTTCGACATGGAATGCGACCAGGTGGATATCAAGACAGCGTTTCTCAACAGCGATCTTGAAGAAACAATCTACCTTGCTCCACCTGAAGGTAGCGGCATCCCATCCAACATGGAACTCCTTTTGCGAAAATCCCTTTACGGCCTTCGACAAAGTCCGCGTAACATCAATAAGGCAATTTGACAAATGGCTTTGCGAAGAGATGTTCACACCGACAACCGCTGATCCATGCATATACACTCGGCGAACTGGCTCCACCTTCATGATGCTATCTTTACATGTCGACGATCAGCTCATTGCATGCAACAATCGACTTGCTCTGGACGACTTCAAACACAGTCTCAACAAGAAGTTTGAATGTTCCGATTCTGGTGCAGCTGGTTACTTTCTTGGGTTCAACATTCACCGCGATCGA
>JAABUH010001085.1_pt1 | contig 33088 bp, 28 predicted proteins | sample 5559121 | NCBI WGS metagenome assembly JAABUH01 (sample SAMN10711871, study PRJNA513364) | rock metagenome | isolation source: Antarctica rocks | place: Antarctica: Victoria Land, Battleship Promontory nord | collected 2015-12-28
CTGCGCCGCCTGTTGCTGGAACAGGGCGTACAGCGCGTCGGGGCCGACAGCGTACAGGGCATCGAACTCGGCGCGGGTCATCTCCATGCCGCTAGTCTACCCGCGAATAGCCCTCCTGAACAGTTACGTGCGGCGTCGGGATACGGGCCAAGTCGGAAACCGAGGAGCCCCGGAGCCCAGACGAAACGACCGACGAACCCCACCGCCGACACGACGAACAGGCCGATCAACGCGCGCCAGGGGATCCACCGACCGCGCGCTTCGTCGATGATCCAGCGGCGCTCCGTCGGCACCAGTCGGCTCAGGTAGACGAGCCAGGCGAGGATCGCCGCGAGCGCCGCCGCGTCGGCGAGGGTGTCGGCCAGCCCGATCAGGCCGGTGAGACGGTCGATCTCGGTCGCGACCGGCGGGAGCGGCAGGGTGATCATCAGCGCGAGTGCCACGAAGCCGCCGCACGACGACCAGTAGTCGACGCTCGCGAGGTGGTAGCGCCGTCGCCCCCAGAATCGGTGGAAGACCGCCGCCCAGGCGATGCCCAGGTAGGCGGCGATGGCGGGGAGCCAGAGCGGGCTGATCGTGCCGGTCATCGCTGCCCCTCGGCAAAATCTTCGAGCAGGCGGCGGACCACCGCCGCGACCGCCGGGTCGTCCGGCGGCGCGTGCCGCGCCGCCGCCTGGTCGGGTGTTTGCGGCGCTACCCGGACGCGGCTGAGACAGGCGAGTCCGACGGTCGCGAAGGCCTCCGCCTGCCGCTCGTCCTGCGGGCGATGCCCCTCATTACCAGTCGCGAGGGGAAGCGCGACGGCGATCCGGTCATGCGACACGTCCGGCATCAGGACGCGCAGGGCGGCGGCGGTGCCAACCTCGTGGCCCCGGTGCTCGTAGAAGAGGTGTCCACACTCGTGCAGGATGATCCCTTGCTGGCGCCAGAGGGACGTTTCGCGCTCGTAGAGGATCAGACACAGGGGCCGACCGCGCAGCAGTAGCCCGGACGGGTGGCCGTGGAGTGATGCCGGGTAGCACTGTATCGTGATGGCGCGCAGCCGCTCGACTAGCGCACAGATATCAGTGGCGGTCTGCGGCGTCACAGCGAGTTCCCGAGCGGCGTGGAGCAACCCCGCGAAGTCCGCCTCGCAAGCGCGATAGAGCCGCCGATCGTTCAGTGCCATCGCGGATCCCCTCGCCCACGTGGGGGTGCCCCGCGCCGCGCTGGGCGCGTCCTCACCCTCTCCCGATACCCTCGGCGGCCTGGCGCTCGAGCGCGTCGATCACCGCCAGCAGCGTCTCGCGCGCCGCCGGGTTCAGGTCGGCGGCGCGCATGGCGATCGACGTGACGCCACGCTCCTGCAATAGCGCGAGGAGCCGCAGCTGCGGCGCGAGTTGCGCGGTCACGTCATCGCTGAAGAAGAACTCGACCGGCACGCCGAACACACCGGCGAGTGCCTGGAGGTGCTGGAGTGTCGGGTTGTCGCTCTTACCGGTCCGTAGCGCGTGGAGGAAGCCGAGCGAGATCGTCGGCCCCCCCAACTCACGGGCTTTGACGACCACTTCTTGCAAGGTGTAAGGCCGATTCCTGCCCGGATGGACCTGCTGGAAAAGGTACTCGATCTTCTCGGCCAGCATCCCGAGCGTGGGCGGGGAAGCGAGTCCCGACGGCGTCACCTCACTCATGCGCTCAGTGTTCCCTTCGGTAGAGATGTCATCATCGTGGATATTGTGTCCTATCGAACCTAAATCAGTAACGATCGCTGCGGAGGAATATGTATCTTATCTAATTTCATATTATAGGGTGTATGTCAAGCACCTTGCTATTTTCACGAAACATATAAAATTGATTGGAATTGCATCTTGACACGAAAATCTCTTAGTGCTATCGTGGTTTTCGAGCTACCAACGCCAGGTACATTCACCGAGACACAGGGAAGGGCTATGAGCATCTCCTATCGGGGTTGACTCGCAAGACATGCACATCCGGGTATGAAGGGATCGACACACCCGCTGGCTCGTCGTTAGGCTTCCATTTCCCGGTAGGCAATCGATGCCGATGCGGCGTTCTTCGCTGCGCCGTCAGATGGAATATCGTCCGCAACTCACGCTTGCGCGTCAGGCGAACGCCCCAGACACTGGGGTGTGAGAGGAGTGTGCCCTATGTCGAACCGAACGCTGACTCCCGAGCGCGCCGTCCGCCGTCCGTGGCGCGTCAATCTGCGAGCGGTCCTGAGTATCCTCGTCACTCTGGTATCGATCGGAGGGATGTTCCTCTATGCCGGCTCGCTCTCCGCGACACGGGCGTTCCTTGTAGCGACGCGCGAACTGCCTGCGGGAACAATCCTGCAATCCGGCGATCTTGCTATCACGCAGATTCGGGCCGACGACCAGATATACGCCGCCGCGATCCCCGCCGACGCGCTCGGCACGATCGTGGGGCGACCGCTGGGCGAGCCGCTCCACGCCCAGCAACTCCTCATCCATGCGCAGATCAGCGGCCGCCCACGCCTCGCCCCCGACCAGCTGGCGCTGACGATCGCGATCACACCCGAAAACGCAGCCGGCGGGCGCTTACATGCCGGAGATCAGATCCAAGTGTTGCTGACGCGGGGGAAAGGTACCCCGGATGTGACCGCTGTCGTGGTCCTGGAGCGGGCCACGGTCTACGACGTCGGTCTCGACAAGCGGGCTGTCCCGCTCGCGACGAGCGGGGGTCATGCGGCGGGCGAGGGGCCACTGGCCTCGCTGACCCTAATCGTCACCGCCGAGCAGGCGCGGGCCGTCGCTGCGGCCAAGCACAGCGGCGACCTCGATGTAGCCCTCTTGCCGCCGGCGTCGATCGCTCCCGGCTCTGGTACATCATCGCCCATCGCAAGTTCTTCCGCCGATAGATCTGGGGAGTGATGAGCGATGGAGAGGCGACAAAGTCACAACGAATCTCCAGCTATGCGCCTTTCGCCGGGACGACCGCACCTGACGGTCGCACTCGGCAACCCACAGCGCGAGCTCGCCCTCCTGACCACGCTAGAGGAGGATTTCCGCCTCGGTGTCGCGGTCCATGCGGCGGAGGTGTTGGATCGCGTGCGCTCTGTCGCGACCGACGCGGTGCTGTTGTCGGTCGAGTTGCCGGGCTTCACCCCGGCGCTCGCGACGGATCTGGCGCATTCTCCCATCGGCGCGCATCTGCTACTGTTGGTATCCGACCCTGCGACGGCGATGTGGCGTACTATGGACAAGGCGATCGTGCTGCCGCTTGGGGCGACGCCCGATGAGATCCGCGCGGCGCTCGCGGCGCTCGCCCTGGTCGGCATGGGTACTGGCCGTCGTACATTCCGACAATCAGAGGCCGCCGAGGCTACCACAGTGCCGCAGCGGCCGCTCGCTATTCCCGACCAGCCATTCACGGTCCTGACAGTCGCCAGTGGGACGGGAAGCCCGGGGCGCTCGACTGTGGCGCTGGGGCTGGCCGCAGCCCTCGGCGCGGTCGCCCCAACCGTGCTTGTCGACGCCGATCTCGCCGGACCAAGTCTGGCGGCGCTGCTCGACATCGATCCCCGGCGGAATCTCTTCCAGATAGCCTACGGGCAGCCCGAGATGCCCGAGGAGTGGGACGAGGAACTAGCGCGGGCGCTCCAGCCGCTCGGGCCGCACAGCCCCCTGGGACAGGTTCTCTGCGGCCTGCCGACGATGGCGATGCGCGCCGGTGTCCCCCCAGCGTTCTTCGGCCGTGTGATCGTCGCGCTCGAAGCACGTTTCCGTCATGTCGTCCTCGACCTCGGGGCGGATCTACTGGGGGCCGATGCCGCGCTCCACCGGATCGGGCTGAAGCTCGCCGGTCAGATACTGCTCGTGACCACGCCCGATCTCACCGATCTCCTGCGGGCGCGGGCCGCGCTCGACGCGCTAGAGGGGCAACTCGGTATCCCGCCGGAGCGGGTGGCGCTGATCGTCAATCGCCACGACCATCGGCGACACCAGGGCTACCGCGCGCTCGAGTGGTCGCTCGGTCGGCCGCTTGCCGCCCTGCTGCCATACGATCATGCAGGCGCGATGCGCGCGAAGGCTACGCGCCAGTCCGTGGTGCTGGACCGGCGCAGCAAGGCGGGCCGCGCGCTACTCGAACTGGCCGGGCGCGTCCACGGTGGCGCGATCATGCCGCCCTTGAAGGCTCGCCGCCGACCATCGTTGTGGTTGGGGGGATCAGGGCGCGCGCGACAGGGCGTGCGGGCGATCTGGCGCGGGACGGTGGCCGATGGCGACTGAGACACGGGCGCGGCTGATCGAGCGGGTGCTCACAAGGGCGACGCTGCTATCTGTACGCGATGGCGCAACCGAGACAACCCCCGCGCCTGCCACGCCGCGCGCAACCGAGCGGCTGCTGCGCGACGAGGCCCGGGAGGCGGTCGATCGCTTCCTGCGCGCCGCACAGATCCTCAGCCCGAACGAGGCGGACGAGGGGCGCATCCGCGCGCTCATCCGCGACCTCGTGGAAGAGCATCAGCGCGAGCAGGCGAATCGCACCGACGGCTTGCTCCTCCCCGATCCTGCGGCGACGGTCGACCGCCTCGCCGACGAGGTGCTCGGGATCGGCATACTCGAGCCGCTGATGCGCGACCCGGCGGTCGAGGAGATCACCGTCAACGGCCCCGCTCGGGTCTGGGTCTACCGCCACGGCGCGTGGGGGCTCGTCCAGGGGCTGCGCTTCGCGAGCGACGATGAACTGCTGGCGCTGATGAAGCGCGTGGTGGGCAACCTCGGCGGTCGGCTCGACGAGTCGGCGCCGCATGCCGACGCGCGCCTGCGGGACGGCTCGCGCCTCAACGTCGTCATCCCGCCGGTCGCGGTCGACGGCTGCGCGGTGACGATCCGCAAGTTCCTCCTGCAGCACCACACGCTCGACGATCTCGTCGCGCTGGGGACGCTCCCTCCGGAGGTTGCACGTTTCCTGGCGGCGGCCGTGCAGGGTGGGGTCAATATTCTCGTCAGCGGCGGGACCGGGGCCGGCAAGACGACCCTCCTCAACGGGTTGGGCGCGGCGCTCGGCACGCGCAACGAGCGCGTGGTCACGATCGAGGAGGTCATCGAGCTGCAACTCCGTACCCTCCTCCCTGCTTGCGTGGCGCTCCAGGCACGTGGTGGCAATGTCGAGGGCGCGGGTGAGCTGTCGATTCGCGAGTTGGTCCGCACCGCACTGCGGATGCGCCCCCACCGGATCGTGATCGGCGAGGTGCGCGGAGCGGAGGCGCTCGACATGCTCCTGGCGCTCAATAGCGGACACGACGGGAGCCTCGGGACGATCCACGCTAACACCCCGACCGACGCCCTGTCCAAGCTGATCACCCTCGCGCGGATGGCCTCGGAGCAATTGCCACCGTCGGTGCTGACCGAGATGGTCGCTGCGACGGTCGAGGTGGTTGTGCAGCTGCGCGTCGATCCCGCCACTAACCGCCGTCGCGTCGTCCACATCCACGAGGTGACCGGCATGGAGGGGGATCGGCTGGCCGGGCAGGATCTCTGGCTCCTGCGGCACGGGAGGCTGTCTTGGACCGGCATCCGGCCACACTGCCTGGGCAAGATCGCCGCACGCGACATCCCCTACGCGCTACCGCCCTTCCCCCTCGAACCGATAGGCGAATAACCGATCGGCAGCCCGCACAGATCCGGTCGGCTCCGTTATAGACACGCCAAACGCTGAAAAGCGAGGCGAGAGCGCAATGAGAGTACATCAAGAGCGCATTGTGAGCGCAAACGCGCGTAGGCTGAGAGGAGGAGGTATCTGATGATCTTCTTCGGATTGTCGCTCGCCGCCGTCGCTGGATTGGTGAGCGCGTACCGCGCCCTGACGCGCTCCTCGGAACCCACACGAAGTGTCAACCGCCATCCCGGATGGCGACGGCTCGCTGCATTTCTAGGGTGGGCGGGCGTGCGCGGCCAGGCGGCACCGGGCGCGTTCATCGCCCTCTCGCTCGGCACCGCTGCGGCGGGCGGCCTCGCCAGCTATCTGCTGCTGGACTGGACACTCCCGGCGCTCGTCGGCGCGCTCGTCGGCGCGCTCGCCCCAGGTCTCTACTTCGAGCAGCGGGGACGGCGCAAGCGCGGGGAGCTACAGGCCGCCCTAGTCGACGCCATCGGTCAGTTGCGTGCGAGCCTGAGCGGGGGCCAGTCGGTGCAGCAGGCCCTCGCCGCGCTGGCGCGGACCGGTCCGGCATCCCTGCGTCCGGACTTCGCCGATCTGGCGCGCGACCTCCCCCGACATGGCGTCGTGCCAGCGCTGCGGCGGATGCAGGCACGCCTGGCCGATCCCCTGTTCGATACCTTCGCCAGCGCCCTGATCATCAACGACCGGATCGGCGGCCGACAGATCGGCCCGGTTCTGGAGCAGCTCGCCCGCGCGGCCCGCGCCGAACTCCTGCTCCAGGAAGAGTCGCGGGCGCAGCAGGCGAGCACCGTGCTCCAGGCGCGGATTATCGCGGCCCTCCCGTGGGGGCTGCTGGTGCTGATCCGCCAAGCGAATCCGGTTTACTTGGCACCGTTCGATAGTATCGAAGGACAATTACTCCTGCTCGCGTGCGGCGGGGTGACGGTCGTAGCCTATCGGGCGATGCTGTGGCTCGGTCGACTGCCGGGCGAGGGACGGGTGCCGCAATGAATCTGCCGATTTTCGCGTCCACCGATCTCGCCGCCCTCGTGAGCGTGATCGACCCGCGCCTGCTCTTCTGGCCGCTCGCCTTCGGGCTGACCTTCCACGCGCTGATCACCGCGCCCTGGCAACCACTCGGTCGGCCCCGCCCGGATCTGCGGGAGGAGCTGCGCCGACTCGACGTGGAGGAGCCACTCCAGCCTCTTATCGGACGCGCCGCGCGTGAGATGACGCCCCTGCTGCCCTTCCCCGCCCTGGACGCGCTCCTCCGACCGCCGCTGGAGGATCTGAGCGCCCTCCTGCGGGCGGTGTTGGCGCGGCTCGGCGTCGCAAGCGGGCACGACACCGCCGCGCGGCTCGCGCTGCTGCACCCCGACCCCCGGCCCGAGGCGGCGCTTGAGCAGCTATGGGTCCGCAAGCTCCTCTGCGGTCTGGTACCGTTCGGTCTCTTCCTGCTGGTTAAGGGCACCGACACCCGCCCGCTCGCCGATTGGCCGTTCGTCGTCTGGCCGCTGGCCTGCGCCGTCGGCTTCCTCTACCCCGAACAGCGGCTCGCCCGGCTGGTGGCCGAGCGCCGCGCGCGTCTGGTGCGCGAGATGCCGACAACGATCGATTTGCTCGCGATCGGCCTGGCCGGCGGGCAATCGCTGGAGCAGGCTCTGCTGCTGATACCGGGCGCGAGCCGGGGCGTCCTGGCGCGCGAGTTCGGCGCACTCCTCCGCGAGGTGGCGGCCTCCCAGCGCACTCTCCCGGAGGCGCTGGAAGAACTGGCCGCGCGCAACGGAGTGTCGGAACTCTCCAGCCTGCTGACGCAACTGCGGGCATCGCTCGATCATGGCGCGACCGATCTCGTGTCGCTCCTAGCTGCACAGGCCGCGACGCTGCGCGAGCAGCAGCGGCTGCACATCCTCGCGGAGGCGCGACGGGCACAGGTACGGATGCTCCTACCGGTCGGCCTGGGCATCCTGCCCGTCCTAATTGTGGTGCTGCTGGCCCCGGCGGCGATCCAGCTGCTGGGACTCGCCGGGTGAGCATGTGGCATGTCGCGGAAGGAGGTGGCCCATGCGCCGGTACCGGAACGACGCGTTGGCGTGAAACCCGTCATTTACGGTGGTGAGATGGAGCGGGTAATCTGGAGGAGGTATTCCGTGAACACGATGCTAATCCGCTTGCAACTGGCGCTCCTCGCCGGCCTCGCGCTGGTGCGGATACGCGCGATGACGATTTGGCAACGGTATTCCGCCGCTCGCGAGGGCCAGTCCTTCCTGGAATATGCGCTGGTACTGGCGGTGATCGCCGTGATCGTCCTTATCTCGGCGCAGGCGCTCGGGCTCGATCTGGCGGCGGTTTTCAACCGCATCCGCAATCGGCTCGGCTCCCTTGGCTAACCGAGGCGCGGCCGATCCGTCGGGCGTGGGGCGCTGCGATGCAGACAAGGTGTCGCGGCTCGTCCGTCCCATGCCCGGCGGGCAATCCGGGCAGGCGTTGGTCGAGGGAGCGATCGCCTTCGTGCTGCTGACCATGGTCGCGCTCGCACTCGTCCAATTCGCGCTCTTCGTCCACGCCCAGAATGTCGTGACCGGCGCGGTACAGGATGGGGCGCGCTCCGCCGCCGGAGCGGGCGGTACACCGGAGCGCGGCGTCGCGCACGCCCGGGCGCTGATCCGCGCCGGACTGGGTGCCGAGGCGAGCGTGGTGGAAGTTTCCGGCACCGCAGCGGGCGGCACGGTGGTCATCGAGGCGCGGGGGAGCCTGCGCCTGCTCATCCCGTGGGTGGGGAACGCGCGCGTGCCGCTGCGGGCGCGCGCCATCGCCCAGAAGGAGGAGTTCCGTGTCGGGCGCTGAACATGTTGACCGTGAGCCATCGAGGCCGTCGGTGATGCGCTCGGGTCAGGCGCTGGTCGAGCTGACGCTCGTCCTGCCGCTCCTCCTCTTCCTCGCTTTCGCTGTTGTGGGGGTCGGTCGGATCGTACAGGGGCAGCTCGGCGTCGGGGCGGTGGCCCGTGAGGCCGCCCGCGCCGGGGTGGCGGGGCGCTCGGTCGGCGTGGGACAGGCGCGCGGCGAGGAGGTCGCGCGCGGCTACGCCCTGACCAACGGCTCGCTGGTGGTGCTGGTTGGTGGTGGACGGTTCGAGCCCGGCGGGCAGGTCGCCGCCATCGCGACCTACGAGGTGCGCTTCGACGATCTGCCGCTGCTCGGCTGGGCGCGCGTCCGTGTGCGCGGCGAAGCCTTGGAGTCCATCGATCTGTACCGCAGCGGCAAGTGAGATGGGTGAGGTGTCGATGAATTCGAGGACAAAGGCAATTCGAGGGCGAGTCTCGCGCGTGGGCAAGATGCCCGGAAACGGCGCACGATCGGGCCAGGTGGTCCTCTGGGTGGCGATCATGCTGCCGCTCTTCCTGGCGATCGTCGGGCTGGCGATCGACGGCGGCACCCTCTTTTCCGCGCGTCGCCGGGCGCAGAATGCCGCCGATGCAGCAGCCCGTGCCGGGGCGCAGCAGATCGACGTGGGGCATTACCGCGCCACCGGCGCGATCCGCCTCGACCAGGGGTGGGCGCGCTACGAGGCCCGGCGGTACCTGTCCGATCAGAGCGAATCGGGCGCGTCGATCGATACCACGGCGCAGCAGGTGGCGGTGACGGTGCGCCGTGACGTGCCGCTCTCTTTCCTGAAGCTCGTGGGCGTCGGGGATGTGTCGATCGGCGCGACGGCGGTTGCGGAACCGTTCTACGGCATCGACCGGGCCGTGCGCTGAGGTGTGCTGAGGCGATTTGGTGCTGCGGACGATGACGGGACGGTAACGGGAAGGGAGGGCGAGCGTGGAGTATTTTGAGGAGGGCCACAACAGTTCCAGCTTCCTTCATGGGGCCGGAGCAACGAGTATTCCGCCAACGCCTGACCGTCGCCGGATGGCAGCTTCGGTCGGTCCGCTCGGCAAGGTAATCACTCTGGCGGGTCTGCTATTCCTGGTCGCCTGCGGCGGTTCGACATTGACTCCTTCGCCGAGTGCGGTTGCAACGTCGGCGATCATGGCTACGCCGCCGATCCCGACAAGCGTCCGACCACCTTTAGTGACCGCCCTGCCGAACACCGCCACGCCGCTGCCGCCGACCGCGACCGCATTCTCCCCAACCAGCACCGCACCGCCACCAACCGTCACGGTCGCGGCCACAACGATCGCACCAGCCACCCCGGTTTACACCGCAAATTTCGCGAGCTGGTTCAGCGGCAGCGTATTCGCCCCCTTGCCATTCCGCGCCAGCTTCGAGCCGACAAGCGGCGAGTATCGGCTCGCCCTGTCCGACGCCCGGCGCGGGTACGTCTACTATCGGCCATCCCCTGACGAGCGCACCTTCGAGGATTTTCGGCTTGACATCGACGCGCGTCGCGTCGCCGGGCCGGACAACGGCGTCTACGGCGTCGTCTTCCGTATTCAGCCGCCGATCACTGGTGCCGCAACCTTCGAGCGCTACAATTTCACCGTCACCCCCGACGGCTTCTACGCGCTTACCCTGATCAAGGCCGATGGCACCGCGACGGCCATCGCGCCACGCGCGATCTCGTCGGCGATCAGGAAGGGTGATGCCGCGAACCACCTGACGATCGTCGCCAAAGGGAACCAACTCACGCTCACAATCAACGGCCAGGCGATCGGCACCTTCAGTGGCCCGATCGTTGACCCCGGTGGGATCGGCGTCTACGTGGGTAACCCGCCAAATTCGACTAGTCCGGTCGGAATGGAGGCGGGCTTCAGCAACCTGCGCGTCTCGGCCACGCCGTGAGTACCTGGTAGAGGCGTTCTCACGAGGGGTCGAGTCCACGTATCAGGAGAAGGCGATGATCCTCTTTCGGCGGCGCTCACACGCCAAACAAACTTTCGGGCTATCGGCACGGCGGGTCGGCATCCGACTGGCGTTCATCCTTACGGTGCTGATCCCTTGCGGCATGTTCGCGTTCGGGGGAGTCGGCGTCAATGCGCGCGGCGTGCCGCAAAGCCTTAACGCCGCCCCTCCATGTCCCAGCGACCCGCCACCGCCGCCGACCTGCGACTCCGGCCTGCCCTGCTTGCCGGACACAGGCGGCGGCTTCTGCGATGAGAACCCGGGGGCGTGCGCCGACGGCAACTCGTCCGGCTCGATGAGGTTATTCCACCCTCAGGCTGGTGTACTTTCGCCGTCGGTGCCGGGCACCGCAGGCGTACTGCTCCCGAGCATGGGTATCCCCCCCTGTCCAGGCAACCCGCCGCCAGGCGGGACCGCGCCCGAGCCGACGCCCGTGCCGCCGATCCCTGTCTGCGCCGACTGTGAGGCCCCCGGTGTGGCCGCCAGGGTCGAGACGCCGACGGTTCGGGTACGGATGAACCCCGAGCCGGGGCTGGTCAATCTGCCGACCTGGCTTTGGGCCGAGGGCTATCGGGGACAGGATCTCTTCGCCTCTCGATCGTGGTCCCCACCCTACGAGCCGACCACGATCGCGGTGCGCTATTCGGTGAAGCGCTATCTCTGGAACTTCGGCGACGGCGGCCAGATCGAGGCCCGCTCGCTCGGCCAGCCCTATCCGCAGGAGAGCGACATCAGGAACTCCTATAGCTGGTCATCGCGCACCGAGCCGGGCGAGGTCTTCCATCTCGCGCTGACGATCGAGTGGGCGGTCGAATATCGCGTCAACGGCGGCCCGCCGCAGTCACTCCCCCCGGCCCTGCGACGCTACGAGGCGACCTACCCGGTGCAAGAACTCCAGCCGATCATCATCAATCCATGAGGCGGGGGTGACACCTGCGATCATGGTGCGCCGCGCAGTTCGGGGTCACCGATGTCGGGCACGAGCGAGGAAGGATACAACGATGCGCACGCGAGCCTACGACTTCCGAGAAGTCCAGCCAAGTCTGGCTCCCGACGCGCGTGCGCCCTCGCGGCACCCGGGGCTTCGCGCGCTGCTGCTGGCCCTCGCGATCAGCGGAGGTTTCCTCTATCTGCTCGGTGGCCCGCCACATCTGCCCGTGCGCCCCGATCCGCGCGCCATCATCGAGGCGCTACGCTCGGCGAACCCGGCACTGCAAGGTGCGGCCTCGTGGTGCTTCGCGCTCGCCTGGGCGCTCTGGCTCTGGACCGCCAGTTCGCTGCTCGTGCAAGGACTCCTGCTCGCACTTGAGCGACTCACCGGCGGCGCGGCCTGGATCCTCGCGCTGCGCCCGGCGCTCGCGCCCCTCCTGATGCCCCTGGCGCGGCGGGCGTTACCGGTGCTCACCGCCGGGATTATCGTCGCTCGGCTGGCCGCTTCGCCGACCCCGAGCGCCGCCGCCGCGCCAGCGCCACTCGTGCTCGCATTGACGGTGGCCGATCAGTCGCCTGGTGGGTACGTTGAGGGTCGTGCGGAGGGCGCACCCAGCCCGACGGAGCACACAGTTATCGAGGGTGACACCCTCTGGGCGCTGGCAGAGCGCCACTACGGCGACGGTGCGTTGTTCCCCGTGCTGCACGAGGCCAACCTCGACCGCCTGATGCCCGATGGTACTCGATACGAGGGGCGCCTGCGACCGGGACAACTCCTCCTGGTGCCGCCGACCACGCCCGCAGCAGTATCCGCAGCTGAGACGTTCGTATACACCGTAGAGGGCGGCGACACGCTGCGCGCGATCGCCGCACGGTTCCTGGGCGACGAGATGCGCTGGCCCGAGATCTTCGCGCTCAACCAGGGTATCGCCTGCCTGCCCGACGGGCGCACGCTTACCGACCCGGACCTGATCTGGCCTGGCCTCGCGCTGACCATCCCCGCGAGCCCTTCCGCGCCAGCGCCCGCGCCGATCGCGGTCAGCCCGGCCCAGCCAGCCGCGCCACCGGCACTCACCCCGCCGTCGCCAGCCCCGACCCCGCCGCCCCCACCTCTCCCGATCGGCGGCACACCGGCAGCGAACACACCGAGTGCCGCGCCGACGACGATCGCCACTCCCACACCAACGCTCTCGGCAACCCCCGCCCCAGCAACCCTCGTATCAGTCGGCCCGGTGGCGACGATCGTACCACCGACCTCGGTTACCACTGTCGTCGTTCCGCCGCAACCCGCCCCCTCAAGCTCGTCCGCGCGACTTTCGCCCGGCCGCGCCCCGCTGGTCGTCGGCACGGGCGCGCTGGGGGCGGCCATCGTCGGCGGGGCAGCCTTCCTGTTGCGGCGACAGCTGCTCGCCCGTCGCGAGCTGCGTCGCCGACTACGCACCGCCGCCTCGCCTGCTGTCGCGATACGCGAGGTGCGCGCGGATGAACCAGGCGACTTCGCCGATGGCGATCTACTCGGCACCTTCACCCACCGCGCCCACGGCGGCGAGGTCGAACCGGCGGTCGCCCTCGCGCACCACGCCGCGCGCTTCTTCGCCGAGGAAAACCTTGACAAGGTGACGCCCCTCCTGTCTGCGCAGGGGGCGCGCGGGGATGCCGCGCTCCTCGTGAGCGCACCGCGCGCCGCACGCGAGCAACTGGCGGCGCTGGTCCCCACACTCGGCTCCCTCCTCGGCGGAGGTGGTCGGGCCGTGCCGGTGCGCGCAACCGGCGACGTCGAGTTGCGCCTCACCGGCCTGACTGCCGCCGGGTTGCTGGCCCCACTCGTCGGGCCGGAGGACGTGCCGCTGCCGACGATGTTTCCCCTCGCGGAGTTACCGGGCGCGACGCCGCTCTTCGCCAACTGGGAGGCGCTCGGTCATCTGCTAGTGGTCGGCGGATTGGGCGAAGGGGCCGACATCGCGCTGACCGGCCTCGCGGCGACCCTTGCCAGCCGCCGTCATCCCGATACGCTGCGCCTGTGGGCGATCGCGCACCCGCAGGCACTGCCTCCCGAACTCTTCCGGCTGCCGCACTGGGGCGACCCACTCGTCGACCCGGACGACCGGGCGCGGGTCGCGGGGTTGCTCGCCGACCTCCGCGCGGAACTCGACCGCCGCCGCGAGGAGCCGCCCGACACCCCGCGCCCGGAACTCGTGCTGATCCTGGCCGAGGCGACGGATGTGCTGTGCCGCGATGGCGACGGACCTGAGACGACGACGCTGGAGATCCTGGCGACGGATGGCCCCCTCCACGGTATCCGCTTCCTCGCGGCGACCGCGCGTCCCGAGGCGCTCGACGACGGCGCGCTGCGGCTCTTCTCCAGCCGCCTCGTCCTGCGGCTGGCGGACGAGGCCCAGAGCGTCCGGCTCCTCGGCGTGCCGGATGCAACCGCCTTACCGGGCGGAGGTCGTCTCCTCCTGCGGTTAGCCGGGCGCACGCCTCGCTCCTTCGCCGGCGTGCCTATCAGTAGCGCACGCGGGTACCGGATCGCGCCGGAAGCGCTCGCCGCGCTGGCCGAGCAGCTAGGTCGGACCTATAAAGGAGAAAACTCGCCGGTCATTGCGCCGCGATCGCGTGGAGATGTGGCACCGATCGACACCGGTACCGCACGGGCGGCATCGCCCACAAGCGACGACAATCCGCCCGAGGGCACGGCGGTATCGGCATACGATGATGTCGAAGAAGGACTGCCAGGGCTAGGACCGACAGATGAGCGCCCATCGTGTACCGGACGGCGACCGAGGCCCGATGCGCCATCACCAGCGGACCAGCAGGATGCGGCACCTGTTCACGGGCTGATGGTGGGGCAGACCATGCCTGGGAGTAATGGCGAGACGCATGACGACAATGCAGCGGGCGCGGTCAGCGCTCCCGCGCTCGAGATCGATCCCGACCCCGCGCCGGGCAGCGACCTGACCAGCCCGGCGGATGGGCGGATCGACCGCGCCGCCGGGGGGGTTATCGGGATCGAAGATGAGCCGTCGCATGGTGCTGCGGCGCTTGCATCCTCGCGTCCGGGCGCGGAACTTGTCGGGGATTCCGCCCCTGCGTCGCAATCGTCGACCGAAGTGGGGTCTGCTGTCGTGGATATTCCCACACCCGGCACCGCTCACCCGCCGACGCATCCCTCGGCTCTCACGCCGGAGGAGATCACCGCCGACCTGCTGGCGCTAGAGTCCAGCGAGGAGCCACCCGTTGCGACCCCGCTCGATATCCGCTGCTTCGGCCCATTTCGGGCGCTGCACGCGGGCGAGGTTCTCGCCCCGCGCCACCACGCGAAGGCCTGGGAGCTCCTCCAACTGCTGGCGGCGCACCCGTCCCGCTCGCTGACGAAGGACCGACTCTGGATCTCCCTCTGGCCCGATCAAGATAGTTGGCCGACACGGAATGTCCTCAATACGATGATCGGGCGGCTGCGACAAGAATTGACGGGTCAGGTGCCTGACCTGCCGCGCGAGGTCGTACAGCGGCTGCGCGGCGGCGAATGCTGGCTCGACCCCGACCTGGTCACCGTGGACGTGCATCGATGGCTGGCGATCATCAAACGGGAGCCCAAGCTTTCGCTCACGGAGGCGCTCGGCGAGTATCGTCTGGCGCGGGCGCTCTACCGTCCCACGCTCCTGGAGGGTGCAAGCTACGAATGGCTGGCACTGCGCGATGACGGCGTGACCCTGGTGGAAGACTATGCGGAGCGCTGGAGCGACTACCGGCTGCGGCTGGCCCGCCGTTGCGCGCGCGAGGGGCGACCCAGCCTAGCCGTGCCGCTCTACCGGGCCATGCTCGGCGAGCAGCCCAAGGAGGAGGCGTTCGCGCGCGAACTCTTCCGCTGCTACGGCCAAGTCGGCGATCTCGCGGGACTGGAGCGGCAGATGCGCGCGCTGGAGACGGCGTTGCACGAGGGCTACGGCGACGAGGGCGACCCGAGTCGCTCGCCGGTGGTTGAGCAGCCCGAGAAGGAAACCGCTGAGGTGTTCGCCGAAGTCAGGGCGATGCTCGCGAGGGGCGATGCCTCGGGCACCGACGGCTCGGGCGGGTGAACGCCCGCCGTCCGCTTGAGGCATCCCCGCTGCCCGCTAATCACGCCAGGAGCACTCGTCCACGTCGCCACAAGGGGGACTGATGGCAGCCTGCCGGTTCGCGATCTGCAACCTCACGCGCGGCACGACTCTGGCTGACAGGGCGGAGTGTGCGCGCGGCCCGTGGCGACGCCTCATCGGGCTACTTGGCCGCGCGACGTTCTCGAGCGGCGCGGGTCTCATCTTCGCGCCTTGTACGGGACTACACACTATCGGCATGCGCTTCCCGATCGATCTCGTCTACCTCCGTCGCACCGAAGTTGGAGAACAGGGCGCGGTTGTCCTGCGGCTCCAATCCGGCCTTCGTCCATGCCGCGTCGCGCTCACACGCGCCGATCTCGTCCTCGAACTCCCCTCCGGGACGATCGTCGCCACCGGCACTGCCGTCGGCGATCGGATTAACATGGAGCCGTCAATGGAGGATGGCGCGAGGCGCAGATGCTGCGGTACTGTAGCTCGCGCTCATGATCCGGCGACTTCATTGTGGCTCGGCACTTGCGTCAGGAAACCTCGGCGAGCGGCGATGCTCCACTATCGCTTGGCAGTAGACCGCATCGCACGCCGGTGCCGTGAGGAGTAGGCCCAGGAACAAGTTAAGCTGCCTTGTACCCGATCACCGCCAAGTGTAGCGCGCAAAACAGGAAGGTTTGTCGGCGGATCGCTCGCTCCGCCTGGGCGTACAGCTCTTCAACATCGGTCATGGTGCAGCGCCCCGCGCGGACCGCAGCGGCGATCATCCCCCTATCCGCGAGCACATCGGCGCGTATGCCGTCGAGATCCGGCAAAGCCTGGCCGATGAAGACGTGGGGCGTGACCGTGACGTCATCAAGCCCAGCCCGTCGTAGCATCCCAGGCAGTCGCGCCCGATGTCGGTGTTGGTAAAGGCCGAGGTCTTGTCCCGGAGCACATCGTCTACCCCGGCCCAGAACTGATGGGCCGGCTCGACACAGATGATCCGCCCGCCAGGCCGTACTACCCTGACCATCTCGGCCACGATGTCTTGCGGGTCTGCGGCGTAGATAAGGACCCGTGAGCACATCGCCGCGTCGAAAGTATTGTCGCGGAACGTGAGAGCCTGCCCAGCCATTTGCCGATAGGTGATGCGATCGGCCCAGTCGCCGAGGTCCGCCGTAGCGGTTTCTGTCGCGGCCTGCTCCAGCGCAAGGGCACTAGGATCGACACCAGAAACTTGCACGCTTCCGCTGGTCAACCGTACCAATTCGCGCGCCACCACACCGGTGCCGCAGCCGACTTCCAGCACCGACTCCCCCGCCTGGAGCGAAAGGAGCGGCAGCATCTCTCGCGCTCGTGCGACGTGCGCGTCGTTGCCACAGCTTTGGGCGATGAGCGTCACCAAGCTCTCGCTCATCGGGCTCCGATCGATATCTCCCATCGGATCGACCCAACGGCCCGTGACCGCATCTTCCGCCGTCACGCTGTGCTCTCCCCAAATACCAAGATCCTCGCATTCGGAATTGGCCGGAAGCCTGATCGCCCGCTGATTATAGCGTCGAGAGACTAACCCGTCGCGCATACCCTTGTTGCGGCGGAACCGAATTCGGCCTGTAACCAATAACGCAAGAGAGCACTGAGCGTAGTAATCTCAATCCAAGGTGATCGACTCCGAATTGGTAAATGCGGGTGCGTGCCCTCCCGTTTGAGAGACGAGAGGCCCGTATTGGTCGAAGTAGCGCAATGCGGCGACATGCCGCTTGACGCCTCCAGGGGATAGCCCACTGTCTAGCGATCCAGACCGCATCGTTGATCATCGACAGGCGATGGGTACGATATATCACGATGCCTTTCGTTCATGGTGGGGCCGGCACCCGCCGAGAAAAAGCGTAACCATCGCGACATGACGAGTGACTTATAGAGAAGAAGCGATGGGCGGCGTGACGAGGAGCATTCGCTGATGGCGTTAGTGTCGGAGATTCTGGGTTACCCGGATACGGCGGAGGCCACGGAACGGCGTAGTCTGGTGCGCCTTTGCGCCCGCCTCACCGGCGACGCCGACGCGGCGGAGGATCTGGCCCAGGAGGCATTGCTGGAGGCGTGGCGGCACGAGGCCGCCCTACGCGATCCGCAGAAGCGCGCGCAGTGGCTCGCGGGTATCGCCCGCAACGTCTGCCTGCGCTGGGGGCAGCGGCGCGGCCGGGAGCGCGACTTGCTGGAACGCCTCGGTGGTGCGCCCGGTGCACTCGCGCTGGTGAGCGGGGAAGCTGCGACCAGCCCATGCATCCCCGAGGTCGAGTTGGAGCGGGGCGAACTCGCCTACCTGCTCGAGCGGGCGCTCGCGCTCCTGCCGCCCGCGACCCGCGAGGTACTTGTGGCGCGCTACATCGAGGAGTTCTCGCACGGGGAGATCGCCGAGCGTCTGCGCCTGAGCGAGGGGGCGGTCAAGGTGCGTCTGCATCGCGGGCGGCTCGCGCTCCGGCGGGTGCTCACCACCGCGCTGCGCCACGAGGTCGCCGCCTACGGCCCCTACACCGACGAGTCGGGCGGCTGGCGGGAGACGCGCATCTGGTGCCCCGATTGCGGCGAGCGTCGGCTGCTGGGCGACTTCGATCGTGCCATCGGTCGTCTATTGCTCCGGTGCCCCGGCTGCTATCTCGTCGGCCCCGACGGCTTCAACTCCCGACATGAGGACCCCGAACTCCTCGCGGGTATCCGAGGGTATAAACCGGCCTTCTCGCGCGTGCTCACCGCAGGGGCCGGTTACTTCGTCGCCGCCCTGGCTCGGCGCTCGGCCCCCTGTTCCTGTTGCGGCGGAGATACGCCGCTTCGGTTCGGCACGCCGGAACATGTGGAGTCTTGGCGGCAAACCCCCTTCGCTATGTATGTCACATGTGCGCGCTGCGCGGGGACGACCGATTTCTCCCTGCGTGGGTTGGCCCACGCACTGCCGCAGGCGCGGCACTTCTGGCAGCGCCACCCTCGGATGCGCACCCTGCCGCTGCGCGGGGTGGAACACCAAGGCGAAGCCGCGCTGGTGATCACGCTGGAGAGCGTCGCCGAACGCGCCACGCTCGACATCGTCGCCGCGCGGGACACGTTCCAGATCCTCAGCGTGGATGGCGCGCCGTTCGCGTGGCCGGTGGCGGCGCGGCGCGGGGCGCGGGGCTGACGATGCTCGCCGTCTTGCGACAGCGCAACTTCGTCCTGCTCTGGCTCGGTGGCCTCGTCTCGCTCGCGGGCGACTGGGTCCTGATCACCGCGCTCCCTTTCTATCTGTACGGACGCACCGGCTCGGTGCTCGCCACGAGCGCCTGGCTGATGGCCTATCTCCTGCCTGCCGCGCTTCTCGGCTCGGTCGCCGGGGTGTTCGTGGACCGCTGGGACCGCCGCCGCACGATGATCGCGTGCAACCTGGCGCGGGGGACGCTCCTGCCGCTCCTGCTCGTCGCGCAAGTCGCCGACGCGCTCTGGATTTTCTATGTGGTGGCCGTATGCCAGGCGGCGCTCGGCGCGTTCTTCGGTCCGGCCGAGAATGCGCTGCTCCCCACACTCGTCGGTGAGGCGCAACTGGTGCCCGCCAACGCGCTGAATGCGCTCAACAATAATCTGGCCCGCCTGATCGGCCCGCCGCTCGGCGGGGTGCTCTTCGGCCTGAACGGCCTGCCCGGCGTGGTTCTGGCCGACAGCGCCTCGTTTCTGATCGGCGGGGCATTGATCGCCCTGGTGGCGTTATCGCCGCCGCCAGCCCGCCCACCTGAGATCCCACCAACGCCCGACGCACGGACGACCTGGGGCGCGGCCTGGCGGGACTGGCTGGGCGGCCTCAGGCTGATCCGACGCGAGCGGCTCGTCGCCGCCGTCTTCGCGGTCGTTGGCATCGCCACCTTCGCGGACAGCATGAACAGCGCCCTGCTGGTGCCGTTCGTGGACACCGTGCTGGGCGCGGGGGCGCAGAGCTTCGGCTGGCTGCTGACCGTCCAAGCACTCGGTGGCCTCCTCACCAGCGCCGCGATCGGGCGCGTCGAGCGAATGCTATCCCCAGTCCGATTGCTGGCATTCAGCCTGATCGGTATCGGACTGATGTCCCTGATGCTCGTCGCCTTCCCCTCGCTGACGCTGGCGCTGGCCTTCTCGGCGCTCGGCGGTGTCCCCGCCGTTGGCTATCAGGTCGGGATGCAGACACTCCTGCAACGCGGCGTGGCGGATGCCTACCGGGGCCGCATCTTCGGGGCGCTGGACACCACCAACGCGTTGCTCCGGCTGGGGGGCCTGGGTCTCGCCGGTGGCCTCGGCGATGTCATCGGTATTTTGCCGACGCTATGGGTGATGGGCGGGCTTCGCGTGCTCGCTGGCGTCGTGGCACTACTGGCCGTGCCCCCATCGGCCTCTCCTGCGGGAGCACCGTCGCCTACACCCAGGGCTGAGTAGGCCGGATTGTGCTCGATCGGATCCAACGGAGGTCGTGAGCGCATCGTGAGCGCAAGCCTTCTCGGCGCTGCCCCTGGTCCATTCGATCCGGCAAGATATCGCTCTCACTTGACTTCATCAATTAGTAAGAGCGCATTCAGAGCGCATCCTGAGTACATCCTGAGCGCAAGCCCTCCTATCGTGGCTCCAAGTAGGACGCCGACGCGAGGAGGGTATCCAGGATGCAGTTACCGATCGACATCGCCATCGAGTGGCCCTCGCGAGATGATCTCCGCAACCCTAAGTGCTGGTTCGTCGTCGCGCTCGCGCTTGCCGGGATCGCCGCTGTAGCATTCCTGGTCCGCGCGGCACTCCCGAGTCCGACGCGGGCCGAGGTCGCCAGCGCCTCGCTCGCGATCACCAGCACGCCGTCCGGCGCGACGATCCTCATCGCCGGGCGCGAGCGTGGGCGCACCCCGGCGACCCTGGCGCTGCCGTCCGGCGAGCACCGCGTCACGCTGCGACTCGCGGGTCGCGCGGACACTACCTACGCCGTCCGGCTCGTCGCCGACCAGACCACAACGCTCGTCGGCATCCTCTGGCAGGGCACCCCCGAGGCGCAACGCATCCGTCCACCACTCCCCGGCGCGACGATCGCCGCCGCGCAGTTCCTAGCCGACGGGCGCGTCGCCCTCGCGGTGGCGCTGCCATCGGGCGACGAGCGCCAGCTCTGGCTCATCGGGGGTAATGGCGCCGCCCGCCGCATCGGCCCGTCCCTGGCCCAGGTCGCCATCGCCGCCGCGCCCGACGGCTTCCGGGTCGCCTATCTCGCCCGTCCCGCTGCCGGTGCGCTGGGTGTCGCGTCGGGGAGTGGCGTCGAGGGGCTCGCCACCGAGGTCTGGGTCACCGACCGCGACGGCGAGCGTGGCGAGCGCCGCTACGCCCTGCCCCCGAACACCGCCGCCGAGCGTCTGGTCGATCTGAGCTGGTCGCCTGACGGCACCGGGATGCTGCTCGCGAGCCAGCAACGACCCCAGGGCAGCGGCGCGCGGACACGGCTCCTCTGGCTCGATCTGCCCACCGACGGTCAGGCCGCGTCCGCGCCCCACGAGCTGATCACCCTGCCGAGCGAGATCGTCCCCGGCGCCTACGCCTGGAGCCCCGAAGGCGACCGCGTGGCCCTGCTGGCGCGCGCCAACGGTCGGACCAGCCTCTGCCTGCTCACCATCGCCGACGGCACGTTCCGTTCCCTGGCCGACGTCACCACCGACGGTCATCCGGCCCCGCCGTTCCCGCCGCTGACCTGGCGCGGGGGGAGCACGGGCACCGGTGCTGCCGTGGCCTACGCTGCGCCACCCCCCGGTGGCGCGGGTGGCCCGACGTTCGGCTCCGCTCCCGCCCCTCGGCTCTCAACCGACGGGACCATCGGCGGCCAGGATTTCGACCTCGGCGTGGCGGAGGGACTCGGCCTCGGTTGGCGGGGCGACGACCTGGTCCTGGCCCTGGCCCATACGGGGCGCGGCGGCGCGACCGTCCTGCGGGCATTCGACCCGCGCGCGGGCGGCGCGGGGCAGGATCTCGGCCCGCTCCCGGCAGCGATCGGCAGGCCCGACGGCGTGCGCTGGGACATGGCGCGGGGGCAGGCGCTGCTCGCGGTGCATGGCGCGGGCGGCGGGCAATTCGACCTCTGGCTCGTCCGCTGGGCCGGTCGCGCTGAGGAGGTAGACCGATGAGCGATGTGCGTCCCGGCACGCTGGCCGAGCGGTTATCGACCGTACTCCGCGCGGCACTCCGCAGCAGTCAGGCGCTGACAGCACTCGGTTCCCGGCGACGGGTATGCTCGCTCGCGGTCGGGCTGGGCCACCTCGCCCTCCTGGCGCTCGGCATCGGTGCCCTACTCCTCCCGGCGACGGCCACGAACGCGGCGGTGCCGGGCGGCTCGCCCGCCGCGCCGGTCACCTCGGCCAGCGTCGCGCCCGAGGTGCGCTACGGCCACGCCCTGGCGACCGGGCCGCGCGCCCTCGCGCAATCGTTGCCCGTCCCGATCCTACCGCCGAGCCCGATCAACCCGGACCTGCTCAAGGAGCTCTTCTTGAAGCTCGCCCGCGCGGTCCTCGCCGACATCGCGACGGCGCTCAGGGGTCCCATCGACGCCTGGCTCGCCAGCCCGCTCAACTTCGTCGGCCAGACACCGCCGCTCGGCTCCTACGCCAGTCCGGTCGTCGTCGGGCTCTGGGGCACCGTGCGGGCGGCGGCTAACGCGCTGCTCGTGCTGGTCCTCGTCGCGAGCGGGCTGAACGTGATGCTCAAGGACCGGATCGGCGCGCCCTACCACGAGGCGGCCGAGGTGATCCCCCGCGCGCTCGTCGGGGCGCTCCTCGCCAACACAAGCCTCTGGCTGGCGCAGCTCGCGATCGACTTCAACAACGCCCTCTGTGGCCTGATCGCCGGTGCGAACCTCCCCGGCTGGCAGCGGGCGGGCGGCGGCGCGCAGGACTTCGCCACCCTCGTCGTCGGGCTCCTCTATCTCGTCGTCGCCCTCTTCCTGATCCTCCAAATGTTGATGCGCCTCGCGCTGATCGACGTCCTGATCGTCGTCGCCCCGCTCGCGCTCCTCTGCTGGACCTTGCCGCAGACCCAGGGTTTGGCGCGGCGCTGGTCGGCCGCGTTCAGCGGCGCGGTCTTCACGCAGTTCCTCCAGATCGTCGCCCTCAAGCTTGGGGCCGAGCTCTTCACCGACCTGACCCCAGCAGGTGATGCGGGCGCGGCGCTCCTCCCCAGCCTCCTCGGGATCGCGGTCCTGATTCTCACGATCCGCCTGCCGGGCCTGCTCGGCCTGCGCGGCGGCGGGGGCGGGGGCGGCGGGGTGCTGCGCTACGTCGCCTACCAGCAATTACGCGGCAAGTAAAGGAGCACCGCCATGTCCGCCGTCGCCGCCGCCCTCGACCTCTCGCGCCTCGTGCGCGGCGCGCTCGCCATCGTGACGACCCTGCTGCTCGCCCTCGTCCTCGCGGGTAACTTCGTCATCGCCGCGCTCGGCGCGGTCCTGCCGACGCGGAGCCCGTTCGGCCCGACCGGCAGCGGGAGCGCCCAGGCGGGAGAGATCCCCTCCGCGTACCTGACGATGATGCGCCGGGCCTCCGACGCCAGTTGCGGCCTGCCCTGGGAGGTACTGGCGGCGGTCGCCAAGATCGAGTCGGGCTTCGATCCGCGTGCGGTCGGGCCATCCATCCCCCAGCTGGTCGGGACCGAGGACGAGCATGCCCTGGGGATGATGCAGTTCCTCCCTTCGACCTATCGCGGCCTCGTCGCGCGGGTCGACGCCGCGACCGGCAAAGGGCTCGGCGCAGACGGCATTTGGGACCCCGAGTCGGCGATCCACGCCGCCGCCTTCTATCTCTGCGACAGCGGCACGGCGGCGGGCGATCTCCGCGCGGCCCTCTTCGCCTACAACCACGACGAGCAATACGTCAACCAGGTATTCGCCCAGGCGGCGGCCTACGGCCTGGACGCGGGTAGCGGCGGGGGCGGGGCGGGCGGTGGCGGCGATGTCGTGGCGCTCGCCCGCCAGTACCTCGGCTGGCCCTACGTCCTCGGCGGTGCCAGCCCCGCCACCAGCTTCGACTGCTCCGGCCTGGTCCAGTGGGTCTACAGCCAACTCGGCGCCAGCGTGCCGCGTACCGCCCAGCAGCAGTACGACGCCACCGCGCGGATCGCCGACTCCGACCTGCAACCCGGCGACCTCGTCTTCTTCGCCCGGACCTACGCCGATCCCAACGATTGGGTCACCCACGTCGGGATCTACGTCGGCGAGGGAATGATGATCAACGCCCCGCAGGAAGGGGATGTGGTCCGCGAGATGTCGCTCTCCGCCAGCTTCTGGGCCGAGCACTACGCCGGCGCTGGCCGGGTACGCCGCTAGTACACGGTCGCGGAAGTCTGTGCCGGGTTAGGTTGGGTGCTCATGCGGTTAGCGTATGCCTGTGCCAAGCTATCCCGCAGAAACGAACCCGGCACGTATTTCCGCGAGGCTGTACTAGGAGGTCGCCATGCAGATCCGGACCAGCGGCCTAAGGACGCCGCACGCCAGCCGCGCCCCGCCCGACACCCGCCCACACCGCGCCATCCGCGCGGCCGCGAATGGTTCGTGACCAAGACTCGAAGGGAAGAGAGGAACAACCATATGGAAGCGATCAACGCCCTGGCCCAGAACGTCGTCACCGGCCTGCGCGTGCTCGGCGGCGTTGTCGTCGTCGGCTGCCTGATCTGGTCGGGCATCCTCTGGATGACCGCCGCCGGCAATCCCCGCCAGATCGACACGGCGCGCGGTGCCTTCATCGGCTCGTTCATCGGCTTCGCGATCGTCATCGCCGCCCCGCAGATCGCCGCCTTCATCAGCGGCGCGCTCGGCGGCGGGGGCTGAGTGACGCGCCCGAATGGCCAAGGTGCCCCGCGCCACTCATGCCGGCAGCACCCCACAGCCCGCGCAGAGAAGGAGATTCCCCATGTCTCGCACGCGCCACAAGATCCCGACCGGTCTGGCGGTCGAGGACCGCTTCATCACCTACGGGGCGCTCAGCCTCTCGGTCCGGCAGTTCCTGCTCCTCCTCGGCGGGGCGGCGGTCGGCTACGGCGGTGTCTGGCAAGGGGCACCCGCCCTGCCCTGGCCGCCCCGCGCCTGCCTGGCGCTGCTCCCGCCACTCCTGGCCCTCGTCGCCGCGCTGGCGCGGCCCGGCGGGCGAGCACCCGAGTCTTGGGCTTTCGTGCTGCTGCGCCACTGCTCCCGCCCCCGCGTGGCCGTCTGGTGCCCGCGTCCGCCCCGGCCCGCCGACTGGCGGACAGTCGGCCCCGACTGGGCCGAATTGCCGACGACCGGCGGGGCTGCTGCGATAACGGTCTCGCGCGGTGACCGGGCCGATACCGACGCGGGGGTGCCACGATGAACCCCGAGCTGTTGTCGCTCGCACTGCTCCTCTTCGCCGCGCTCGGGCTCCTCCTGCTGCGCCGGGGCGGCCCAACCAGGCGGACGACCGTCCAGGGCACCCATCTCGCGATCGAGGCGATCGCGGATGGGGTCGTCACTTTCGCCGGGGGGCGGGGGCGTGCCGTCCTGGCGGTCGGCTCGCTCAACTTCGCCACCCTCGGCGAGGCCAAGCAGCGGGAGGTCGTCGTCGGCTACGCCGCCGCCCTCGACAGCCTCACCTTCCCGGTGCAGGTACTGGTGCGCGCGACCCCGCCCGACCTGACGGCCTATCTCGCCGCGCGCGACGCGCGGGCCGCACGGGAGCCGCACGCGCGCCTGCGCCATGTCGCCCGCGACCGCAATGCCTTCGTCCGCCGCCTCGCCGGCGGGCGGGCATTCATCGACCGACGCTTCTATCTGGTTATTCCGACGGACGACTCCCACCCGGCTGCGCTGTCGCGCCCGCGCGGGGGTCGGGAGGCGGCGGGTGCGGGCGACAAGACGATCGCCACGCGGCAGCTCGCCGCGCGCTGCGACGACCTGATCCGCCAGCTCGGCCGCTGCGGCCTCGTCGCCCGCCGCCTGGACGACGCCGAACTGGCGGCCCTTTACTTCGCCTGCTGGTGCCCCGACATTGCCGGGATCGAGCGCCTGGGGCGTGAACTGCGCGACGGCGGCCTCGTCGTGGCCCACGAGCGCGCGGCACCGACCACGACGCGCGAGGGGAGGGTAGCATGATGGGCTTCGCCATCCGCATCCGCCGTCGATCCGCCGCCTCGCGCCACGAACTCGGGCCGAGGGCTCCCCGCTCGGAAGGGCGACGGCTGCACCCCGACACGCGCCGCCTGGCGCTGGGGCGGCGCGCCATCGCCGACCTGATCGCTCCGGCTGCGGTCGAGATCGGGCGCGACTGGCTGCGGCTCGACGGCGGCTACGCCCGCGCCCTCTACCTCAGCGCCCTGCCGCGTGAGGTCGGCGACGGCTGGCTCGGCCCGCTCGTCGGCTTCGACGAGCCCCTGGAAGTCGCCCAGCACATCGCCCCGCTCGACACCGCCCGGATGGTGCGCGACCTGGGTATCCAGCTCAACGGCTTCGAGGCGTCGCGCCGCGCGGCCGAGCGGCTCGGTCAGCTGCGCGACCCCGGGCAGGCGCTGGCGATGGAGGACCTGGAGGCGCTGCGCGACCAGCTGACGCGCGGCGAGGAGAAGCTCTACGCCGTCGCACACTACGTCCTCCTCCGCGCCGCCGCACCCCGACTGCTCGACGAACTGCTCGTCCGCCTGCGCCAGACCCTCGGATCACTCCAGATCGCGGCCCGGACGGCACTCTACGAGCAGGACCTCGCCTTCCGCGCCTGCCTGCCGGAAGGGCACGACCGGCTGGGGCACGCCCAGACGCTGACCACCTCCGCCCTGGCCGCCTCCTTCCCCTTCGACAGCGGCACGCTGGCGATGCCGAGCGGGATCCTCTACGGCTTGGCGCGCCAATCGCTCCTGATCTTCGACCCCTTCGACCGGGGGCTGACCAACGCCAACGCGGTGGTGATCGGCCCGTCCGGCTCGGGCAAGTCGTTCTTCATCAAGCTGCTGGTCCTGCGCAACCTGGAGGAGGGGGTCGAGTGCCTGGTGATCGACCCCGACGACGAGTACCGCCGCCTCGCCGTCGCGGTCGGTGGCCAGCAGGTGCGCCTCGCCCTCGCCTCGCGCCAGGCGCTCAATCCGTTCGACCTGCCCCTCCCAGGCGCGGGCGACGCGGGGGACGACCCGCGCGACCCGGTCGCCGAGCAGGTCGAGTCCCTCCTCGGGCTCCTGGAGCTGATGCTGGCCGACCCCGGACGCGCGCTCGGGGCGGAGGAGCGTGCCCTCCTCGACCGCCTGCTGCGCGCGACCTACGCCGCGGCCGGGATCGTCCCCGGCGACCCGGCCTCCTGGCGGCGCGAGCCGCCCCTCATGGAGGACCTGGCCGCACAGCTCGCCGAGGTACCGGGCGCGACCGCCGCCTCGCTGGGGCTGCGCCTGGAGCCCTACGTCGCCGGGTCGCTGGCCGGGCTCCTCAACCGGCGGACGAACGTCGACCTCGCCAATCGTCTCGTCGTCTTCGGCCTGCGCGACCTCGACGGCCGCCTCCAGCCGCTCGCCATCCACCTGATCGCCGCGCACGCCTGGGGGCGTGTGCGGCGCTCCCGCGCGCCGCGCCGCCTGGTCGTCGACGAGGGTTGGAAGCTCCTGCAGCACCCGGCGGGGGCGGACTTCCTCCAGGCGCTCTACCGCCGGGCGCGCAAGTACGAATTGGGGCTCGACCTGATCGTCCACCGGGCGGAGGACCTGCGCCGCTCGGAGCACGGCGACGCCATCCTGGCGAACGCCGCCGTCAAAGTGGTGCTGAAGCAGAACGAGACGACGATCGGGGCGGTCGCCGCGCTCTTCGGGCTGACCCCGGCGGAGGAGCGCCACCTCCTCGGCGCGGCGAAGGGGCAGGGGCTCTTCTTCGCGCGGGGCGGACGGTTCCCGCTGACGGTCGTGGCCAGCCCCGAGGAGCACCGACTCGCCACCAGCGACCCGCGCGAACTCGCCGCCCTCGAGGCCGAGGAGCGCGAGGCGGCCCGCGCGGCGGCGATCCCGCCCCAGGACGCGGCGGACGAAGCTGGCGCGGCGGAGGATAGGGAGGATAGGACGGCCCCGCAGCCGACGACCTCGGTCGGCTACCGGCCACGAGGAGGGGAGCGATGAGCGTCTCGATACCGGCGCGAACACCCGCTCCCTCGACGCGACCCGCGCCCCATCACGATCTCGCCGCCCTGAAGCGGGCCAATCCGCTCGCGCGGGTCGCGCGCGCCTACGGCCTCGATCTCCGGGCGCACGGCGCGGGGCGACTCGTCGCCTTCTGCCCCTTCCACGACGATCGCCGCACGCCGAACTTCGTCCTCGACCTGCGCGACCCGGACGACGAACACTTCCACTGCTACGCCGGCCACTGCCGGGCGCACGGCGACGTGCTCGATCTGGTGATGCACCTGGAGGGCGTCGATCTGCCGGGTGCCTGCGCGCTCCTGGCGGGATCGGACGGGCCGATCGATCGGCCGATGCGCCCGGCGGCAGGGCCGCCGGATCACGCCGCGCTGCCGCCCGCGCGGCGGCGATCGGGGGCGAACCGCTCCTGGGAACGCCTGACCCTGGAGGAGCAGACGGTCATGAACCTCGCCTGCGCCGTCTACCGCCGGGCGCTCCGTCACGAGGTCGACGCATTGCGTTACTTACACGGGCGCGGGCTACCCCCGCGGCTGCTCCGCCGCTGTGCGCTCGGCTGGGCCGACGGCCACACCCTGGCGGCGACCCTGCGGCGCGAGCACGACCCGCGCCTGCTACCGCTCGCCGTGGACCTGGGGCTGCTCCGGCGGACGCGGGGGGGCGGGCTGCGCGACGCGCTCGCGGGGCGGGTGGTCGTCCCCGAACTGCGCGCCGGGCACGCCATCTGGTTCATCGGCCGGGGCCTCGGCGCGGATGGCGGCACGCCCCACGCGACGCAGAAATACCTCGCCCTTCCCGGCGAGCGTCCGACCCTCGGCCAGCGCTGGGCGACGTGCCGCGACGAGGCGTTCGCCTGCGAGGGGGTCTTCGACTGGCTGGCGGCGCTCGCGCTCGGCCTGTCGGCCTGGTGCGCCTGCGGCACCCATGTCCCGGCGGCAGGGCTCGGCTTCCTCGCCCGCACCCGCCGCGTCTACGGCGTCTTCGACGGCGACGCGGCGGGGCGGGCGGCCTCCGCGCGGCTCGCCCTCGCCCTCGGCGAGCGCTATCGCCCGCTGTCGCTGCCCGAGGGCCGCGATCTCAGCGCGCTGCTCGGCGAGCCGGGCGGCCCGGCCCATTTCCGCACGCTCCTGGCCGAGGACCGGATCGGCGACGGCGCGGCACCGACGACCGTGCTCGCCGATCCGTAGTGGATTCTTCGCCATAAAGAATAGGAGCAGACGATGCGCATCACGATCCGCAGGCGACCGCCGACCGGCGGGCGCGCCCCCGCGACCCACCTGATCGAGATCGTCACCCCGCGGACGAACGACGCCACGATCACGCCGCTGGAGAACCTGCTGGCGAGCCTCGCGCCGACCGGGCGATTCGCGCTGGAGATCGCGGCCCTGGATGGGCGCTACCGGTTCTTCGCCCGCGCGACCGGCGCCGGGGCCGCGGCGCAACTGGTCGACCAGTTCGGTGCCGCCTATCCCCAGGCCGACCTGCGGCCCTTCGCCCATTCGGGCGAGGACTTCCCCGCATTCGGCGTCGAGGATTATGCGCTCGACGCCGACGGCGCGGATGCCGACCCGGCGGCGCTCGGGGAGGACGAGCGGGCGGTCGCCTGCACCCTGGTGCTGCGCGATCCGCCGTACCTCCCGCTGCGCCCCTTCCGCGACGCCGACGTCGACGACGAGCGCGGTGCCCAGGCCGACCCTCTCCTCGGCATCCTCGGCGCGATCGCCCACCTGCCCGACGGCTGGCGCGCCCTCTGCCAGCTCGTCGTCGCCCCGGCCCCCGCGAATTGGGCGCGGCCCTACCGCCGCCTGGCGCTCGAGCGTTCACCGGCGTCCGAGGGCGGCGCGCGCCACGGCGACACCTCCGGCACGGCGAACGCCCAACTCGCCCTCCCGATCATGGGGATGTTCGCCCTCCTCGGCTGGCACGCCTACGGCTGGTACCTGGACGGGGACTGGGGTCGTCTGGCGGCTCTGGTCGGCGTCGCCTGCGCTGCGCTCGTCGCGACCGTCTGGCTCATGCGGCGGTTGGCGCGGCGAGCGGTCCATGACCCCCGCCTGGTGCGCGAGAAGATCGCGCGCCCGGCGCGGCTCGCCGAGCTGCGGCTGGCGGTGTACGCCCCGGCCGGTACCCCGGCCGGGGCGCTGCGGGAGCGACTCGGTCGCCTGATCGCGGCCTACGGCCAGTTCACCCACGACGAGGGGAACGGCCTCGTCCCGCGCCCGCTGCGCGCGGCGCGCCCCGATCTGCGGGTGCTCGCGCCGCTCGCGCCGCGCCGCCGCCTCGCGCTCCTCAACACGCGCGAACTGGCCACCCTCTGGCACCTGCCGCAGGCCGGGGCCGACGTCGCGCACATCGAGCGGACGACCGCGCGCCAGCTCCTGCCGCTGGCGCACACCGTCGCGCGCGGCTGCCCCATCGGCGTCGCCGCCCACCACGGCCACAGGATTCCGGTGGCCGTGCCCGCCGACACGCTGCGCCGCCACCTGCTCCTCGTCGCCAAGACCCAGCGGGGCAAGTCGTCGCTCCTCCTGCATCTCGGCCGGGATGCGATGACGCCCCCGCCGCCGGATGGCCTCGCGTCCGGCCTTTTCCTGCTCGACCCGCACCGCGGCCTCGCCCGCGCCGCCCTCGGGCTCGTCCCGCCCGCGCGCCGGGGCGACCTCGTCTTCCTCGACCTCGGCAACGCCGCGCGCCCCTGCGGCCTCAATCTGGTCGATGCCGGCCTCGGCTGGGACCGCGACACGGCGGTCGCCAGCACCCTGACGATCTTCGAGCGGCAGTACAAGCAGTTCTACGGACCCCGGATGGAGGACTGTTTCCGCTTCGGGCTGCTGGCCCTCTTCGAGGCGAACGAGGCGCTCTGCGCGGCCGATCGATGGCGCGGGCGCGACCGGCAGCACACGATCCTCGAGCTGCCGCAACTCTTCATCGATCTCGCCTTCCGCAAGTCGATCCTGGCGCTCGCGCGCGACCCGGCCCTCAAGGCGTGGTGGGAGGACTTCTTCGACAGCGCGCTCGACAAGCGGCTGCGGCTGGAGAGCGCCAACCCGGTGGTGACGAAGATCAACCGCTTCGTCGGCAGCCACGCCGCCAGCGCCCTCGTCGGCCAGCCCCGCTCGACGATCGACCCGGCCGCCTGGGTCCGCGACGGCGCGCTGGTGATCGTCGACGGGGCCAAGGGGACGCTCGGCGAGTCGACCTGCGCCCTCCTCGGCGGTACCCTGCTCAACCTCGCCACCCTGGCGATCGGGGCGCAGGCCAGTCTCCCCCGGGCGGAGCGCCGCCCGGTGCGCCTGATCGTGGACGAGTTCCAGTCGTTCCCCGGCGCGGACTACGAGGCGCTCCTCAGCGAGCACGCCAAGTGCGGCGCGAGCCTCGCCCTGGCGACCCAGAGCCTGGCCCGCCTCGACGCCAAGGATCGGGAGCGGGCGCTCCGCTCGACCGTCTTCGCCAACATCGACGGCCTCTTCGCCTTCAACTGCTCGGCGGAGGACGCCGACTACCTGGTGCCGGAACTCGGCGGCCCGCTGACGCCCGAGGACCTGACCAGCCTCGGCGAGCACCGCTGCTACGCGCGGCTGTCGAGCCGCGGCGAGCGCCTGCCGGCCTTCTCGGTCCGGCTCCACCCGGCCCCGGCGGGCGACCCGGCGCTGGCCGACGCGCTGGCCGCCACGGCCGCCGCGCGCTGGGGTCGGCCGCGCGCGGCGGTGGAGGCGTGGTACGCGGACGCGCGGGCGCGGATCGCCGCGCTCGGCACCGTCGCGGAGACCAAGACCGTGATCGGCGAGAGCGGCACCGGGCTGCGGCCCGACTCGCAGCGCCCGCAGCCGGAAGCGACCCCGCCCAAGGCGCTCGAGCCGCGCGCTGGCAAGGGCCGGCGCGGCGGCAGGGAGCGGCCAGGGCGAGAGGCGCCGCCCGCCGCGCCCCCGCAGCAGGGGCGACTCCCCGAGGTACGGACCACGCCACCCGGAGAGATGACCGACCCGGCAGCGGGGCAACGCGCCGCCGCGGGCGAGCAGCCCGACGAGGCGGCGCCATGACCCCCCGGCGGCGCCTCACCTGGCGCGACGCGGAGACCGCCGCCGCGGCGCTCACCCCGGTCGAGCGACGATTGCTGGACCTCCTCGCCCGGCTCCCGCTGGCGGCGGTCGACATCCTGGCGCGGCTCACTGGCCTGGCGGGATCGTCGGCGGCCTACCGCCACCTCGACCGGCTGCGCGCGGCGGGGCTGGCGGACGCCATCCGCGCGCCGCTCGGGCCGCGGCTCTCCCCCGGCCTCTGGCATCCGACCGACCTCGGGTTGGCGGTGCTCGCCATCGAGCAGGGGGGCGATCCCGCGACCCTGGCGCGGGCGTATCGTCTCCGACGGCGCGACCTGTTGGCGCAGCTGCGCCGCCTGCCGAGCCTGTTGGCCCTCCACCGCCTCCTCGGCGCGCTGGCCGCCGCCGAGGCGGGCACGCCACAGCTGCTCGCCTGGGAGACGCCGTGGCATCGGTCGTACCGGCGGATCGACACCGACGCCCGCATCGCCCTCCGCCTCCCGGCGCGCGTCGCCCTCGCCTGGGGGGTGGCGGCGAATGCGGCTCGGGCCGAGTACCTGCTGCTGCCCGACCTGGCGACCGCGCCCCTCGCCGCCCGGCGCGACGCGCTCGACCGCCTCTTCCCCGCGCGCACGGCGCTGGAGCGCGCCGGGATGTCCCTGCCGACCTTGCTCGTGGCGACCGATGCGCGTCGCGCGGACGCCTGGGTGGCGCTCCTCGAAGCGCTGCAATCCGCGCGACGCGACGCGCCCCTACCCGCGCGGATAGTCACCTGGGACGACCTTGATGCCGATGTGCGCAGCGCGGTTGCCAACGGCTGTGGCGGACGGCCTGCCTCGTTGCCCGCACGCACGGCCGCACCGTCCCCAATCCTCGCCCGCCCACCGGACACGCCGATTCCTCGCCTGGCGGGGCGAAACCTCCAGCGCGCGACGGTGCCCGCTCTGTTCTTGCGTCCCGGCGAGTGGGCGCTGCTGGACCTGCTCGCGCGGCACCCGCTGCTCACCCGCGATCTCGCCGCGCGGGCGCTCGGCTGGGGGGATGAGGTCCTACGACGACGGCGCAGTGCCCTGATCGCGCGCGGGCTGGCGCGGCTGATCCCGCCCGGAGAACTGAGCGGCAAACGTGAGGCGGACCCGGCGCTCCATCGGCTCGCCGCGCGCGAACCGACCGAGGCGACGGCCGTCGGCCTCCGCGCCCTCGCCGCGTGGCAGGGGCTGACGCTGGGGGCGGCGGTGCGGTGGAACGGCCTCGCGGGCGGCGGGCCGGACGCGCCGGTCGGCACGCGCGCGAGCCTGCTGGCCGCCCCGCTCCACACGCTGGGGGTCGAGGCGCTGTTCGCCGATCTGGCGGGTCGCGCCCGCCGGGCCGCGCGGCGCGGGGCGGACGAGGGGCTGGTCGAGTGGCGCAACGCCGCCGCCTGCGCCAGGGAGTGGTTCCGCCCGGACGGTTACGTCG
>JAABUH010001086.1_pt1 | contig 33074 bp, 52 predicted proteins | sample 5559121 | NCBI WGS metagenome assembly JAABUH01 (sample SAMN10711871, study PRJNA513364) | rock metagenome | isolation source: Antarctica rocks | place: Antarctica: Victoria Land, Battleship Promontory nord | collected 2015-12-28
CCTAGCCTTCATCCTCCTCCTCATCCTCCTCCTCCTCCTCCTCCTCCTCCTCCTCCTCCTCCTCCTCCTCCTCCTCCTCTACCTCCTCCTCCTCTACCTCCTCCTCCTCCTCTACCTCTTCCAGCTGGTCGAGCGCATCATCATCGTCTAGTTCGCTCAACAGCACATCCGCGAACCCCTTCGCGGTGGTCTCCAGCTTTTCCGCCTCGAGCACCTCCGCATCCGTCTCAGCATCCGCCAGCGCAACTTCAGCGAGCAGTGGCAGCTCGACCGACCACAGCGCCACCACCGACATACAGGGCAACCTGGGTATGTTGAACGGTCTGGTCACCAACTACGGCCAGATCGTGGTCGTCGCCGCTGGTGGATACGCATAGCCCGCTCGGACACTTGACAGAACTTTACGGACAATGTAGTTATGTAATGACAGTTTTCAAACTCCTTCGCTTTTGCGCTTTCTTGGCTGAATACAGCTCTCTTCCCTTCGCCCTGTGGGCAATAGGTTCCTCGACCCATGATCATATACGTCTGCTGATCCTAGTGATTTCCTCGACTGTCTATATTGGACGCAATGCCATAATTGCCTGCTCTCTGCCTATTATGAATTAGGGCAGTTTTTCCGCCGCCACGGAGAATTTGTCTTCGGATAAGCATCGGATCAATCTGAATGCCTCCTGTTCCCGCCGCAATGTCATGCCCATCATCGCGCATGCATTCTGATCTACCAGTCATCGTTCCGCCCGGGCAGTGGAGTCTCACGCACAAAACGATTGACCAAAGGTTTCTCTGCCCACCCTTTCGAAGCTGTGGTTCCGGTCGAATCGCTAACCTGTTCCTTTCGACCTGCAAGACTACAAGTTTCATCACGATGTCGCCCAAGGCCAATGACCAGATGGACCGCTCCTTCCTGACCGCCTCGGTGCCTGGGCTGCTCAAGAAGCTCACGACAGAAGAGAAGGTTTCGCTCTTTGCTGGACGGGATTGGTGGAAGTGAGCTGGCGTTCTCCTTTGAATCGAATCAAGCGGAGCTAATGGAGATAGTACGGTGCCGATTCCGAGGCTTCAGGTTCCTAGGTGAGTCCAGCGGCTGGATGAAGATGTGTAGGCGCTGAGAGATATAGTGTGAAGGTTTCAGATGGACCCAATGGTGCTCGAGGGGAGTCGTTCTACAAGAGCAGTGAGTCCAGCACCCTTCCGTCGAAGTCAATCAATCTCACTCCTGATTTCTCCTAGCACCGGCAGTCTCACTCCCCAATGCAACGTGCATCGGTGCGACCTTCGACGACAAGCTCGTCAATCTCGCCGGTGGACTCCTCGCAGCAGAGACGAAAGCGCGCAACGCCGTCTGTCTCCTCGCTCCCACCATCAATATCCAGCGCTCCCCTCTTGGCGGACGGGCATTCGAGTCCTTCTCCGAAGATCCGACGCTCTCTGGCCGGATTGCCGCGGCGTATGTCAATGGGCTTCAGGCGGAAGGGGTGTCGGCTACTATCAAGCATTTCGTGGGGAACGATCAGGAGCATGAGCGGATGGGCGAGGACTCGATCATCACCCCGAGAGCATTACGCGAGATCTACCTCCGCCCCTTCCAGATCGCCGCGAAGTTGAGCAAACCATGGGGATTCATGACGGCTTACAACAAGTTGAATGGGATCCACTGCTCGGAGAATGAGTGGTTATTGCAGGAGGTATTACGGAAGGAGTGGAAGCATGACGGGCTGATCATGAGTGATTGGTATGGGACGTATTCTGTCTCGGACAGCATCAATGCGGGACTCAACCTCGAGATGCCGGGTCCGGCGGTGTGGCATGATCAGAAGCTCGTCGCTCACCTTATCGGGGCACACAAGATCGACATGCGGCAGGTCGATAAGATGGCGGGGGAGATATTGAGATGGGTGCAGAAGTTGGCCAAGGCGAATGAGGAACTGGTGTATGCTGTGCCGAGCAAGGAGAAGACGAGGATGGCATCAAAAGAGGCGGACGCGAAGATCCTTCGACGGATCGCGACGGAAGGGATGGTCCTTCTCAAGAACGATGACTCGGTACTTCCCATCAAGTCGAAGAAAGTCGCCGTTATCGGTCCGAACGCCAAAGCTCGAGTCCTCACCGGAGGCGGATCAGCCATACTTCGTGCTGCGTGGAGTTCATCACCCTGGGAAGGGCTCGTCGCCAATAAGCCAAGTGGCGTCGATCTGACTTACTCCCTCGGTGCCAAAACAGCCAGATACCTCCCGATCCTAGACGAGAACTTCACCTGCCTAGACGGTTCCCCCGGTTTCGACCTCCGGCACTACGCCATCGTAGACGACCAACAATCCGCCCAGCCCACCGTCACTGACAAGTACGACGACTCGGACATGCTCATGGCGGATTTCCATCACCCCGATCTGGGGACGCAGTGGTTCACCGAAATTGAGGCAATTTTCACCTCGCCGATTGACGGGGAGTACGAGTTTGGAATTGTCGTGACAGGGATGGGATGGGTTTGGGTGGATGGGGAGATGGTGGTTGATAATTCGAAGAATCAGGTTAGGGGTTCGAGTTATTTCAATAATGGGACGGTAGAGGTCAAGGGGGTGCTCAAGGTGCAGAAGGGCAAGGTAGCTCCAACCGACATCTGTGCTCCTCGGAGATCGTCGCTGAAGTCACTCGTTGCTCTCCTAGAAATACACCGTCAGGATGCTACACGACTGCCGCCGACCACCGTCCGCCGACACCGGCGAATCCACGCCGTTCACGATCATCGCCATGCGTCTCGGATCATTCCCCGTCATTGACCCAGGCCAAGCAATCGCCGATGCTGTCGCACTCGCCAAATCATCCGATACCGCACTGATTGTTGCCGGTCTGAGCGCCGACTGGGAGTCCGAGGGGTACGATCGACCTGACCTTTCCCTGCCCTTGCGGACCAACGATCTCATCCACGCTGTAGCCCTGGCTAATCCGAATACCGTGGTCGTCATCCAAGCCGGCTCGGCTGTGTCGATGCCTTGGCTAGACAAGGTAGCCGGGGTCGTGTATGCCTGGTACGGGGGTAATGAGTGCGGTAACGCCATCGCCGAGATCGTGTACGGCTCGGTGAACCCGTCGGGCAGATTACCACTATCATTCCCGAAGAAGGAGATCGACATAGCCGCGAATCTGAACTACAAGTCCGCGCGGACAAAGATGTATTACGAAGAGGGAATCTGGATGGGGTACAAGCATTTCAATGCCCGTGGAATCGCACCGATGTTCCCATTCGGCCACGGATTGAGCTATACGACATTCAACTATTCCGATCTCAAGCTCACGAGCCCACCCAAAGCTGGAGATAGCGTTGATGAATGGAGTGTCGGCGTCAGTATTCGGGTCACCAATTCGGGTAAAGTGGCGGGAAGTCATTCCGTGCATTTCTACACCTGTCCGCCAGAGGAGACTTCGACGGGTCTGAGACATCCCTCGCATACATTGCAGGGGTATGGGAAGGTGCACGATCTCGCGCCGGGGAAGAGCGAGCTCGTTGAGGTGGTTCTAGACAAATGTAAGCTACTTCCGCCATACTGTTGGAGGGGAGACAGCGCTGATGTGAGGTGTAGACGCGGTGTCACATTGGGATGAAGGATGGAAGACCTGGCGTGCGGAGTTAGGTGAATGGACGGTCAAAGTCGGGGTGGATGCGCAGACTATGTACGGGGCAGCGACATTTGCGATCGACCGGGATCTGGAATGGACCGGGATATGAGTGGTGCGAGCGGGTCTGCAAGAACGAAGCCGATATTCAAATTAGGCTTGGAGACACTTCACGTATATCTGTGCATCATCCAACGAGTGCCCTGTTGTATTATCGCATATGCACGACAGACTGCCAAGCCAAGCCGAGCCGAGCCATGCATCATTCCTCATCACTCAAAATCATCCCCACCCCCGACCCCGCCTCGCCGACGCCGCTGCTTCCTAGCATCCCGATGCCTTTGCTTCCACTCCCTAGTCAACCCCAATTTATCCCTATCCCAAATCTCCCTCATCGCTTTGTCGTCCCCTCTCCTCCAGAACCCCTGTCCGGCAGCCTGCTCTTGCTGCTCGAGATCGGTCGGGAAGAACATGGGGATGGAAGGGTCGGGGTCGAAGACGATTTTACTGCTCGATTCTTGGGCAAGGGGTTCGAGGGGTGCGATCTCGTCTTCGATTCGCTGGCTGGGTTTGGCGATGGGAGCAAGGGGGACGTCGAGGTCGGCTATCTCGAGGTCCGGGTTGAGAAAGGCGAGCAGGGAGACTGCGTCACACTATGTCAGCGTGGTACGAGGAAGTAGGGAGAGACGTACCGGTCGTAGAGGCAGACGGGTCAAAGAGCGATTTGAGGGTGTTGGGCTTGGCAGTAAGGGGTGGATCCGGGTCGGCTGACTCCTCGCCATCGCCCGTCTCGTCCGTCTCGTCCATGTCCTCGTCTTCGTCTTGCGATGACCTGTCTTCTTCATCTGATGAGTCATCCTCAGAAGTCGAATCATCCTCATGCCCGCTTTCTGAACTGTCGTTCGAGCTCGTCGATCCGGCCCCGCCTCTCAATCTCAATGGTGTCGTAGCCTCCTCGTCTTCCTCGTAACTCTCCTCAAATCCAGCCCATTCGTTCCGCTTCTTCGTATTGCCTCCAGGATCTCGATGACCGGAAGCGACGTCTCCCAGGAGTGATCCGAAGACTTGCAAGGCTGTACTACGCTCTTCTCTCGCAAGCTCGAGGATAGGTGCGGGTAACGATGTTGCTGGTCCGTGCTCTGCGTTTCTTGCTGATTCGACGGGACGAGAGGGCGGTGTTGAATGAGGCGACATCTCTCGCTGGGGGAGGAGCGGGGATGACGGCGCCGACTCCGCCATCGACTCGGCCGCAGGCGAGACGGAGCGATTCTCAGCGGGGTCGGGAATCTGAAGCGGAAGGTGTCGGTTGGCAAACAGGGGCGATGTCTCTTTGTCGACGAGCGTGGACTCGCGAGGCCGTGCACGTTGTTCGTCGGCGAAGATCTCTGTATCCGGATTGTCCGCCAGATCTTTGTCGTTTCCCAGCGAGCCGAGACTCGTCCGCAGACGGGTCCCTCTCACCACCTCTTCCTCTACGACCTCCCCATCGACGACTCTCCTCCAGACGCCCAGCACCGCTCGTCCGTCCTCGTCTGCTTCCTCGTCGTCCTCCAGGCTCTCGTAATCCCACGTTTCATCGGCTTGGGATTTCGCAGGTTGATACTCTGAAAAGCTTGACTTGGATAGATGCATCGGGTCCCAGCGGGACGGGTCGATCACTCGTCGTCTAGCTCGACTCGGAGCAGCCCGAGGCCGTTTGGCTTTCATGACTGAGGAGGAAGCAGGACAAGGCACGATGGGATGGTTTGCTCGCATGGACACTGGTCGTATCAGGTGATGAGATGGTGTGAGGCGCCAAAACTGCACCCAAAACCTGGTTAGCCAGAACATCAATGAGGAGGACTTGATTGACCTTCTTGGATGCATAGTTGTCCTCCGTGGGAACTCGGGTATCCTGAGCTGTCTTCCCGAAGCCCTCTCTTGCAGCAAAATGAGCTGATCGTTTCCGCTTTTTCGCAATTCCAGCTTGCACGACCTCGGGATCGGGGTTCCTCTCCTTTTCGATCCTGATTTCCGCTCAGCACGAGCGGCAGGAACGGGTATGGCACCTGCCTAAACTCCCATCTTGGCTTAGCTTCCGCGAGCTTGAGCTGAGCGCCTCGCCAGAATGATCCGGACATGATGTTGAGACCTGCCTCCGTCATCATTAGCGTTTGTAAATGGAGAAGATAGACGAACACTTCTTGAGTTGGACAGGGGTGGTGTCAAGGGTGAGGAAGGTGTATGGTCTGGGCCGGCCTGCAGTCCGGGGAAGATCAGTAGAGATTCAGGTCATCCAGAGAGGAAGACAGACCGAGAGCATCAGGCTGAAGCTCATCGATATCTCGCACCGTCCCGAAGCTGGAGAACCGGTCTCGAATATGATCTGACGAGATGTTGGATGTCAATCCGGTGATGTATAGGCGGCGACGGATGACTGTTATGTCAGTCATTACGTCGACTGTTGCCCCAAGACGACTTCCTTTGCCGTCAACCAGAACAACCAGAACGAGCCTCAAAATCCCCATGAAACACACGTCCGGGATCACGTGACGCACACGCGCCATCACGTGACTTTTCCTCATGTCTAGCTCCTTCACATCTTGATGACGGCAAGACGACCGAGACGGGCGAAAGCGAGGGCTGAAGTGTTTGACATGGCGGTGAGGCCGAGCCTCCTCCATCGCGTTTACATTCAGTCCCTCCTTTCCCGCCGAGCCATGCGGGAGGACTTAGCACTCGAGATGTACAAGCGAGCCGTCGGCGTCTGCCAAAGTATCTCCTCTTCCCTGATCACTCTCCCGCGTGTCTGATACATGATACCGTACAGCTCACGACGAAACGTTCCGACCGACCCATCCTACCACACAGCAAGGGTTCCAAGCTTTCATACATGACCTCTCGAGTTTGCTTGAGGAGCTTGGGATGGAAGTTAAGCGGGGGAGGGAGGAGATTGGAAAGGGGAAGGAATGGGTTGTACTTGTGAGCTCCGCCCATCTTGCCCCAAACTTCTATCTCGGGTCGGCAGCGCTTCAACTTGGGTGACTGCTCACCATGACGCGGCGATTTTAGGTGAATAACGATCCAAACGATGTGGCTCTTCACGCAACCGACCTCACACCGATCGAGATAGCTTACTACCGCGAAGTCGTGCGTCTACTATGTCCGCCTTCTCTCTGTACTGGATTTTCACTGATGGACGTCCCCAGATACAAGCGATAATGACCTCCTACCCCGCCAATTCGATCGGCTCAACACACGCTCTCCGCTTGAGGAGCGAGCTGCAAGGGAATATGGCCGGTCTGACGGCTCAAGCATTACTCGGGTCTCTCACCTCACGAGGTTGGCTCGCCAAGTCGAAGTGTGCCCTTAACGACCGGCAGAACCAAAAAGGCTAATGAAGGTATAGGCGAGGACGGTATAGCCTGGCGCCGAGGGCGATGATGGAGTTGGAGACGTACCTCAACCAGGAGTTCGAAGATTTCGTGCAAAAGTGTCGGAAGTGCGAAGGGATGGTCCTTACCGTTAGCCTTGCATCTTGTTCAGCTCGAAGCTAACTATGTCTCAGGGCATCGTTTGTGACAATGGCGAATGTTGGTCGAGCATTGTCTGACCTCGCTGATGGCGACCAGGCGATTCTCACCTCCACAACTACTGCCTCGACACTCTCCGCCGATCTAATCGCAATTCCTGTCCCGCATGCAAAAAGTCATTCGAGGATCAGCCGCCGAGACATGCGGGCGAGAAGGCTGTACCTCGCACCGAGGACGAATGGCGAGGCGAGGGCGGGAGGAAGAGGAAGCGGGCGAGTAAGGGTGTAAGGTCTTCGGGCGATGACGAGGAGGATGCGGAGGATGACTTGGAGGAGGAAGATGGGGATGGTGCTGGGGACAGCGTGGGCCATGTGGGTGCTGGACCGGTCCGTCGACTACTTTATCCCATAGCAAGCTCACTCAGTCTAAAGGCGACTTGGACTGCATCGCGGAGCCGGAGGGCCAAGGGGACTGTCATTCCAGAGACACAACCGGAAGATGGTGTTGAGGATGACGAGGAAGGGGAAGAGGGTGCTCGGCCTTCGCGGCGGAGGAGATGAAGTCGGTCAGTCTCCCCTGCTCCCCCTCCCTTAGAGCGACGAAGCTGACAGGGACAAATCTTACAGGTTCATCGTCATATACATCATTGTCGTTATGTCATCTCATGACCCATGTATTCTAACTGTGTATACCATGCACGATGCTCCCAAATCCTCCTTGCGCCTCTTCATCTCCTCTGATCAATGTACCATCGCCCTATGCCCTTTCGCACCCTTCGGATCCCCACGTCCTCGCCCTCGCCGGGTTGGTCCAGGTTCGAAGAGCCCTAGCAAGCCGAGATGCTTCTTCACCACCGGCTCTTCTTCTCTTCTCGACTGTCCCTCTCCGCTCCCATCGTGAGTTCCCGCTGTGATCAACCCCTCCATGGCAGTGCCGAGACTCGCGCTGCTCCCAATACGAACCCCTCCAGAACCCCTTCCCCGCCCAGGCTCGTCTACTCGCTCCTGCGTACCCGTTCCAGGGAGCAGCGCCGACATCCCCGGTACCGATCTCGCTCGTCCACGTGCAACCACCGTCGGCCCACCTCGGTACTGGTGAGCCGCAAAAAGGCCATCATCGTCCCTCATCACCGTCAATGAGCGGGGTTCTGAGAGTGAGCGGCCGATGTGAGGGACCGGGCCTTGGGGTGCCGTACTGGAAGTCGAAGGAGTTGGTGGTGCGGAGGGACGCATGTCGTGCATTCTTCTATCAAGTACTCATCAGTCTCCCTCCGCCTGACTAGAAACCCGAGCTGGAGAGGAACTCACTGTGAGAACGCGCGAGAGATGGAGCCGAGTCGCTCTTGACCGCCTTTGCTCAAACCAGATGAGGACGATCGGAGCGGAGGGCCAGAGGTCGGACCAGGGGATGCCAGGGGCTTCTGGGAGGAAAGGTGGGTGGGGTGTACTGGAGGGAGAGGAGGTCGAGGATGGGGCGGGGTGAGGATGGTTGATGGGGATGGGAAGAGGCTTTGGCTTTCGGGCTGGGAACAGAGAGCGAGGATAGGCATTTACAGGATCAGACGCTGCTGGAAGAAGACTCGTAACTGCTCACATCCTCTTGATGGTCCCATCGCGAGCGCAGGAAGCAGGTAAAGCAAGAGAGGAGGCCGTCCATATTCTCGACCTTTCTTATCGATGGAAATCCCTAGCTTGATGTCGGGAGGCGAATTGCGCTCATCGAGGCCGTTTTTGGTATGACGCCTTTGGTCCCGACGTCGGCAAAAGGTGAGTCACCTTCGGGTCAGATCGGGACCGAGTAGAGTCCTTGACATCACCACCCGAAGGTGTCTGTAGATGAATGATGGGAAGGAACGGGAATGGTCATACGAGACCGCTTCTCCGCCAATCACTTCCGTCATAGTACGCTCTTCAGCGGACTCGTTTTAAAAATCGGCCCGAGGACCGGCAGTCGATTCTCGCCAGTACCGGGACGGCGAAAATTCGCAGGGTGCAGGAGATGAGACATCGCGTTTTCCCTGGTGGAGTCCTTTGAATTTGCGAAAGGAGGGTGCGCGGTGAAGATGCCGAGAGAGCGACCATGGGCGCACGTCTCGAGGAGGGAAGACGTTACTGATCGCATCAAGTCCGACATGAAAATCACGCCAAGGTGAAAATGTGATGAAACAATAATGGCAAGCGTTTCAGGATACTTCCGGGTATCCCTGAAACTTAGGAAAATGGCGACTCTGTCACGAGACCCACCTATCCGTCGACTTCTGCTTAGCCGGCCTCCATGCGCGGCATAATTCACTCTCAGATCGTGTGAGGTGTCGGAAATCGGTGCATGTCAAGCGGATCTGTGCTTCTCCGGGTCTCTGCAGTGCCCCTAGTCACCCAATGACTTCCCTGACGATCGTTCCCCACGCCTTCGTTGTTCCTGCTTGCGAGAGGGGATCAGCGGATATGTGAGGGCGCCCAATCGTCCTGCTCCTTTGGAAATCTGTTCAGGTCCTATCCCCAAACTTCTGATTGCCCGCTGCAACGTGTCATGGGGGCGATGCAAAGCAGGTCAAGGGATATCTACCTGACTTCCATCCTCTTCTTCCCCATCCACCATCCGATTCAACGTATCCGCCAGACGACTGATTACATATAATACCAGTCAAGGCGAGATCCCGATATCAGTCAAACCCCTCCAAACCGAGATCAAGATGTCCGCGCCCATCCCCATCGTGAGTTGATCAGCACACCGCACAATTCATCGTCCTCGCCACCCCCCTCTATGCGCTGACAATCTTTTCCAGCCCGTCAAGCCCCCGTGCAGCTGCACCGCTGGCGGTTCGTGTGGCGTTTGCGGCACTACGTAAGTCCGCCTCTGGGCTCCTTGTTCCACTCGCTCGATCCTCCTCCGGATCCCATGAGACCTCTTCGTCATGCCATTCATATGTCTCTATCCCCTCTATAACATTGCGAGACAAGCGGACTGGCTGATCGTCATCTATAGGTGTAATTGCGGCCCCAAATGCCGCTGCAGCTCCTAGTCGTCCACGAAGTAACCGCTGAGCCTCCTCGTTCCATCCCCATTTCTTTCTCGATGCTTCCGAAGACGGCCCCTCTTCCCATAATCGAATGTTGTACATAGACAGTCTCATCCCACTGTCGAATTGTACGAGGCGTATATTACAGGACGAGAGAGAGTGACGAGTTCAGATCGACATCTTATGCATGAGACGTTGTCGCTACGGGAATTACGCCTTTTCCCGATAGGTTACGCTTGTGGCGGGCGTTTGTGTTGTGTCTCTTTAGCGCCACCCAAATTCCAGTGCTCGCGAGACATAGTTCTATTGCTGGCGGTCATTGTACATCCTCTGAAAAACCCCACGACGAGGCATCAATCGATCACTCCCAGACTTTCAAATCTCCAGACACCATCTAAAGGACGTCTCAGCGTAGAGCAGCCGAATCCGTCCCCCAAAGTCGAGATATCAACAATACCCCTTCCACGGCCTGTGGCGTTTCCAACCACTACACCCATCTCCGCGCTCCTCTCATCTATCACAACGTCGTCGACACCGACATCGTCTGTACTGCAGAAGACTGGCGATCCTTGGACGCCACGTCGATTATTGCTGTGGAGAAAGGAGGTGCTTGGCGCGACTCGACCCGCAATATCAAGTATCAAAGGCTCGTGCGGTGCTTGACCAATAGAGACCGAGGTGGGATCTGGAGGGTGTTGCGGTCATGGCAGGTACGTCTATCCCTCTTTGTAATACAGTCCGGTATCGACCGGGACACCACGTTCTCTTGGCCGGCACGACGGGTTTCATGGTGGAGTTGGGTGACTGATACGAGCTGACACATTGTTCTTCTATCGCCTTTGCTCCCCTTCACCACTTCTCATGCCTGTGGACGAAACCTGACACCTCTGCATGCTACGATGACGGATGTCAATCACCACTCAGCCATCTACACCGTGTATGTCATCTCGCTCCTACTGTGCATTCCCTTGGAACGAGGAACGAGACTAACATGACTCCGCTGCGTTTAGCTTCACATCCCCTCATCATGCTCCCATGCCGAATCACCTCCCCACGCTGATCGTCACCCCTCATGGTCAGTTGGTCTCAGGACAAGTACAGAACAATCGAGCTGACGTGCGCAGGTCAACCAAATCAAATCCTCTACACCTACCTGTGCGTATCATTCACGAGACAGCCGGGCGAGCTGACCCATTCGTCCTTAGGCATACCGAAGAAGTGAATGTCTGCACCCGCTGAGGTTGTTCCAGGAATGCTGACGTTCTCAGAACCGGGTCAATTACCTCCTAACCCCCTCTCCCCAAGGTGACCTCTGCGTCGCCAAGCTCTTCCCTCCTTCTCGCCCATCCGCTGCTGCCTCCGCGTCGACACCCACCCTCGGAAAGCCTCACAACGTCGTCCGATGTGAAGCGAGTCGAGACCTACGTTGGACTATCGAGAATACAGGGGTCATGTCGCCCATCTACAAGATCGTCAACCAAGACGATACCCCTCTCTACCAGATCTCGAAACCTAATCCAAATGCGGAATTCTGGACGATGTTTTACTTTAAGTATGCTGGGCATCAGATACCGCCCAAACGCATAGAGGTAGGTCGAACAGACTGCGATGAGACAGTGGGCTGACGGGAGCTGTTCAGTTTGGGAAGGTCGCCAAGAACCCTGCGGAGAAAGGTGGTGGGACGAGGATCTCTGTGACGGGGAAGAGCGAGGATGAGAAGCAAGTCTGGCAGACTTTGGGTGTGGGAAACGAGGATTGTGTGGAGTGGGTTGTATGCTGCGCTTGCCTGAACCTTCTAGAGTGAGTCGCTGGTCTCCTACAGCTGTCATCTGCTGTGCCACCGCGCGTACCACTTACGCCCATCCAGCGACCAAATCCTCCAATCTGCCGAGAAGAAGAACGCCGCCCTCTCTCCCGCTTCCACCGTCTCCGCCGCTTCCCCGGCATCCACCTCCGTCCGACCCAACCTATCCCAACTCCACCGAGTCAACGGGACACCCGGTCCCCGGTCAGCAGGCGCAGAAATCGCATCAACCGCACCTCCGGCATCCAATCTCGCCCAACCCTATCGGAATAATGCTCCTTCGCAGATGCGAGGTACACCGCCTCCTCAAGCCAACGGTAATCAACGAGGTCAAATACCACAGGTCCGTCCGCCTGCTCAACAGGGTGCTTCGTCAGGAGGCTATGATCCCAGATCAGTGAGAGGTCCCCCGCCGGGTCAAACACGGAATGGGGTGTTGAGTCGCGCTCCTCCTGCTGCGACGGGCGCAAGGAGATTTTGAGGCGCTTTACTTGGTTGGTCGGGATGATCTGTTGATTGAGAGGGATCTATTGGGCATTATCGGTCCGGGTGGCCGGTGTCGTTCGGCGCACATCTTGTCGAGATAACCTGAGGATATTTGCATGGTTTGTGTGATGTTGTTGATGTTGACTTGCATGCTTTCACGCATCAGCTTTCACGCATCGTGATGGGTTGATCCCGCCCTTGTACATCTGATAGCCTCTTGAGCGCTCGGACCTCGGGTTTTGCCTTGGCTCGAGATGACAGGATGTCGGGAATGTTGAGTGCTCAACGCTGGCGGAAGCAATTCGTACTGTTCGATCATCATTGACTTCCAGCATCATTTCCGATCGATCGCCCTCGAGATATTTGCATGTAGATAGCAGGTCGTCAACTGCCTGTCCAGGTTCGAAGGTGTCAAGCGAGCCAAGATGTGGATCCCGTCGGTGATCCTCGCCCTCATCTCGACCCTTCTGGATAAACCTCTCACCTCACCGCCAAGAACCTCATCATCTCTGCTCCTCCACCCGACCTCTTCAAATGGAACTATCAACTCGACCATGATCGTCTCTGGCCACGATTTCTCCCCGGGTTAGGCTTTCTTACGTATGTCGATGCGGATAGGTAATGTCCCTTGTATGGACTATACAGCCGATCATGATGACCAGGCCAAGACGCGATCCTGGACGACTAAATGGAGGATCAAGGGGGAGGTGAAGGTTTCTTTTGAGGGTTTGCCGAAAATGACGGATGAGACGACTCCTGTGGGGCCGAGGGTGGACATCAGGGAGAAATCGGGTGGACTCATCGGGACGGGTAGCGTGTTTGTCCCGACAGTCTTGCTCGCGGAAGAGGATATGGTCGACTTGGTGGTCCGGTGGAATTTGACGGATCGTCCGAATGGGACACGAGCGGAGAGGAGTAATGGCGAGGACGAAGAGGTCTCTCGTATTGGAACAACCACCGATCTGGTCACTTCGATCTACGCCATTTCGCCCTCCTTACACTCCTGGACAGATCCGTCTGTGCCTTATTATGGCTTCTATTGGCTCATCAACCCGCCTAGTCATCTCGTGCAAGATCCGGGGAAGATGGCGAAAGACCTGTCGACCCTCTTCACAGAGTATGCGAGCTGGTTCCAGGACCCTGGATCGTCGTATCGTATCTTCTTGCGCGAACCACCTAGGGGTTACGGGGTGCCGCCTATCTCTGGAGTTTCGTCTTGGAGTGGGATCGGGGTGTGCGATTGGGTCGAGATGAGCATGATGTCGAGGGTCGTCGCGAGGAGCTGGATTTCCTCCTCTCGCATGAGATGGTGCACAATTGGCCAATCCTGCAAAGCTCGCGTGGCGACCAGGAAGATCCCAATACGACCAGGTATTACGAGGGTGGGTCTTTGGAAAGCACACATGCCAGCTGCTGACGATCTCAATTCAGGCGTTGCCGAGTATTATCCTTCTTACGAGCTCGGAATGGTCTCGGAAAGCCGATTCGTCGCAAAACTCAACACCGTCATAGCGGCTTACTACACCGCACCGGCAATCAACATGAGCTCGATCGAGAGTACCGGCGAAGCGTGGAGCGACACCCATGCGCAACGTATGCCCTATCTCCGCGGAGCAGTCTACCTGCTCCACCTCGATGCGGGCATAAGACAAACCTCAAATGGCAAGCACTCGCTCCGAGATCCGGTCCTCGAAATACGTCGCCTCCGAGCGGGGCAATCATACGGGTTTGCCCAATGGTCCACCATCATCCACCGCTTCCTCGGTGATGACGCGGCCGAGCTATACGCCAACATGTCAGCCGGCGCATGGATCGTCCCACCTCCCAACAACGTCTCTTCGGGTCTACAAGAGAAGATAACATCGCAGGAGCTGTATGAGCGCGGGTTTGAGATCCACACCGAGGGGGATCAGAGCGTCATCCGTGATCTCGTACGAGGTTACCGAGCGGAAGAAGCCGGGATCCGAGATGGGGACGTCATCCTCTGGAACAAGTAGTATAGTTATCTCAGCGCGATGGATAATCTTGGGGGAAGATCTTTGTTGACGTTGAGAAGGGGGAAGAGGGAGTTTGAGGTTACCTGGAGACCGAGGTCGAGGAGGATGGTGGAGGCTTGGGAGTATGTCACTCGTGATTAGAGTGGCATTCATGCGTTGCTGGAACCAGCCTGGAGTCGCGCGAGAGGTTACGCGCCTCGATGTCCTGATAGCTTCCCCTGTACTGGTCCGAAGATCTTCGGGTTAACAATTGAGCTGGAATTGAGAGGCCCATCCATGTGGACCGCCGCTTGCGGGGTCCCCTCGTCTCACATTCCACTTTGTCCTTCTGTCTTTCTCGTATGTCGGATCGATAACATGCGATGCTATTATACTGGCCCACGACCGGCCTCGCTCTTGGTACTGGCAAGCTAATTGGCTGGAAACTCAGCGGTGCCGCGTGTGTGGTCGCTATCGTCAACGACAAGGTAGGTGATATAATTTTCAAAGGTCCATTACGAATGGTCATTAACGCACAGTTCAAAGGATGACTTTCTCCAGTCAAAGTACACACAACTCCCGGAGACTTTTCATGTTCCCAAGTTGGAGCTTCTTGGCTCAGCGCACCATGATGCCTCGCGTGATTCCATGACAGCGTCTGCGCACGAAGGCGACGGACTGAAGGTGTGGATAGACCATCGAGCCAGACCATACGCCTGCAGGTATGGCTTCGAGCATTCCGCACGTTTCCGAGGCTTATCATCAAGCAGTACCTCCGCTCAGATCATACTTTATACTCCGCCCGACTCAAAGAGACTCCGTTTTCTCGCTTTACGCGGACCACGAGGCTCAATAAGCAAGGCGGGGGATGAGCTGGCCAAGCAGGATGCGTATGCCATCGGAGCTAGGGGAGCTTCTGACTCGATGGGATTGGACGATGTCTTGCCTCTCGTGAGGACATTGCTGCCTTGCCTGTTTGTCCTTCCTGACGATGGTGGTGGACAGATCAATTGCGCTCAGGAGGTTCAGCGGCGGATAGGACAGAAGAACCCCTCAACAATAGCTCGGCAGACCGGCGAGCTCGGTGTCCCTAGTCGCCGTCTAAACGGTCTCCTCGATTCAGCGCTTCTCGGCTTGATTTCTCTCCGAGAAGGGGCCAGAAATTTCGTGCCGATCTTTTCAATGGACATCGCAAATGCTGGCAGCCTGAGATCATGGAGCTCCGCCGGTGAGTACTGACAGACCTTGCGTGATTACAAGCTTACCTCGTTCCTCTAAGTTGACCAACTCTGCTTGAGACTATGTCAGATGCTCGACGCTCCTGACGATTTGAGCAAGACTCGCCCAAGAGACCGTGACGGCCCAGAGATTCCTCTGATGGTGCGGAGTGAGCAGTACATGCGGTACATCTCGCCCAAATCGAGCGGAATTTTCAGAGACTAATCATCCGCCCAGGTTCTGGAATACCGTCTGGCTCATCATAGTGCGTCCTCACTGCCTCTTAGATGGACACTGAAGCGGTCGAAATGATAGAACGACCTCATCCTGGGTCATTGCGGATATCAAGTCATCCGACAGATCGCACCTCTCACCACTGAGCTGCTGTCCGCGGCCTTTCAGGTGCGTTCCCGGGATTTGAATCTTTCGCTAAATGGCCTTTCAGACCTACCTCATCGAATCCATCACAGCTGCGCTCCGATGGCTTAACGATTGGCCTGTCGGCTTGAAGCTGAATACTCCGCTCAGCCAGTTCTTTTCTACCTCACTTAGCCTGGTTGTTGAGCGATGGAGCAGTCAGCCTGCCATCGTCATTGGTGTCGAGCTCATAGTCAATCCTGTCAGACCTGCTCAATCCCTTAATCGTATCCTACACCCCCTCCTTTATCGACCTTCTCGCCTGGTCCAGCCGTGCCGGGTTCACTCTACTCCTTGCCGTTGTCAGCGACCTTTTCAAACTCCTCGCTTTACACCTCACCATCTGTTCCTACATCACCAGCCTCATGTTCCGATGGCAGCTGGATTCCTTAGGCTCGCTGTTCAACCTCTTCCGAGGTATCTAGTTCCGCCAACATTCCACCAGGATATGCTCAACGAACATCGTAGGCAAGAGATGGAATGTCCTGCGGGAGCGAACGGATACATACGAATACGATGTCGATCAGCTGTTTCTCGGTACTCTCTTATTCACGGTTTCCGCCTTCCTCTTTCCGACAGTGCTCACGTATGCGACGCTGTTTACATTCGTACGATCTCTATGTTCTCAATGCGGGACGAATGATGACAGAATCTCATAGATCAGTACTACCCTGAAAGCTGTGAGCAGGGGGATCGGCCTCGTCATCAATTCTTTCAATGGATTTCCGCTGTTCGAGATCATGCTGAGCATCAAGGAGCCTTCGCGCTTACCCGGTATTACGCTTTGCTTTGCCTCACACCAAAGGCTAACGATGACTAGCTGGTGTCTTTTTCGAGCTCATACCCGCGGTCGTACCACCGCGGCCCACGCCCGGACATTGCATCTCTTATACACTCGAGCTGAAGGTAGGTGTCTCGATGATCCTACTTGCACCGAGCTTACGCCCGAAGAACTCCCCAAAATTTTTCATCGATATTCTGCGGCGTAGAAACGGTGTGCAAACCACATAATCGTGTCGAATCGTGTCCGCCTTTGGAGCGATCTTCCACAAAAATTCATCACTCGCTATCTCACTACCTCCTGGCATTCACTCACCTCCTCCTGTCACCTCCTCGACGATCGAAACAAGAATCTTGAGCGAAATTCAGCTATTGATGCGAGATGGGGTGGGGGACCTTGAGCAGCACGAAGCTGGCGTTGATGGCTGGAGTGGGCAGCTCACTTACGGCTGCACGCGCTGCCGCAGCAGCTGCGGCTGTCGGAGACATCAGCACCAGACTTTATGAGCTGGGGGAGAATTGATGGATGCGGGACGCAGGGTGCGGTCGCGACGCATGAGGAAGATGGTGGGAGATCAGGCGAGTGGGATGGGAGCGGACTCACGCACTGCTAGACGCGCAAGAACAAGTGCCAGTGGATTTGCAGTCTTGTTTGACAGGGTGGGACTGATCACGGAGACTATGAGCCAGACTGTATACGGTGGCGAGGAGGGTGAGTAGAATAGGATATGACTGGACGTACCACGACGGGGATTGGCGACTTATTCGATTTGAGCTGTTGATACGGTCGTGGCTAGGTGGTGAGACTGATTTGGTATTGCTACTGGAGTTGAAAGCGGATAGAGGGAAGAAAGGGAACGAAGCAGGTTCTTGTACTAAGTCCATTCTGGGGAATGCCACGAGCCTCGAGGTGCAAGCATTGCGAGGGGAGTTTGATCGGCGAAAGGAACCATAGTCGATTTGGGTGAGTGGGGGATGGGGAGGCGCAAATCACTCTGTATGAAATTTGATCTTGAACGATGAAGAGCATGTCTCGAGCAGGCCCGCACCGTCAGAAATAGCTCATATCGTCAGCTGGCATCTATTCAAGAAGGACGACCTGAGGCCTCAGGGCAGCAACACCCGGTCATTTCGCGAGTCCAAATAGAGTTATCACCGGTCTGCGCAGCGAAAGGTACCGTCTCCTCAGCATTTCTTCCTTGGATGACGCTCGCCCTTGCACGGCGACCGGACGTAGAGGGGCCCGTTTCAAGCTAGATTGCCAAAAAGGCTTTTCTTTTCTCACGTGCATGCCCACCGGGACAAGAGAAGCTCAAAGCCAAAAACCGCTCGGGCTAGGGGCGGGGGTTCGGAGTACACATGAACTGAAGCACCCAAATCACACCACACCTTTGGGTAGGGTTCCGTTGAAAGATCGAGGCTCCATTGTAGGGGAATTCGCCTCTTTCCAATAGGGGAATTCCACGTCAGACATTCTTCCTACACGAAGCGTCAACTTCTGAGCATACGTCGAGTAAGTAGAAAGGGTGTCTGCAACAGCGATTCTTTGCTATTGCCAGGCAGGCATCGAGGGTCGCTAGCCGAGAATTTGGAGCATGGTCCGGTCTGGAAATAGAGGGCATTGCAATTCCGACGAGATAGGGGTGGTCTAGAATTCGTTGGTCCCGCCCAAAGAGGCAGTTCTGCTAGCACGTTCGTGACCGCTCGGGTCCTCCCCCTTTGTTCGCCAGCGCCTTTGTCCCATCCATTCCTCGTCCTCGGGCAAAAGACAAGGTATCATGCCCTTCGATGGAATGCTGCGACTTCGACAAATGAGGCTCATGTAGATGATTCGTTTCAACGTTGCTCCCGAAAGCCGTTGCAAGATCCTAAGATGCAACAACCCCACCTCAGTCACTCGGAGCCATGGGCTCACGCCTTCATCTGCTGTGATGCCGAGCATTCGGCATCGACTTCCGTCCCGGCACCGAACGACGGGATGGACATGTACTGCTGCGCGGACGATCAATGTGAGGGTGGTGTCGAATGCTGTGCGGACCCAAAGTGCGATGGACGCAAGGAGGAGTGCTGTGAGGAGAGTCACGCGGGATGCTCCGACCGCGGAGTCGGAGAGTTGGAAGAATGGGCTTGCACCAAGGAGGGATGTCATGCCATCCAGCAATATGTGAGCTCAGGTTTCCATTATCAGGTCGACCCTGGGCTGAGGTTTCCCCAGTTAGAATGCTGTACTCAAATCGATTGCAACGTCCCGGCTGTTCCCAATGTACAACCCAATGTCCCTATATGCGATCATCAGCATACAGCACCAGCACATTGTCATTACCCGGATGTCGTATCTCAACCGATGTCATCGACATGGCAACCCGCCATTACCGCCTCCACAAGCGGCATGAAACCCTCACCAAACCTTCCGACACATATCTGCCACTGGCAAAATTGCCATCGAACATTCAACTCCATGCCCGACCTGCTAGGACATGTAGCATCCGATCACCTCGGTGCACCTGGCTTCGCTCCTCCTCCTCCAGCCCCGCTACCTCAGCAAATCGCGCTCCCGCCTGTTCCTTCACCTGTACCAGCGCCCGATCTCAATTCTCCTTTCCTGCCTTCACAGGCTCAGGCCGAAGCGGATCATCTCCTTTCCTGCCTTTGGGACGACTGCTTTCCCTTGCCCGAATGTACCGCGCCGGTGCCCGAGACCTGTCCGACACACCAGACCCACACTCAGACGAGTGCGACAGGAGAGCCGTTCAGTCCACAGACTATGCTTCGCCACGTCCTAGAGGAGCATCTCGGATTACCCGGCGAGATCATCGGTTGGGGACCCGAGTTCCCACCTCTACCACTTCCGCCCATCATGCAAGGAGCGGTGGATAGAGCCCCCAACAAAATGTACCATCACCACCACCTACATCTTCCGACCCCTTCGCCATCGATCCCGAGTCCACCGCCAGGAACACCGCCTATCTGCTTATGGCCCGGATGCACGCATCAGACAGCCTTCTCCGATCCTAGCAGCCTTATGGACCATTTGAGCGTCCATATCGGCAAGGGTAAAGATTCGTACATCTGCTTCTGGGATGGATGTGGCGGACCGGGTGGCCGGTTGTTTCAAAGTCGGCAAAAGGTCTTGCGGCATCTACAGAGCCATACTGGACACCGGCCGTTTGTATGCGAGGTGTGCGAGCAGGCTTTCAGCGAAGCGACACCTCTCGCTGCGCATATGCGTAGGCACGCTCAGGAGAGTGAGTGGCATATATCTAGAATCGGGAGACTTCTAATGGAGTTACAGAACCGTTCGTTTGCGATCATCCGGGATGCGGCAAGACTTTCGCCATCTCCAGCTCACTTACTATACATATGGTACGTCGCAATCCGCGTACTCGCTGCCAGCTGTGCTGACAATGGCGCAGCGAACGCATAACGGAGAAAAGCCATTCATATGTCCTCATTGTCAGAAGTGAGCTCTTCTGCACGTTTACCTTGGAGACCGCTGACCGAGTTCAAGGGGATTCGTCGAGGCCTCGAATCTCACGAAACATATCCGCACACGTAGGTATTCTTCACTACCTTCTGATACCGGATGGACGACGTTCATTCTTCACTACCATCACCTCCTCTGACAAATTCGGTGACAGATACTGGCGAGAGACCGTTTGCCTGCGCTTATCCGGGCTGCTCCAAGAGATTCCCTCGCCCAGATCAGCTGAAACGCCACATGGCTGTTCACGATGGGGATCTTTAGGGGAAGGGGAGGCAGGGGATCGGGATTACTGGTCTGTAGATAACCAAGAAAGCTGTCGCCGCAAGGCTGGACCGCGATGATAATACTCCTCGTAAGACGTCGTGCAACATGCAATGATGTCGGACATCACGGATATATTTTGTGGTCTATCGACCATCACATCGCTGACTCGAACCCATACTCTTCATTAGAGTGATTTACCAGGGTCTACAATCATTCGGAGCCTCCCAGAAAGCTGTAGAAGACATCCTCTAACTAGGTCCATCACAAAGTCAAAAAGACACCATCACGTGAAACGAGTTTCGACGCCTGTCGAGTGAAAAATGTCCTAGTCAAGGCTCTTGCAACTGTTCCACAACTCTCACCTCAAGATGGCCCACGATTATGGCTTGCTATCAGCTTACTTCGCCCTAGGCGTCCAAGCGCTCATCCCCATCGCCCTCGGCTCATTCAAATCCCTCAACGTGGGTTCCCCTTCCTCTCCCTTACTTCCATTGACTTGTCGCCCCTCCTATCGTACATCTACCGACGAGAGACCCTAGACACCTGCCACCACCCTCGCCCGCCGACGGAAAGGCCCAAGAGCGCTAGGCGAGGAGCGAGAAGAGGAAGATGAGAATCTGGAAGAGACGCTCGGCTGGGCGGACTCGCTTGCGTTCCCTGTCCTAGGTTCGGTTGCGCTGTTGGGTTTATGGGCATTGTTGAGATACGTGGGGAAGTATTGGATCAATCTCGTCTTGGGTATTTACTGTAAGCGTCCCCCTTCACACTCATCTAGAAGGGAACAGCTGACGAAAGGTAGTCTCGGGTGCCGGGATGTTCTCGTTCCAGGAGGTGAGACTTTGAGGTGGAGCCAAGCTGATGGTAGGTAGACCTTCGGCTCGGTGATCGCCTTCCTCCTCAGACAAACCTCCCACTCGACCCCGACATACCACATCCGCATCTCCTCCGGTCTCCGCCGTACGTTCCCCCCCCCTCCCCCATCCAAACAGAAGCGTATCTAACAGTGATGTATCCGCAGAGATCTACCACCTCCCCATGACCCTCCCCTCCCTCCTCCTCCTACCCATCGCCATCCTCCTGCCAGCGCTCTACATCCCCCTCGGTCGCCCTTATATCCTATCTAATACCCTCGCCCTCTGTCTAGCCACCACGACACTCGCGCTCCTCCGCCTCGATTCGTTCTTCACAGCGTTCCTACTGCTCGCAGTTCTCCTCATTTACGATATCTTCTGGGTGGGTCTCCCCTTCCTTCCCGCCCTCTCCCTTTTCAAATTTGCTTACGGTCCAAGCTGATAGCTAGCTCAGGTATTCGCGACACCGGTAATGGTGACAGTAGCCAAAGGCATCGACGCGCCAATAAAACTCCTCGCCGCCAAAGACCCCTTTTCAACCCACCCCACCGATTTCGCGATGCTCGGCCTTGGGGACATCGTAGTCCCAGGCCTAGTCATTGCCTTGTGTCTCCGCTTCGACCTCGCCCGCCACGCCACTACACACCCCAAGGAGGATGTCACCAGTCGGAGTACGTTCGGCAAGGCGTACTGGTGGGTTGGTATGACCAGTTATGTATTGGGATTGGGGACGACGATGGCGGTCATGCATTGGACGAGGCATGCACAGCCGGCTTTACTCTACCTCAGTCCAGCTTGCAGTGGGTCTCTTCCCCTTTAGCTACGTGAATCATGATCGCTGATGTGGGTAGTTATGGGACCGGTGATATTGGCTTTGGCTCGAGGGGAACTCAAGATGCTCTGGTCATGGTCGGATGCTCCTGATCCTAGCGAGGAGAAGACCAAGCTGGGCGAGACGATCGAAACTCTTTCGGAAGTCACTGCGAAAGCTAGGGAGGCGGTCAAGGAGGATAAGGTGGATGAGGTGGCTCAGCAGGTGGCGGAGCACGTCGAGGAAGATGAGAGTTGGATGGAGGGACCGGTCGATACGGTTGGATCTGCGAGGAAACGGAGGGGCGGGAAGAAGAAGTAGAACACAGGGTAGTATCGCACAATGCATGGTATGATATGGACGATTTGAACTATATGAGCTACTTACAGTGTCCCATCTACGTTGGGGGACCAGAGCCGAAGGTTGCGCCGGTACTGGATGAACGCGATCAGATTCCGGTAGGCTTCTGCTGCTTGAGCTCGCAGAGCCGGTTCTGTACGCTTGTTGATCTGGCGTACCTGCTCCCGGTTAGCGCTTGAGCCCGTTCGGTGGAGACAAAGCCTCACATTTGCGCGCACTACCTCAACTACTGGGGTGAGAGCCTGGAGGAATCCGCCGTCCACGAAGACAGGCCGATCATATCCCCGCCCCTCGTCGGCGTAAATATCGATGACAGCGTTCAGCACGGAGACGAGCAGGTCTGGGGGAAGGAATATCCCTGGTGGTGGACTAAGCATTGAGATGAATCGCTCTCCGATTTCCTAAGAAACACCAGCATCAGGGGAAGGATTGAGAGGAAGACCAAGGGACGAACCCTGTTTTGCTCGATAGGGACACCAGGTCGCGAAGCGAGACTCGCCATCGTCTCTATACACCGCGTCCGGACCAGGTCGGATCGTACGACGCCAGTGGTCTCCATGATCGCCTGCATCTGCTCGGGTTGAACAGCCTGCACTCGGCAAGCATCAGCTAGGCGAAGTCGAACAGGGAATACGGACTGACCAATTGTGACGAAGCCGCTGAAGCGATCTTCACCAGACCCCAAAGACAACCCATCGCCATCTCCAAAACATCCCCCTTCAGCTCCTGACCCTTCAATCCTACACCTTCCACGTCCATCTCAGCCTTCTCAGCGCGGCCCATGACGGCGGAGATGACGATCTTCCTGGGTTTCCGCTCCAGGTCATTCATCTGCATCTCGATCATCTCCTGAACGAGCTGAGAGACGATCCGGAGCAAGCCGTCCCATATCGTCTGGGCCGGGAATGCTGACGTCATCGAAGCGGTAGGCGTCAAAGAGGCGACAGTGGTAAGGAAGAGATTGTTGAGCGTTTCGAGGGCACGGAGATGGAGGACCGAAAGTATGGCGGTAGTGGGGGGATGTGATGACGGCTGCATGGGGGAAGGAGCGAATGATAAGGTAGTGAAAAGAGCAAGGTTTAGGAGTCTTTGGGGCAATTTGAGGTCGATGAGGAGATGAGGCAAGTCAACCGGAGTGAGGACCGTCAGCACTCCGTTCGCGCCATCGACTGTCCTCGAGGCATCGGGCGCCGCGTCATCATCGTTCGCTTCGGGTTGGAGGTCGTCCTCCATGTCCTCGTCTTCATCTGCTAGAATGTCAGGAAAGGCACACTAGACAAAATCAGGCGAACCTGCAAGACCAGCATCCTTCTCGCCGAAGGACTCCTCGACGTCCTCCAATCCCGCGCAGATCCCTGTCAAGATCTCCAGAGCGACAACGACGGTTGACAACCTTCGCTCGATGCGCTCGAGCTCCTGATCGACCGTCGTGAGATGATCAGTCTTTGACAGCTTTCCGAGCTCCGCAGAAACGTCTCCATCGGGCTGAGCGATAAGTCAGTTCAAACGGAATTCATCCTACGCGAACAAAAGACTCACACCCTGCTGCATCGATCCCAGTACTGATTTTGTGGTATTCTGTAAATCGACGTCGATTAGATCGTTTATCAGAGGCAAGATACAGTCTTTGGTGAGGGCCGTGATGTGAACCGAAGAATCGGCCGGCGACTCGTCATCAACGAGATTCCGCAAAACACCTGCGTTCAGTCAGGCAGGTCTCCAGCGAAACGGACGAAGACTCACCACTAGTCAGGAGTCGGATCAATGCAGCGCGCCCGATCTCTTCCTCCGCTTCCCCGCCATTGGACTTCGGTGCCTTTCCCTTCCCGTTTGCAGTCCCAGTATCATGTACTTCCCGCACAATGTTTTTGAGCGTCGGCAACGCGGTCGGTTGAGCGAGGAGAGCCTCCCGGAACGGCTCATTATCCTGTGAGAGCGAGTAAAGTGCTTGCGCTACTTGGTCAGCGCTAATTAATGACCCAGACTCACAAGCAGCCAGAGCTACTCCGGTCCCGAAGACTTCTCTCCCCTCCAGAACCTTCACTAGAAGCCCTTCCACTCCAGCGGCATTGACTCCTTGTAAAGTCTTTTCCGATGCTTCGGCGAGACTCCAGATGAGCGAGATCACGTTCTCGGCGAAAGCTAGGAGGTGCTTTCGTGCTTGTAGCTGCTCGTCCGAATGGGTCTGAGGCGTTTGCGCGGGGGTGAGGATGGAGTCGATGGTACCGGAGATCTAACAGGGTAACTCAGCTGGCAAACTGTCCGGCTTAGTAGGACATACTTTCGTGATGAGGGTTGTAAGATGAGACATGATTCCCTTGTTGTACATCTCGCCACATAGCTCATGACCACCATCAATCGCAAGATTTCTGAGCACTGATCAGCTAAGTCTGGTCTCGCTCGTAAACATTGTTGTCCAGGATGAGATATTGATTCATAAGCTGACCTCAGCGCTCCCGATGCCTCTACCGCCACTTCATCCACACTGTCCGATAGTCGTTCGATCAGCTCGCCCACGACATTTCGCCCCTGAAAGAGTCGTCTCGTCGCCGGGTCGTCTTGGATCAGGTTGCATATCGCTGCACAAGCCCAGGTTCTGTCTGCGTAGTGCGCGGACTTCAGCTGATACCCCTATCAGCTCAATGGTCGCGTGACTCAATCCTAGGATCCCCTCTAAAGGAGAAGAAAATCACCTTTCCGAGTATAGGCAACATCTGCTGCTCCTTCGCAGGGTTCGCCTTTCCATCAACCTTGCCGGACCCGAGGTGTGTACCGGGAATCCGGATTGGGTTATGACGGATCTTCTTCTTGTATTGTGACTTGCCCATGATGGCGAAACTATCTTTCTATGAGGAAGTAGGTTTACCGCATACCACCAAGAATCGGTGATTGCTTTGAAGTTTGAAGAGACGTGAGTTTAAGGCGGAACTCACCTAGAAATACTCTTGGTTCTGTTCATAGCCTCCACCCTTTTCCCACTTGCTGCAATGAGTTGCTCTCTTTACAAATACATTGGTCGATTCTGCAGGCTAAGCACAAAGGCGCAACGTAAGCGTCTCATGTAGAAGCAAGCGGTAGCGGAACATACGTCAGGGCTCATCTGATTCTACATGCTTCTGCTTGAATGTCCTCTTCTGGCAGCATCTGGCAGCATCAGGCACCAGGTTTATTTACTGTCTGCCATGACAACATGGACCAGATGATACGCGAGACACAAATCAAATGCAGCTGGGTGTAAGTTATGATCGTTCCTCCAGTCTGAATAGCCTATCACAGATGCCTTGTCTGAATTTGCCCGAGACTCTTCAACCTGATTTGAGAGTAACACATCACAATTACACAGCACTATACTCAGGCCAGGCGCCAGTCTTCAGAAGCCCTCATATCATGATACCTCTTGATGGTCACCAAGCACACTCTTCTCATAGTTTTGCTCTCCGAGCATCCCCTTGTGCCCAGTTTTGCAAGATGCAGTGCACTGGCCATAGTGCAGACTAGCCTTGAAAATCTGTGATGATGAGATTGGAACTGTCATGTCACCACAACCTCCACCACGCACACCGAATGACACGTCATGGCACAGTATCTCCGCCACTCGTCGTCGACGTCCATTTCCACCGCTCGTTCCGTTTTGTTGGTTGAACGTCTACGGAGAAGGAGTAGATATATATAGCACAGCTAGCCTCGTCTTGTAGGAGGTTTCCCAGTGATCCTCGAATGAGTCTCATTGTCCCATTCCACGTCCAAGAACGATCTCGTCCTGTTCTCCGATCTCCTCTACCCGGCTACACTCATTTGTCCTCGCTTAGACCCACGTCCCGCCTGTCTTGACGACTTAGTAGATTCTCGACGTCCTCGTTGAGTACCTCCCTGTCTGTTCGTTGTGTGATCTGCCGTAAGCATTCCTCCTATCGGTCCCGCTCCAAATGTCTTGTCATGGATACGATTGACCAACAGATCAGATATCCTTGTATTTACTGTACCTATGTTGAACAGGAAAACAGCCCTCTTGTTCAGGCCCCACTCTCTAGGACCATCTTGCAGTGACATATCTCTTACCAGGCCTGGAGTAGGCAACGTGTTTCTTGGTGTTTCCGACTGTACGATGGGAAAACACCATATTCATCACCTGAATGTGTAATAGGCATGAGTGAGGCGTACACAGGCCTCTTTCCATGTGAAGAAGATGAATAGGTACAGACGGGGATCTGCATCCAAGTGGACAGACCGTAGAGGGTTTCTGTCGATCTTGTGATCCATATCGGGGGTTGTGTACTTTGCTGTTACTTATGCGACTTGGCGCAGAATGCTTTGACCCTGTCAACTAGCCCTCTGGGTGATGGACCGCTCCCATCACATTGGCCTCATACCTACACACACTGTTCCGTCCGGTTCTCAACGGCAAGACTTGCCCACTCCCTGGTGTACTCTACTCCTCTACGCGACCCTTAGTCCCTAATGGAGATATCGGCATGATGGTTCAATACGGTTAAAGGAGATCGTTGGCGGGGAGACATGCAAAATCAATCTGTCATCGCATTATTGGCCCGGGAGGGCTCTATACACACAAGGAGAGATTATACCTCCCGCCACCCTCCATATATCGTGCAACTGCACCCGCCGCCCCGCTCTGCCATCGTCTTAGTTGCAAATTTCATGCTCTTCACTGATCATTCGCCTCGCGCCTTCATAATCTCTGCCTCCCTCGCAGCTTGTCGTTCAGCCAGATCCACGCCCACCAGCTACTCCACCATCAGTCTGTACCCCTAATCCAAGGAAGTTGACACATACGATCTTACTAGCCTTCCAGAACTGCACGACGTTGATGATTTGCTTCCCCGCCATTATCGGGAAAGTGATGATCGTAAACAATTGCGACCACGTCAAGCCCATGAGCGTCCATAGCAGGTGCGGGACGTGATCGTGGACGGCGGATGTTGACCAGATGAGTGAGATGGGGTAGGATGAGTGGATGGAGTCGTCAATGAAGGCGTTGAGGTAGAGGCAGACGAAGAAGAGCTCGTTCATGAAGCAGAAGATGAAGAGGGTGCGCTATACTCCATCAGCATTCGGACTACGTGTGGATGGAGATAGATATACCGAGTCGTTGTAGTAATACCAGAGGATGCGGGAGACGTCCGATGCGACTGCCTTGTGGCTTATCGAGCCGGTCACCAAGGATCTAGAGTCACTCAGCTCAGCTTCGACCCCTTCACGTGAATTTGGCTGATCACCGAGCGTTGCTCGACACCAGAGCGGATGACTCACGAGTACATGTGAATGTAATGCGAGGAGAAGTCAAGGGTGATGAGGAACATGAAGATGAGCGAGTACTGTTGATACGTGGTCGAGAGGAAAGTGAGCAGGCACGCGGTCGTGCATCTGAGGCGAAAGCGAATATCAGCATTGCTGCGCGAAGATCGGCCAGCCCAAGCGAGTGGTCCCAAATCGCGTCCTGAGTCTCCAAAGCAGGTGACACTGAAAACCTTACCGATCCACGACCATGTCCAGCACCGCGCCAAACTTGCTCGTCTGACCCAAAGCCCTCGCCGCTTGTCCATCCACCGCGTCCAGCAAACAACTTATCGCGTAGAGCACAAAGCATCGACGTGGATGATAGGGCATGACGTAGAAAGAGATTGCGGCGGTTAGAACTCGGACGTAGCCGATGATGTTTGGGACGAAGGTGTAGACGTTCTCTTTGCTACAACACGATCAATTTGGCATTCGCGGTCTCGCGAAGAGGGGTGACGTACGGTGCGTTCCTGGAGAATGTGAGGAGAAAGAGCAGTCAGCTGAGCTCACTTCACCATCCCAATAACCATGAATATAGCCTCCGAGTCCGAGATGGGGAGTGCGATGCAGCTGATACTCACGCGAGGTCGAGAGCACTGGGAGATATCATCAGCGTCATTCTGAAGACCGTCGGGGATTGACTGGACGCTTCCTGATCACTCGTACACCCGGTACATGTACCGGACGCCGATGGGAGCAACAGAGAAGCCCCCACGGCTCCCTGCAATAAAGGGTCGGACGTACTAGTACGCATCAAACATTTCATCCCTCACCCGACTCCTCTCCCTAGGTCGGATCTTGGTCTCCCCAAGCGTCTCGGACGACATCTCCACCGCTGTGGAAGATGAAGCGACCTCGGGAGTGGCATTCTTCGATCGAGTGGACGGTACCATGGTGGAGGTGGCTGCGGTGGGTGGGAATATGATGCAGTTGAAGGGTTGGGTGAGTGAAGTTTTGGTGATGAATTTCGGAGTAAGCGGTGACGAGAGACCTCGGCGAGTCGGGTGAATTAGGTGGGGGGATCAAACTGTGCTTGACGCGTGGCAACCTGTAAGTTTAACCCGACCTGTCCACTTCTCCTAGTTACTCAAACTCCACTCAACTCACGATGTCCTCGCCTACTCGCACCCTCTCAACCTCCTACACCACTGCCACTCCCCCACCCGCCCCATCATCGCGGCACAACCCCATCTCCCTCCGGATCTACAAAGCAATAGGCACTTCATTCGACGACCCCGGCTCCAGAGAAGCCTTGGAGATCGCCTCGAGGTTCTATGCGCCGTCACCCGACTTCAACGGGAAAGAGAGAGCTGACGATGAGGAGGAGTTCGGGTTGCGGGAGAGGAGGACGCTCAAGGGACAGTCTTCGGCTATGGCTAGGAAACATTTGAAGAAGGATGTGGAGGATCGGTTGGCGGGGGGGAGTAGGAAGTTTCTGGAGGCGTTCGGGGAGGTGGACAAAGTGAGTCATCGTTTCAGCTTCTTACCGAGGACGCCCACCTCGCTGCGAGTCTTGTGAGAGAGTATGGTCCGACAACGAGCTGACGCTATGACCCGCGCGTAGAAGCTCGACGTTCTCCGTGAACATATGCGCGATATGCAAGTCCGGTGCGACCAGATTCAAGCGGAACTCGACCACGCCAACAGCGGGACAAAGCACCTCTTGGAGCGGGCCGATGGCCTTCAATCACAGCGGTGCAGTTAGCCTCATTATATCCTCTTACTTCAGGCTGACCTCGGACCAGAGCCTCCGCTCAACTCCGAGCAACCCTCGTCGCGCTATTCCTGACCCGGTTCGCCCTCTCCGATACCGAGCACGATGCCCTCACCTCTAGAGAAGTAGCAGTGGGCAGATCAGTGTTTGACGCGCTGGATCGGGTCGAGGCGATACGGAGGGATTGCCGGGCTTTGCTAGCTGGGGAGGAGGGGAAGATGCAAGCTGGGTCAGTCGATGATCCGGTCTCGGCCCTCTCATTGGTTCGACTCCTGGACCGTAGACTGACGGCGATGGGGACAGCCTTGACATCATGGCGCAAACGTCCGAAGAGATGGAGTCGGGCTATCGAAAGATACATCGGTGGTGCCAGTCCGAGTTCCGTCAATTCACGAAGGACACCCAGCTGGAGGTATCGCCTGTGATGAACGAGGCGGTTCGGCGACTCAGGGAACGGCCAAACTTACTCGCGTCAGTCTCAATCCTCCATAGCAGCTATACTGAGCTGTCTGTGCTTGTGTGGAAGCTGATGAATTTGTAGAGACGCTCTACAAACCCTGAAATCGACACGCCAATCCTCCACCCTCACCGCTTTCCTCGACGCTCTCACTCGTGGCGGACCAAATGGCCTTCCTAGACCGATCGAGCTGCACGCACATGACCCGACGCGATATGTCGGCGATATGCTAGCTTGGGTTCATCAGACTACTGCGAGCGAGCATGAGTTCCTGGAGGGTCTGTTCGGAGTCAAGGAGAAGAGGAGGATGGTGGGTGCTGTGAGGGAAGCCGGAGGGGAGGAGGAGAAGATGGTACGAGAGGCGCTGGATAAGGATCTCGAAGGGCTCAGTCGGCCGCTCAAGGTGCGCTATTTGTTCCAGCACGCCTCCCACCTGCCTAGAGAAGGGTGTGAAGCCGTGCTGACTGGAAGCGAACATAGTTACGGATACAGCAGACCATTAAATCGCAGGAGGGGATCATCATGGCGTATAAGATCGCGAATCTGCTCCAGTTTTACCTCGTCACAATGCGGAAGACCATTGGGGAGGATGCTTTGTTGTCCAAAAGTCTACAAGAGTGGGTGAACCCCAAGCTATCCGACGACTTCCTGCTGAGTCCACTGCGTGCAGGATCTACGACCAGTCATACTCGGCCTTCTTCGAAACCCTCGAAGCGCAGGGTCGAAGTCTCCTACGATTCCTGCATGTAATTTCCCTACTCATCACCGCCATCTTCTACCAATGCTGATGCCCGGCTCAGCCTCCCGACGCGAGTCTCACACCACCGCCCGCCCTGCGCGATGCCTGCCAGGTCCTCCGCGAGGTCATCGCAGTCTACGACTCCTCTCTCGTCGACGCATCCGAGCGTTCGACAGATGCGCACTTTGCAAAGCTGCTCGAGAAGGCCGTCGACCCTGCTGTGGAGATGTGTCAGCGGATGGCGGAGCTGAGAAAGGGCGCGACGGATTGGGATAAGGATATTTTCCTGATTAATTGTTTGGGGTATCTCCAGGTCAGAATCCTTTCCGGGTCGGATGATCGGTCAGCTGAGCAAATGGGGCGATGCAGCACACGCTTGAAGCGTTCCCTTTTACGGCGCCGAGGGTGGATTTGCTGGAGGAGCAGATGCAGGAGCATGTCGAGTCGATGACTTTCGAGCATTTGAGTAGACTGGGGGTGCTCTCAGACAGTCAAGGCTGATGGTACTCAGCATGGGAAGCTGCTCGACCAATGCGGGTTGTCTCCGATCATGAAGACCATCCGAACCCGTTCGGCCGATGTTCGTCACCCCTCTGTCCCTCGTCAACCCAGCTGAGCCGCCTGCAGACCCCACTCTCCCGCCTCCCCGCCACCTCCCCCAAACCGCTCACTGCCGCTCTAACAACCTTCACCAATCTCCTCAGTACCATCGACGTCCTCTCCTCACCCCGCCTTGCCCTCCTCTCCTCGGCCCGTCTAGCCGAGCAGATCCATCGAACCGCCCTCTCCCGGATCAGTCAGGCGTACGGCGAGGTATGTGAGCGGGTGCTGGATAAGAAGGAGGGGTATGAGTTTGCGGAGACGCTCTTGAGGAGGGGGAGGGAGGAGGTGGCTGTTGCGCTGGGGGTGGCGAGCGAGGATGAGGATTTGGAGAAGTAGGAGGATAGAGCAGATGATCAACATGCGTGTGACTCGATGCGGCCGTCTATCTTGACACGAAGGGCTGACCGACGCTATAATAATGACAAAGCCCAGCCAGAATGGACCTGCTTGCTCTTGTTGTCGCTTCGCCCTTTAGCTGCAACCGGATTCAGCCGCAGAAACTCTCGATCAATCGGTCGGATAGAGCTATGTCATCATCCCCCTCATTCACCATGCACGGATCGTTTTCGCTGGCCGCACCGCAAAGGACCGAGTCTTCAGCCTTATGGGCAGGCAGATCAGTCTTGGTACAATCAGCTGTCCCCATCCGTAGGATCCATTTGAAGCAAGAGGCCAACTTCCAGCTGAGAAACCTAGATCCTGTTTCACCTTGTCTGTTGCAAGCCCAGGCTGTATGGTAGCGATCTGTATGTTCAGCACCGGCATGATAGCTGACGATCAGCCTTTTCCTTGATCGTACTACCTTCAATGGTCTGAGCTTGTCCACATGCCATATGTGTCTACCGACACTTTGCCTTGACACTGTCCCAAGCACTTAACAGAGGATATGTGGTAACGTAAGGAGCATGAGCCGAGTATGTCCAGTCCATCAATGGTGGCCTTGTCTCTTGGTACAGCCAGCAGTCTCGCTTGATTGCTCTGAATACAAGTGATCCAAGTCATTTAAGTTGAATGCATGCTGACTCATGACCCATAATCTATCTATTCTCTTGAATACGCTTTTAGGATTGTAGTTGAAGCAGGCGGGATTCAACTACTTTGAACACTGAGTTGATACCAATTGAAATGGGATCTGTGCTCTATCAATCATATTGGCCAAACTCAAAGACTCTCACGTCTTACTGGGCAAACTACTGGATTCAATCCCGGACCTGCTACTTTCTGCTTGGGTCCCTGTCAGACGGGGAGCCGCTTGGTTGGTATAGCTGGTTTCCCTTGGTCTCCCTCCATCCCCTACGGCAGGCTTGAGTAGGAGACGCATGACAGCTACTAGTAGGCATGTGTGCTCACTAATTGCACATAGTAGGAGTCACTGCAAGAGAATACAAACAATTGAGCAGAATCAGAAATCCTTCCCCATCATTTCGAAAAGTGAACACCGACACGCAGTCGGTTAAAATTAATACTTAGCTCAACCAACCAGATCTTCTACTAGATCATTAATGGTCCAGCATGCCATCAAGCAGACATTGTGGTCAGACCCTGTCAGGGTGCTACGCCGACCAGTGATAAGGCCCGACGTCCAACTCCTACGACTGGCGATCGTGGCCGAAGGTGGCGATTGATAGGCAAAGAGGGTCCAGCGTCAAAGGTACTGTCGGGGACGTAT
>JAABUH010001088.1_pt1 | contig 33026 bp, 57 predicted proteins | sample 5559121 | NCBI WGS metagenome assembly JAABUH01 (sample SAMN10711871, study PRJNA513364) | rock metagenome | isolation source: Antarctica rocks | place: Antarctica: Victoria Land, Battleship Promontory nord | collected 2015-12-28
AAGAAGGACAGAGGGGAATAGAACCGGGATGTCTGTGGAAACCAAGAAAGACGTATCAAGGTTTGGGTTCAGATGCGGTGCACTTTGTCGGCACAATGATCAGCGACAAGTGAGACTTTGTCAAGAGCAGCAAGATGATCTAGTTCCACGGCCCTTCGAATAGAAGAAATTGAACGAGCAAAATCATTACAGTCCCGCTTACCCCTCATGTCACAGCGTCCCCCCTTTTAAGCCGACATGCACTGCTTCTCCAAAGGGAGCTCTCAAACCTTTTCGCCAAACCGCCATGCAGAGATAGGCTCCAGGTAGTTTGCCGGCAGTATGTCGGCACCACATCCCAACGCTGTAAGACTAAGGGTCAGCCTCTTGCGTGTCGAACAGGATCGATACTGATCTGGACCGGCGGTAGAACATCATCATCTCCTTCCCCATCCTGGTCGTCACTTCAGTCATCTTGTACAAACGAAGTGAGTTCAGGCTAAGAAAAAAACAAGAGCTGAGACGTCACAGTATATCTGGGCGCCGAACAGCGAAAATTACCCAGACCTGACTCGGTTGGAGATGAAGCCCACCATTCCCTAAAGGATGTGCTGCTGCCAACGGAACGCGAAGAAGGACGAATAGACAGCGGGGACAACGGGGGAAGGACGCCATCGTGATGACGCCTCCTCCTCAATGCCCTCAGAAATGACATCCATTTGGCTTCATAATACCGGAGCTAGGGGGTGTGAGGCTTGATTTTTCCCATTGCTGGTCCACCTTCGAAATTTCTCTTCTAGCTCGGTCCACTGGGCGACCTGGAGAGTCTATGAGCGAGGGGAAGGCAGGACTTTTGTACCGGGAAGTATGTAGGGGTTGAGCGAGTAGTTGCACTGTGATGGCGGGCGTCAGCCCAAACCATCTGCAAGTCTGCTTTTGAGGTTCGGGTGTCAAGGTCTCGATGTGACTCACGTTTGAGTAGGCGACACCAGCACCGAAGCTATCACTTCATGTCAGTATTGTGAATGGACACCACTGCCTATACACATACCCTGTAGAAAGTGCGACCGGCCAGCTTCGCCCTGAAGTAGCGGTCATCTCGTGAAATCGGCTCTAAGACACTGCATCCCAGATGCTGAGAGAAACTTTCGGCTTACGTCGGAACAGGATGACAGACGCGACCACACCGATACCAAAGCCCAGGCCCGCGTTGACGATCAAGTCTGCCATCTAGAGGTCACCGAGTGAGCTGCTGGGGCGTATAGGGGAATAACGTCCTCGACTGGCTCGTTGAGGCCTCGGAGTAGGGGCCTTTGGTGAAAGACATACGCAGTTGTCAATCTAGACGATTTGATCAGCTTGAGGTTTCCAAGCTCAGAAGCAACACGATTGTAGGCTGGAGCTGACCTTTCGTGCAATCGTATCCTCGCTTGGTATGGGCGCAGCGACTGGAGCGGGAGGTGATGGGATGGGAGCTGGACCGGACATGGTGCGAAGGGCTTCACTTCGATGTTCTGGCGGAAACTAGCGGGAACGAGAGCGAAAATGGCTCACCCAAGAAAGCTACAAGCGGGACCAAAAATGGCCAAACCCCATTGAGAACTTACGGCGTCACTTTGGCGATCCTCTCGGAGCAGGACGCGGCCATTTTGCATTCCCAACGTAGCAACCCCTGCTAGAAACTTCCCGGGGCCGATACCCAGGTCGATCCGTATCATGGCGCCATGTACACGTTAGCTCCTCTTGCCCTCGGCCTTGCGGTCCGACGCCGGAAACGGGGTCCTTTGGGTACACAGACCCTGATCGTATCCCAACTGATGTAGAGAATGATCCAACTCCGCGCCCTTGAAAAGAAGAATCACTCACATTGATCCGCTAGCACCTCTCCTCGGGAATCGATCCGCTTCGGAAAGCTCAAAGGACGGCAGGTCCTCCCTCATCTCGCCTGTCCAGCACCCAACTCACTCCCATCAAGCATCAAGAGGCATCCAGCACAACCATTTTCTCTTACTGGTTCCTAGGCGTCGGCATGTCGCGTGGTCACCTCGATGGCCCGGATAACCCTATCCACTACATTCTCCCTCAATATCTCCTCATATCACGGTCCAATACCACTCCGAATACCTTCCGTTCGTCCTCTCTCCTTCCGACATGATCATCATTGAGCATACTGAGCAGAGATTGACACGATCATCGCTGTATGCATCATGTTTTTTGCAGTACTCATCGCTTGGAACCTCCCCATCGTCCGAGATGTCATATCCGGCCTGAAGGTACGCCCTCACGCTGAGGACCACCTGACATCGAGATTCAATGCTGAGTCGAGTCTAGCTGTTCGTCGTGGGCACTCATGAACTCTGTCACCTCATCGCCGGTATACTCTGCGGCGGTCAGGTTGTCTCGATCTGTATCGACCCGAACGATGGGGGCGCGACCCATGTTCTAGGACTGATGCGACCGTTTCCCCGAGTTCCGCGAGATCCGTACGCCATGCCAACATACCCACAACTGTTCTGGTCGGTTTCGGCACTGGTGACACTTTCTGCCGGATATGTGGGTTCGAGCATAGTCGGCTTCCTCTTCATTGTGAGTTCATCGGACAACGCCCAGCTGATATCAGTTCTGCGGATGTTAGTGTGCATTATTTGCAGAGGTATGCTGACGGAAGTAGTCGACATCGTTGCGAGCAAGGCGGCCGCCCTTGTATTACATTTCGGACTGCTCGTACCCATTCTCCGGGCGGATCACTGGATGTGAGCGTCTCATTCGGATAGAAGTGCTACTGATCTGTCTCAGCGCATTCACCAGCATCATCGCTTGTGAAGTGGTCCTCATCGGTCTTTGGTTTGGCGACCACGGCAGCGTATGTCTATACCTCATGAAGGCTCCGCAATTTGCTCACCAGAGATCAGGCTCTACGCTTTTATGGTAAGCACTCTTCCAGCAACCGGGCTGACGTCAGTGCTCTTCGTCGGTAGGTCACGCTCGAATCGTCGTCGCTGATCTGTAGGGATGATGCACATGTTCTACGTGGTTTGGGATTACGTGGATGAGAGATTATTCGACAAGCGGAATTCATCGGATTGCGCACAATTCTCGGAGCTTCTGGGGTGGCCAACCAGCGGTACGCGGGTCTTGACTGTCATGCAAGAAGCTGATGAGGAGGTGGTGTAGCATGGGCGATCTTCTGGTTCATCTGGGAGACCCTCGTTTTCACTTCGGCTATTTTCGCTGGGATCGCTGCCTTCAAGGTGGGCAGACTCGCCAACGAAGGAGCTGATAGCAGCGAACGGATGATCAGATGTATTCGGCAGCGTAAGTCAAGGCCGTCGAGGAAGGCTAATGACAGGTCCCACTTCCTGCCAACGCGGTGAGGATTTGGGGAGTTGAAAGGGATCTCTTATGCATCCAAGCATGAAGCTTCGCAGCGCGACGAGGCTAAGACCAAGAATGGGGATAAAGCTCCACGAAGTAAATCACCCCACATGGTCCATGAGGTTTCGCTTGACAGCCTGTCGGGTTTCATCGCCGTTGGAGGGTCTGGCTTGTAGCCTGCCGGTCCCTTTGACGTGCATATGACGTAAAACCTTCACCCAAAACGTCCACGTAAAACCCTCCACCGTGCATCATTTTTCCTTTGCATCCCTCCGTTGTCCTCTAGCCTTTCTTGTTCATCCCATGTTCTTTGTCCTTTTTCCCTTTGTTCTTCCGGCATGATTTCCTGTTTTGAGGGTCTGAGCTACTCCTTGTACAGTATAAACCTTCTTTAGAAGCAAAGGATGCCAGGCCAAGCAGATGACACCGTGGCTCATACTGAGCACGCCATATCCCATAAGGCAGCCTACGACGCGGCAGGCTCGGCAATGATGAGGTGGGCATCCTATTTCCGAATCTCTCTCATCAGCACGACATCGACTCCATCGCCGAAGAGTCTCCTATAGCGCCTCACTGATCGTTCATGCCGTGATAAGTGTTTCGCACCGATCAAATCAAGTCCACCAGCACCTGTGCGGTTTCCACATCTATTCTCACGACCCCACTCGTACTGTTGTGGCCCATCGTTTTTGTACGTGTGTCCGCTGCAACTTGCATCAATGTATCATTTACGACTAAGAAAAGGCGGACGCGAAGCTCATCGGTCGGTACACCTCGCCATCTGATAGGCTTGGCTGAGTCGCATTCGGTGAATAGGTATCGAGTACTTGATTCCCGAAAAGGAGTTTGAAGCCCTTCCGGAAGATGAGAAGATGCTTGGTGACCCCGTCACCCTGTTTCTGACGAGTTCTGACGGGGACATAGTACTGGCACTCGCACAAGTATGAGGTAGGTTTCAGAGGCTGTGTACCACGAGCTGATCATCAGGTCGAATCGGGTTTGCTTGTGATGGGTACAAAGTCGACTGTACCGAGTACGTCTTCGGGTATCACTTGTATTCTGGTAGGAAGCTGACGCTGTGATCGGGACGTAGGTGTGGTGTCCGACGACGGGGAAAGGCCGGCAATGCTCGAGCTCCACAAGACGTATGGCAAGACGGTCCATACGTGGTCCGTGGTCTTCCGCTTCCGGATGAGAGAGTGCAGCTCGATAAAACGGACTCAATTGGATGTCAACTCCGATCTCCCCCTTTGGTCCGCCTCAAGTGATGATGTCGTACACCTTGGACGAGCAGGTCGACAAATTTGTCCTCCAGGAGCGTGACGAGTAGGTCTACGTGGGCTGAATTTGTAGTACTTGGCTGACCTGGATGGCAGTGAAATGGGCGTATCCACCGAAGCTAAGAGGGCTGCGAGGGCGGGATATCTGAGAAAAGAAGACATGGAACGACCGATCGCAGCCGGGTGTGACCCATGATCGGAGGGGGGAGAAGCGGAGCTCTAATCCCCGATGTGTCATTCAACACAAAGGCTTTGCCCGTTTTGCCACCTGATGTCATTCTGCGACCGTGCCTTACTCGATTCGATCGTCAGAAACGAGCGGATTTCCCGGGAGACATGCAATTCAAGTATCGCGAGGCAGGTTTCTGTTGAGTTTCCATTGTTTCCGTTCTCCGAATCTCTCGCGTCCCGACACAGAATAAGACAAAAGAGCGCTATAGACAAGGAGAGGGTGGAGAGGGAAGGGGAGACCGCACCGAGTCCTCCCCTGTTCGGCGTGATTGAGGTGTGATCGAAAGACTTCGTCAGCGTCGCCACACCCCTCGCGTGTCACGATGGACGAGATCGTCTCGACATCCACAGCAGATCTGGGGAAATCACTTGAATCCATCTCGATCCCTTCACGATCGTCAAGAGCGGTCTTTTCAAATTGGGCAAACACATTCGAATGTCGACCTCAGCGGGTCTTTGCGCCGACCTCGGCGAGGGAATGTCAGATGATTGTCGAGCTCGCGAGGAGGGAAGGAGCCACGATCCATCCTGTCGGAGTCGGTCATTCCCCTTCCGATCTCGCTTGTACCAATGGATGGCTGGTGAGAATGGAAGGCATCAATGGACTCGTCAAGGTGAGCGATGATCAAGGATCGAGGGGGATGAAATGGGAAACTGATTCGCTGTGGCGACAGACGGATTATGAGAGACGCTCAGCCACGTTCATGGCCGGTACTACTCTCCATGCCATCCATGCTACCCTCGCCGCCGCCGATCCACCTTTAGCTCTCCCCAACATCGGTAGCATCTCGGATCAGACCATCGGCGGACTAATCTCTACCGCATCACACGGTTCTGGCGTCCACTTTCCCGTTCTATCTCAGCATGTTCGGTCCCTCAGCCTAATCCTACCCCTTCAAGGAGCGCCCATCGTGCGAGCTTCACCGTCCGAGGATGTCGAGCTGTTCAAGGCGAGCATGTGCGGGCTTGGCGCCACGGGACTGATGTTGGAGATCGAGGTCGAGGTGGAGGATGCATTCCGATTGAGGGAGACAAAGAAGTCGAAGGGAGTCGATGAGGTCCTGGAGAATCTAGATGAGATCAAGGGCAGCGCGGAGCACGTGCGCGTGTGGTGGTACCCAGATGGCAAGGGGATGGTAGTAGGACGAGCGAATCGAGCGTACGGGGTAGGTCATGGCAGCTCACATCCGAGTCAAGTGATGACAACAGCTTAGCCCGCACAACCAGCCGCATCCCTCATGGCTCATATCCTTGGTTACCACATTACTCAATTCCTCCTCTTCATCGCTCGTTTCTTTCCATCTTTAATACCCTGGGTGGGTCGCTGGGCGTGGTGGCTCTCCAAGGAGGACAGTGAGGTGGTCGACGACGGTTACAAGGTTCTAAACTTTGATTGTCTCGTATGTGGTTTCACTGATAAACCCCACCCGAAGATTACACTTGAGCTGACGCCGTCTAGTTCTCTCAGTATGCCCTGGAATGGGCAATACCGTCCGTCAATGCGAAAGCTTGTCTTTCGGAAATGCGACTATGGCTCGCCGAAGAAGCAGCGGCACACGACGGACTGCGGATACACTTCCCCATCGAGATCCGGTGGACTTGCGAGGACGATATATGGCTTAGCCCGAGCTATGGACGGGAGACCACTTGGATCGGAGTCGTGACTTATCGGTAAGTCCTCACCCCTTTTATTGGGTATGGCTGGTCATATATGCTAATCATCCCTCCAGACCTTACGGCCTTCCTGTTCCTTATCGCCGTTTCCATGAGAAGTTCGCAACTCTCCTCGCCTCTCATGGTGGTCGGCCACACTGGGCGAAGCAGCACTGTCTCAAGCCGAAAGATGTCGAAGCGTTGTATCCCAAATTTGACGACTTCAGGCGGGTTTTGCAACGGATCGATCCAGACGGTATAATGCGCAGCGAGTATGTTCGGCGGCATATTGAGGGTGAAGACATCGCACAACGCATGTTCAAGAAAAGACCTCTATAATGAGGATTAGATCTAGATGAAGCACGGTATTAGACTGCATGCGATCGTTACTCGTGCAAGGTATAGACTCCCTTTCAGTCACTAAGCTTCGCAAGCACCTTGTTCCCCTGACGGGATCGTCCAGACTGAATGCGGTCCTTCCATGGTTCGTCGTCAGGATCCGTCTCCAACTTGACAGGCCGCTCCTGCTTCTCCGCCTTGATAATTGTCCGGCTGAGTTTGCCCAGGTCATTGGCTTTGATCTTACGCGCCACCTCAGGGTTCTCTCGAAGGAGCTGCAGGTCAGAAAGTGCTACGCTGGGTACTCGCTCACCTTCACACCTATCTCGTAGATTTTGCGTTCCTCAGGGGAATCGCGAAACGCACCGCTGTGCTCATGCGCTGAAGGTCGTAAGCGGAGGTATGCCAAGTGCACATGATGAAAGCGATCTACAAGATATGCCGAGCGCCTTCAGAGTGTCGTCATCCCGTCGTAATGCTATCTGTGAGCTCAGATTCCCTGCGCGGGACTCACGTTGATCTCCGCGCTCACCGAGTACGTCTTTGACAAGCTGAGCTTGCCTCCTCTTGACGGCCAGCTCCTGCGCCTGCCGAACGTCACGAGCAGATCGCTCGTCCCGCGTTCGACGTCCCGCTTCGCCCTGGAATTAGCAAATGTCTTCCCTGAATACCTTACTTCGGATTCATAATCCTCATCCTCAGAGTGCTCAGCGTCAATCAAGTCCTGAACGAAGCGATCCTCGGCCAACCGAACGCGTTCAAGCTTCTCATCAGCTAAGTTCCGTTTCGAGACGTACATTGCCAGGTACGAAGCCGTTCGGGTCAAACTTGAAAATGTTATGAGTCCCGAACAGCTCTCCCTGCTCGTCCGCCGTTCGCGCTCCATCATAGCCCTGGTGTATTCGCCGTTCGAAAGTGCCGTCATTGAGCTGTCTTGACCGTTGCTGCTTGTGGACTATTCGTGAGCAAAGTTCGCACACCGAACGTACTCTGACGCTCGTATTTGAGCTCTTCCAATGTGCCTTGACCAATGAGGCGATATACATCGCTAAGTCTAAGTGTCACTCGTGATGTCGAGCTTACACAGTGCGCTTTTGACCAATACGAAACGCTCGGTCCATGGCCTGCAGGTCATTGGCGGGATCTGATGTCAGTCAAGCTCGCGAAATTCAACTCACTCCAGTCCGGATCAAATATCACGACCTTGTTTGCCTTTGACCGTCAACCTTGTCTCGCTGATGCAATCTTACTGCTGTCAGGTTGAGTCCGACACCACCCGCGAGGGTACTGATGAGCAGGATGAAGTGGTCCTTTTCGCGGTCTTGAAATCGGTCGACCATCTCCATCTTCTCGTTGCCATTCACCTCTCCGGTGAGCATGTCGAACGAGAAGCCAGACACTGCCGATAAGCAAGGTCTTTTGTGGACTTGGCGTACGAGAGGTGGAAATGAACTCCGCGATCATCTTGAGCAGTCGAACAGAGTTTGAGAAGATGAGGACTACGGACATCAGCGGCGCACGAAGGGGCTGTTAAGCTACCCTTGTTGTCATTAGCTTCCTGTCGCCAGTCTTTCAGTAGCTTAGATAGCAGCTATGACTATTTAGATACAGGATCGGGATGACGTCAGACACTCGCCGTCCATTTGCCGCAGTTCAGAGGGTCACTGAGATCGTCAGCGGAACGCAGTGGTCATGATCAGGAACATACAGAGCAGCCTTGATTACATTGTGCCGTTTTCCATCATAATTCTCGCCAGTCTGAGCTGGCATCAATACGGGTCCCCAGAACAAAATGCGATGGCTGGACGCAGATGTCGAAGAACCGCTTATTGACTTCGCGCTGAGGAAGGTCAGCTCTGAAGGAAGCCCACGAGTCGTCACACACGGTACGTGCAGTGTCGTCCTTGGCTGTAGCAGAAGTGAGTCTGCTGGACTCAACGATCCTCACTGGAAACCGCTCACCGTGATATAGCAGCCCAAAGTGCTGATCCAGATCAGTATATCTCGCTACGCAGGCAAAAGGCGCTTCACGTACATTGGCCACCTTGGTGAGAGCCGAGATGCTGCTCAATGTAAGGCGAATCTCTATCTCGCCAGATGACTGACTACTTGAGCACAACCTCAGGTATCGATTCGCCGTGCTCCGAGGATTTATGACAGCACTCGGAACGCCTATCGAGGCATTAGCCGTCCTCAGACGGTATACACATACTTCTTTGTAGAGCCGCATTCGCACAAATCGTTCCTGCGAAGGACGAACTGCACACCTGAACTTTTCAGATCAGCCTCAGCGACCCCCTCCGTTTGCACAGACCTTCCGAGTCGATCAGAGCTTGGTAAGCCGAGATTTGTCTCTCCGCGAGCGGACAGAAGACAACGAGATCCCGCTTCTCTGGCAGCTGAGACCATTTCAGCGAGGCTTATAGTGCGGAACGCAGTGATTGTTGTACCTCGTGAGCTATCAGACGCTTGTCGCGGCGTAGGTAGAAGTGTGGCAAGATCTTCTCATACATGTTTCCCAAGCGCATCTGCCGCTTATCAGATTCAGCGCGCTCTGCGCAACGTACAATGCCCTCTACGACTTCCTTTGCGGTGCCTTCATGACGATGCCCCTTTTTGATGGGGTTGACGGCAAATTCACGCCACTGCTTCAATGTGCCAGCTTCACCACGTTGCACCTACCTATTAGTAGTCTGAGAGCAATGCACAATGGCTCACAAAGTCCAATACCGACCACATTTCATCCATACGATTCTGGATCAGCGTACCCGTGAGGGCGAAGCAGCTCGAGCACTGGATCTTCTTCATGGCCAAGGTGACGGCTGCTCTTGGCTCTTTCAAGCGATGAGCCTCATCCGATATCACGACGCTATAAGGGTATCAGCAACAACCCCTCCAGTCGAAACCTCACGAGAATGGCAGATGCTTGAGACCCTCGATGTTGTTTCTCGCCGTCTCGTAAGAAACAACGACTGCTCCCTTAGTCTACGTCTGGGCCATATCACGATCATTACTGACGTAAATCCAGATAGCCCCGTACGAAGGCATTTCGAGTCCCGGCCCAGGAGTCGGTCCGCCAGACAGCGTAGTCGAAATAGCCCCACTATGCATTCTCGAATTGAGTCCCGCTGCGGAAGTGGTTCAAGGCTTACAGTATCCAGCTCGCGCTGCCACTAAGATTGCCTCAGTCATTACGATTCTGATTTCAGAGATAGCTCACGTTTCGAACGAGCGAATTAGGGCAGACGATAAGGGCTGTCGGCCAATGCTTTGGATTGATGTCCTCTCCCCTCACTCGGATAGTCTTCTTACGGCGTTGAAAATCGGAAGCTGTGCCAGTCTTCCTCATGATAGCGGACAGCTAGGACAACCCTCAGCAAGGAGCCTCGAGCAAATACAAGCACACAAAGGCGATGACTTGAATGGTCTTGCCCAGACTATCAGAACGTCAGCCTCGGAAACTGTGACAGCCAGAGAAACGGGCCCCATGTCATCCCCCAAAACTGCACCTGTTTGCTGTTTATACTTGCTATACAGGAACTTGGCGCCCGTCCTTTGATAATCCTTGAGGAAGCGGTTTATCGTAGCCGGCACAAGGATATCTCGAGCTTCGTCGTCCAGGGGGTAAGGCTTGAAGTGGAATTGGTCGGGAGAGAGGGGAAAGTTGGGACGAGCCGCGGGCAGAAACTCATCAGCGACTTGAGAGACACGCGTGGCGGATTCGGCCTGCTGTGCTTGGCGCAAGGGCTGATGTTCGAGGTCTGATATCATGTGGTGAGCTGTGAGACTATGATCGAGCTCACCATCAAAGACTTCGTCCTCGGAGTACACGCCCTCGGCGTCCATGTCAGCTTCGCCAGCCACCAACGAGTGCCGAGGTCCAATCCACGGAACTATCACCTCATTATCCTCGGAATCATAATCTCCCTCGACTTCTTCATCCTCCTCGTCGGCGACCGCTGCGGTCTCCTTCTCCGGCCGACGCAACGACAGGATAGCGCTCGGTTTCGCTTCCGTATGAGCTTCATGGCCAAGTTGATTGACGCCGCTTGTCAAGGTTGATGAAAGGTCGTCATGCCGCTCCAAAGGCTTCACATCTTGATGCGCATGCGGAGAATCGATTTGAGAGTGGATGAGTCGGGCGAGTACAGACTGCTTGGCTACTACCCGCGTAGCTTCGGGTTGGTATGGATCAGGAAGATCTTCCGACACATCAGTACAATAGGAGAATCAAGGGCGACTCCCTACTTGCGAGACGGTAAAGAGGATTGTAGGGTAGGATCACCTCTACGCGTATTTTAGTAAAGCGCCTGTTCAGTATCCGATAGACACGTACGGCCCTCATAGCTAAGATCCTCCTCATTCCCTCTTCTATTTTTTTTACCCGTCTTCCAACTCTTCGTCACCCAGCTATCGGAATCACCGCTCCCTTTCAAGTGAGAGACTCCGTCGTCATCGCTGCTATCTCCCTCCATCGGTCTCTTTGGTTTGGATCTCAGGGCTGGCGGTAGCTTCAAGGGTTCGACTCCATCCTTCCTTCTCCGTTTATTCTCCGCGCGTATCCGACTTCGATCCCTCTCGTTCCGCTGTAAGGCCGCATATTGTTGAGCCTCGACCTTTGTCTCGTGCTCGAAGTCATCTTCAAGTACTGAACCATCAGGACCGGGTGTGACCAGAGAGAGCTCACCAGGATCGGCCTTAACCGAGATAAAAGGCTCAGGTTTCGGGTCCGCCTTACGACCTCGAGCTGCTGCCTATTAGCGGCGAATGGTTCCAGAAGCAGAGGGATGAGGTTCGACTTACGTTTCATGACATTGGTCCGAATACTAGAGCCGACAGAGGAGACCATCCGATCCCATTCGGCGATCCCCTTCCCCAGTATGGTCCTGTATAAGGAGCCCTCCTTCGAACACTGTCTTTTGTAGGCAGTCCAATGTAATTGGCGCAGATCAAAGGCTGTCAACGAAAGATGGATCGATTTGGTGAGGGGTGGTGATTTACTCACCACGTGTGATTTGTTGACAAGACAACTTCGGAACGAGAATCTTTGTGAAACAAAATCGAGAGTGACTGTTCAATCCATTACCCCAAGGTATGTTTCTTCTCGCTCGATTGCCCATTGTTCCTCTACGTCTCATCTCCTTTCACCTCTTTGTATCCGATGTACCGTCATGGTCTCGACGACATGCGAGTCAAGCCATTGCAGCATCCGACAAGAAGGCGTATTCTCATACACTCCTGTTGCCGAAAACCATCATGCCGACAAGGCTGAAGAATCCTGCCGCACGAGAACGCGAGTTGAGAGCTGGAACTTCCGGCGAGCTTTACCGTTGGCAGGTGAGTCGTACATTTTCTATACTGATGCGTACTCAAGAATCATCCTTCAGGCGAGGCACAATCCAGGAGAGCTGTTCGTACTTCATGATGGTCCACCATACGCAAATGGCAACCTCCACATGGGTGAACTCTCAGCATCTTGCGATTGATGATGAAGGCTGAATTGTATTAGGACATGCCTTGAACAAGGTGCTCAAGGACATTATCAATCGCTACAAGGTTCTAAGGGGTCACAAAGTACAGTGAACGCTTCTCGTCCAGTTTAAAGCGTCGGTTGACATCGAGCAGCTTCGTGCCAGGCTGGGATTGTCATGGACTCCCCATCGAACAAAAGGCTTTGGCTGAACTCGGGGTGAGTCTCATCCTGCGGGATTCAACCATTACTTGACTGATGCCCGCTGGCCGCAGAGGAGTCATACGACCATGGAACCCTCTCACATCCGTAAAGTCGCTCGGAAGGCCGCGTCAGAAGGCATAGAGGTCCAGAAAACCGAGCTTCGGGATCTAGGCATCATGGCGGATTGGGATGACAAGGGAAAGACCTACCGGACTATGGGTCGGTGCTTTCCCTAATCTCGCTATCGAGATGTTTGACCCTTCTCTCCAGACTTGCAATACGAGATTCGACAACTCAAGCTGTTTCAATGCATGCTAGAGAAAGGTGGATACTGCCGTCTGACCCTGGAATAGCCAATGATGATGGAGCAGGCTATATTACCCATCGCTTGCGACCCACATACTATTCACCTTCCTCTCGTACCGCGTTAGCCGAAGCTGAGCTGAAGTATCAAGACGGCTTCAAATCGAGATCTGTGTACATCGGATTCCCAGTGGAGCAGTCGGACATGTCGAAAGGCGTCAAGAAGGCATGGCAGCAGGCCTGCAGGGAAACGGGAGAGAGGACTCTGAAGTTGGCGATCTGGACGACTACTGTGTGGAGTCTTCCCGGCAACATGGTTAGCAAGCAGCATTTGGCGACGAAGTGCTGATGTATATAAGGGTGTGGCAGTTCATGAGAAGATGCAGTATCTTATTGTGACCTCGGGTGATGGGGATGATATGTTAATTATCCTTGAAGATCGCCTAGAGCCGTTGCGCGAAGTGCTCGGGACACTCGACATTGTAGCCCGTCTTTCAGGTGGGTGATACCGTCGATAGTTTCGCTGACTAAGGAGTACAGGCTCGGAGCTCATCGGTACTCGCTACACCCACCGTTTCCACCCTAAGTCTTCCTTAGTCCCACGACCCACAATCTTCCATTCCAGGCACGTGACATCCCAGTCCGGAACCGGCCTTGTCCACTCTGCTCCTGCGCATGGCTACGAAGACTACGAGGCCTTTGTAGAAGCCGATATTCTACCCGAGGACATGCGGTGTCCCATCGATGATGCCGGTTGCTTCACCTCGGCGCTGATTGAGTGGTCGGGGGACGAGACTACATCACGACTGGTTGGCAAAAATGTTCTTAGGGACGGAGTCGGTATCATGATCGACCTTTTACATGAGGACGGTTCCCTGCTGGCTGAGCAGCCTGTGGAGCATCGGTACCCTTGCGACTGGAAGACGAAAGAGCCGATCATTGTCAGGTAAGCTGAATTTCACTTCGCAGCACTGAGGCTTCATAGAGCTACCCCTCAATGGTTCGCCAACGTCGAGGCGGTGAAACCCGCCGCTATCGGCGCAATGGCTGCTGTCACGTTTCACCCCCCTCAATGTAAGCCCAATTGCAAGTTGCGACGCTGACGATAGCTCAAAAGCGCCTCGAGGCATTCGTGATGTCCCGAGCTGAGTGGTGCATCTCTCGACAACGAAGTTGGGGTGTACCAATCCCTATGCTTCACGACGAAAATAGCGAACCGGTCCTCAGCTCACAAGCCATTACGCACATCATTGCTGTTTTGAGCGAGAAAGGAACGGATCACTGGTGGACGGGACCGATCGAGGATTTTATCTCCCCAGCACAGCAAAGTGGCGTCTTCACCAAAGGACGTGACACTCTTGACGTTTGGTTCGATAGCGGCTCCTCCTGGACGCTCTTGGAGGAAGGGCGACTCCGATCAGCCTCGTTGCCTCTTGCCGATGTCTACCTTGAGGGCTCCGATCAGCACCGCGGGTGGTTTCAGTCATCGCTTCTGACCCGTCTTTGTGCGGCCGACACCGCGCCATACGGAACGCTGATTACTCATGGCTTCGTATTGGATGAAGAGGGGCAAAAGATGAGCAAATCGGCTGGGAATGGCATGTCGCCGATGGATATCATCCACGGGACGACGGTGAGGTCATGTCGCCGACCGCTTTTTGCTGATTTCCCATAGGATCGACCCGCACATGGAGCCGATACTCTCCGCCTATGGGCTGCATCTGTCGAATACCACCGGGATGTCTCTTTCGGGCCATCTGCAATAGCGCAAGCCAGCGAGGCCCTAAGGAAGTTAAGAATGGTTACCCGCTTCCTGGTCGCGAACACGTCGAACACTCAGAGACTACTTCCTGAGGACGCAGATCTGAATATTGTAAGATCTGGAAACGACTTCAACTGATGGAGAGGTCGATCGGTATATCCTACACAAGATATCAGAGCTCGAAAGCACTGCGATAGATAGTTACGAAGTGTTTAACTTCAGTAGAGGTGAGCCAAAGAATCGGGACTGACTGACAACCAGTTTTACAATCGACCTATGCTTTCGCCTCCTCCACACTATCGGCATTCTACTTTGATCTCATCAAGGATACTCTATACTGTGACGCGGTCAATGCATCGCGCCGACAAGCCACTATAGCAACCCTGAGCCATGTATGTGAACAGTCTCCTACTAAAGCTGACATGAAGGTTCTACGCATCATGCTAAAGATCATTGCACCCATTGTGCCTCATCTCGCCGAGGAGATTCACGAGGTCACTGGTCAATCCACCAGAATATCGGTCTTTCTAGACCACTGGCAGTCCAAGGTGGGTGAACACTTACCAAAGGAGCTGATGTCCAGTCGGAATGGCTCGACTCGACTGTTAATTCCGACATGGAAATCATTCTGGCCGTTCGAGCACGACTCCTCCCTTTGATCAGCGCGGCTAGAGATGCAGAGCGAGTCCAGACTCCCTTCACGAGACAGTCCTGATCAGATATTACAGAAGCCTGCGTAATCCAAGCGAAGCTGAGATTTTTCTCCTTGGAGATGAGAAAGCCATCGATATGCTAAAGCGACATGGTCATCATCCACATCTGCTCCATGTCACGTGTAATGACGAGATGGCAGAGGTCCTGCTCCCGAGTATCTTCGGAGTATCCAACGTAAGCTTAATCCCACCTAAAGAAAAGGTATTTTGGCTAGGGGCCGGGACAACGACGACTCGTGAGTTTCTTTCCAATCCCACATAAACCATGAAGCCAACAGGTCACAGAGCTCGGCGACATCGTGGTACAATTGACGGCTACTCGGAGACATCAATGTCCTCGCTGTTGGTTGTATACGGCACAGCAGTCTGATCACCTCTGTGGTCGATGTCATGACGTCGTGCGGTGACAGCGATTATGCGCGACCGATCCTACAGTGTCGTATCAACTTCGTATGCAGCCGTCATCACTGTTGCTCCCATCGACTATTTGCCCTCTGACATATGACACGACAACGAGATGTCGGAGTTATCATAGCTATCGAGACTCTCTCGCAGCAATCAAGACGATTTGAGGCTGTAATACAGATGCAAGGACTAATCCCTTGAGGTATATGAAGGCTCTCGTTACTCCCACAGGTCGGAAGTATGCCTGTACGAATTCCAGTCCGAGCAAACGATCTGGCTGATCCCAGTTGTGATTCCCGACTACCCCGGGACTATTGAAGAGGAAGGTTTCTATGGGAGCTTCTAGATGTGTGCCCCCCTTCTCTTTGTACCACACGAAATCGGAAGACTCCTCGACTCAAGAGTGTACCGTAAGGTTTGCGTTGAACGACGAGTCAGCTGGAATCAGGTCAACACTATCCGACTATACGCCAGGTAGGGTCATCTTGAGATGCAGTCCGTCCGTCAAAGGCATAGGCCATCTTAGTCATCAAAGGGATATGACCGAAGCGAGATTCGATCGATCTTGCGAAAGGCAGGCACCCGTTTCAATCAGGCACAAGTTGGTGCGTAAATTTGCCTTTGTCTGCGGATAGGACGCGGAGAGATGACGTATCAGATCATTCAACCGGAAATTCAGGAAACGGTGCGGCGTCGGGGTGTTATGGGACCAGTTGTCTGGAATCCGATACTTGCTACAAACTGTCTGCTTCCGCATCTAGATCGCCTTCGAATTCTCCGCTTCCCCCGGCTCTTTCAACGATATCAATACACATCCGCATCAAGGAAGCGTCCGTCATGAGGATAGATTACTCTCCATCCTGAGATACCTTCCCCTGACGCGAATCCTTTATACATGCCTTCAGCTACCTCGTACCCAATTTCACCCTGCGGTGAACCCGACGGCGTAGGCCTTCCAGACCGTCACGGATCTCCAAACGGTTACGGGTCTCCGGACGGATACGGGCGTCCCGACGGGCACGGGTATCCAGATGGTCACGGATCTGTAGACGGTCACGAATCACCAAACGGCCACAGATCTTTAGCCGGTCACGAAGGTTCAGACGGTGACTCAGATTCTCCAGCCCTCGCCGGTATTTCGTCGTCTACGAAGCGCCCTCACCGACATTCTTCTCCCGAAACATTTCCCCCACACCCCAGGAGCATCGGACTTCGAGGATCGCCCACACCCATCCCTCCATTCTCATCCTCCTCGCAACCAAACAAGCATCGCCTTGATCCCCCTCTCTCACAGAAGATCTCACCTGCCTCCGAAGCCTATCCTGCGAGAACCCCAAGGTCCAATTCAGGGTCTGGTCAATCCGGCGAGGACACACTCACACTGCGACGTCGTGAAGCGAATCGCCTGGCGGCTCAGCGCTTCAGAAGTCGAAAGAAGGGATATCAGGATAGTTTGGAGGAGAGAGTGCGACAATTGGAGGATGAGAGGGATGCCCTGCTCCATCGTTTGGGAGAAGTGCCGGGACCTTCATCACGGGGTACACTAGGGATCGGATTCGATGAGGATGCTTACGACCCGCCTGGTCCTCAACATACTCGCCCCATGGCGGCCTCGCCTACATCTCGAACCGTCCCGCAATCTCATTTCTCAGCTCGTTCAGCCTCGCCTGAGCGACTCGAGTTGTCCATTGATAACGATATCCGTACGGCGGCCCTGGAAGCTGCGAATCGGAAACTGCAAGATAAGCTGCGACGAATCGCTGACGAAAATGAGAGGATGGGTGCCGAGATTGAGCGGTGGCAGAGATGGGAAAGGGATCAGCGGGAATGTCAGCCTTGGAAGTACGCTTTCCGCGAGAGCGATCAAAGGGTGAGTCGTGGAGCATTTCATTCCTGAGTAAATAGTGATGGTTCTGGGATCAGACACCAAGCGCTCAGCGTCCAGACACACCGATGACCTCTGATGCCCTACGTGGACAAGACACTTGTTTCGACTCCTCACGCTTCTCGGCTTCTCTGGCGACTCCAGCTTCGCACTCGCCACTACAGTCAACAAAGCCCCAGCTCCAGTATCATCGTCCTGCGTCCCCAGGCATCCATTTACCTCCCTTACGCCTCCCCTCCTTCCATAGAGCGATTTCTGTGGATGGTCACACCTCAAGCTCGGTTCGGACTAGAATCCGGCCTCGACCAATGCTTGATCAGCCGATACCTGCGCCATCTCCTTCGTCCAGTCGACAAGCACCAATGGTAGATGGAGGTCGGTCAATGAGATAGCAATCGGTTGCCGTGGGAGGCAATTTTTCGCCTTTGCACACCCCTTTGTCCAGATTTCGGTTCACTCGAAAAGATAGGAGAGGACAAGTACTTTAATTTAGCATTTAGTGGAAGAGCATGTAGGGTTTGATACATCAAGTTATAGTGACAGATGAACAGACAGCGAAAACACATGCTGTCACATCCTGACACGTTCTCGTCTCCCGCATGCTCTTCCATGTTCATTTCTGTGCTGAAGTGACTGGTCAAGAATAGCTGTTAGAGGATCTGAACCAGAATGCATTGCGTTTGGGTGCTATACGACGAGTCTTAACACGAACAGAAAGGGCTGATTCGCCCAGACCAAATGTCTGCTCTTTCGGCGGGGAGTCATTCGCATCGCACACGCCGCTAATGAGTGTCTGCTCATTTACTCCGGGAGTCCAATATTCGGCCTGATCAAGCCTCATGAAGCCCGTATAAAGCCCTAACGAAGCCGAATGAGCGGAAGTCTACTCCGATGTGCGCAGGCGACCTAAGGCGAAACAAAGCTTTCGGGTTGCGGCTAAGCCTGAGCTGCTCAAATGACCGCTGAACAAGACAAGCTGAGATCAATGAGAAAAACGCTTGAATTTTCAGTCACGCCTTGGAACGGATTTAGGCGTGCTATGGCAGTCGTCGTTCGCCCGTTTGCTAGACCGGGGATGCGTCACAAGGAAAAAGTCTTGTTGTTTTCCCCACTTCTTGTTCGATTTTATTCTAAATACGCCATAGCAGTCTTTGTTGACCTTGTGAGCATCGTTGAGAGGGAAGATTCAAGGGAGATCACTTACTTTGGCACGAAGACAACATGGCGATATTCAATCGAAAGGCAAAGGACAAGGCTCACGACGGGGATGCGGCGCCGACTTCGAAAGAGAAGGTCAAATTCTCCAAACGTCCAGCGAGTCAGTCTGGTCATCCTCTACCATCACAAACATGCTAACTTTCACCATTAAGATACCGCGTTCAAGCAGCAACGGCTCAAGGCTTGGCAACCCATTCTTACGCCCAAAGCCGTTCTCCCCACCCTATTCCTTATCGGCATCCTCTTCGCACCCATAGGTGCTCTCATCGTTTGGGGGAGCGGCAAGGTGACGACCATCACTCTTGATTACACACAGTGCGACGCCAGTGCGCCGACAGATGGGACCCCGCATCCAATGCCGAGTGATAGCTATGGATGTCAGTCTTCCTTATTCCATGTCTCGGTATCCTGTATACTTGAAGTGTCGTCTAACTATGTACAGACGACCTCAAGACATCTTCCCCAGTCTACAAGTCTTCCATCGCTGCTCCCACCTGGGCATTCAGCAATGACACAACGCGCCCCGTCGGTCAGCAAGCACAGTGTGAGATTGTGTTTGAAGTGCCATACGATCTCGGTGGGTTTCTTACAAAGAGCCTTCCTCGCGATCGGCTCACTGGCACACAGGACCAGGAGTGTTCATGTACTACACGCTCACCAACTAGTAGGTCGGATTTACCGGATGAACATGATTTAAGGCTTCTTCTTTAGCTACCAAAACCATCGACGATACGTTCATAGCTTTGACAGCAGTCAGCTCAAGGGTGACTACCGCTCCGCGTACGTGTCTTCAAGCCTCGCGCATCTACTTACTGATGAAAGCTGTCACTAGTTCTGATCTTGACAGCGGAGACTGTAAACCAATCACATCTCAGAACAACAAGCCTTACTATCCCTGCGGCCTGATCGCCAACAGCCTGTTCAATGGTGAGTAGCCGCTTCGCTTCCTTTGGCGATGTCTGCTGAATGATTACAACGTCAGATTCGTATAACTCCGTCGTCCTTCTCAATTCTCAAAGTACGAGTCCTAATCTGGGGTTTATCGCTATGTCTAATTGCCATCATAGACGGCGCACAGAATCAGACGTACAATTTCACCGAAGCTGGTATCGCTTGGGGCGGCATAGCAAAGAATTATGTCAATTCTCCGAATTACGCGTCGACCTCAGACGCCATTCCTCCCCCCAACTGGGCTCTGATGTACCCGGACGGCTACACCAATCAGACGGGTTTCCCCAATCTGAGGACAGACGAGCACTTTCAAGTCTGGATGCGGGTGGCGGCATTGCCAACCTTTCGGAAGCTGTGGGCGCGAAACGATCAGGAGGTCATGACGAGCGGCATGTACAGAGTAGTCGCCAATATGAGTGAGCAGCTTCAATCCTCTAATCCTCTGACCGATTGCTCACGACAGATTGAAAGATTATCCCGTCAAGCAGTTCTCTGGAACTAAATCAATCGTCATCTCGACTGTTTCATGGATCGGGGGCAAGCAACCTTTCCTCGGATGGGCTTATATCGCCGCAGCGGTCCTTTGCGTTGTACTTGCTGCTGCGGGGCTCATTAGACATCTCATCCGGCCCAGAAAACTGGGAGACATGAACTGTGAGGTCTGGTACGCCTGGTAGAAACATCGCTGACGATAGACGAAACCAGTGCTGTCCTGGAATCAACCGTCACAGGCCGGCGGTCGATAGGAGTATGATTGGCTATCAGGCACGAGATTGCGTTTGGATGGGTTCTCAGCCATGCGATGGTGTGATCCGATGGTCATGTACGTGTTGATATCGACAGCTTACTCGTGCTGCTCACCTTCACCGGTCGCAACGTAAATCTTCGACTCGTTTTTACACCTCTTCAGTGCAACTCGGCCTTTGGTCATCAATCACACACAGATCTGGGGGTAGCCCCGTCATCACGCACAGACCTCTGATGAAGGGTTCCGTATCTGCAGGGTCCCGTCACCACGTGCTTGGCGAACTCTTTGTTTCTTGCTTTCTCATCATTCCTTCTCTCCTCTCTCTCCCCTTTCTCATTATCCCTTACCGCCCCAGTCGCTAATGATGTCCTGCTCTGGCTTTTCGTTCTTCGTTCTCGAGGGCAGTCGTACCGCCAAGATCATAAGTATCGTGATTTCGGTCATCCTGCAAGAGATGCAGCAGTCCCATCCCTCCGGTCGCCCTTCACATGTTCCATCTCGCCCTACTAGCGAGGCCTCAAAAGTGGACGAGTCCATCAAGCACGTGTCTTCCAAGGAGTACGTGAAGGCGACGGTTCAGTGGACAAGGCGGTCGAGGACGGGGCCCTCAACCAGTCAGGAAACAAAACCCCGTAACCAAGATGAGGAACTGGAGCCGCAGCGTCAGGTATGCGTCCCTTTCACCTGCAAAGTCTGTCGTTTGATCGACGTTGTCTACAGACGCTGCACTCCTGCTTGAAAGACATTTCTCACCGCTTCTATAAAACTTCTATCTGCCAGGTTAGGCAGGACGCTCACAGTGGGAAATGATCGCTCAATATTCTGTCTCAGTATTACGACGGTTACGGCTTAGAACCCGAGTCTCCTGTCCATATCAAAGAGATTACAGGTCAGTCACCTAATTGCGGAGGCGGCGCTTCGTCAGACTGATCATCACTGGATAGAATCGCTCATCCTGATGATCCTCAACGGGAAACGCTCAGGTCGAAGGGTATTGCCAAGGGAAAGCAAGACCGTCGCTGTACTGTACGTCGCACTTCGCCCGTCAAGCCCATCTTGATGCAACACAGCATTATGACGAGTCAGGTAATCCCGTCGGTCAGGGCTGTGCGAAATCCATCACTGCTCGTAAGCGGAAGCCTCATACTCTTGAGAACGCTCACTGACATATAGGCAGTGGCATCCATGGCAAAGCAAGTGGCTCACTATGAGCAAGCAAAAAGAGAGCATCAATCAAAGGGCAGTCAAATGCAAAGTTCATCGTCCCCGGCATGACCCTGTCTTCCTGACTGACGACCGTTTAGTCGTATACGCCGCAAGGTGAGCCGATGTCGGGAGGCTGTCGGGTGCACGAGGACGGCATCGGCAATTGCCCGTGAGTGCGCCGATACACCTGAAAGGACGCTGATGGCCATGACAGCGCCGTACATCCCGACTCGCCGGGCTGGAATAGCGCCATTAATCTAATACCGTCACTAGAATCGGCAGCCTGGTATTGGGAACCGCCGCAAGGTGACACCAAATTCCCTCGGTCAAACACCTTCTGCGCCCCTCGCAACATCACGTCGCCCATCCGAGATCGCGACAATCGGATTCTCCCGTCAACGACAAATGGCAATCGGTTTCCGCACACGCCATCACTAGGCGAACCAGAGGTGTCCCTGTTGAGGCGCCTGGGACCGCTGCATACTACTCAGTGCGCAAGGTTGACTTCGAGGATCGAAGGACGCGAAGTATCAACGCCATTCTCCGTTGTCCCTGGCAAGAATGATGGCCAAGGCGTCACAGGATATCAAATCTCGTCGAGGCCCATGGAGATTCACATCTCAACTTTCAGCATCGGGACATATCACAAGAAATCAGCAGAATTCCGAAGCCGGCCATTCGCGTCCTCTTCTGCATCCTCGAGGGGGATTCTCGACCGTTCTGCAGCTGACGAGCACTCTACCGGCCACATTGTGGGGGACGTCGAAAACAGTAAACTTCATGGTGATGGCCTTAGCGAGGCGAGATCAATCGGGCCTCTCTCAGATTGGGTCAGGTAAGTCGGGCTACGTGTTTGCCATGGCTTATCCCTGCGGCTCCGTACTGGCTGCGATATCAGCAGACCAGCGATTATCGCTTTTTATCGCTTGTCCGCACCGATCTCGAGTAACACACTCACCAATTTGGGCATCATGGGAGCCCGGGATCGAGGCATCTTGTGCTAGACATACGACGAAGATCAGGGTGCTGCGGGATCAGATTGATGTCGTTAGGAAGGCGCACTCAACGAGGATCAAACGATTACCAGATGAAAGGGTCGATGAAAGGGTCGGCGAGGACAAGCTTCATCACTGAATCGAGCGAGACATCCTAAAGGAGGTGGAGCAGATGATCGACGAGGCGAGTCACAGCGCTGCGGACCACACCGTCATCTGAATCCCCGTTTAGAGCTCGAAACATAACGGCGATGCGCTTCGACGTCTGCGCGAAGCTTGTAAGACTTGGAGTGTCAACATCATCAACTCCTTGGCCAGTCACATGATCGCTCATTTCTGCAATGGATCGCCTGCCCCCCAACGATGTTTTCGCTACGGACGAGCTGTCCACAGTAAAATCAGCAGCCGCCTTCCTGCTCAAGGTTCGAGATGGCAAAAACCTCAATCCAGTGGGACTCCCTTACGGTCCTCGTGATCTGCCTTCGCCAGGTCGTCCGCGCTTTTACGGCACAAATTATCGAGGAGACCGAGCATGAGTATCCTTCTCATTCTTTCCCATGTATGTGGCTTTACAGAGAATTTTGTTCGATTGCTCCATATTCCCTTCTGTGCCATTGTTTAAAAGTGGACCCATATTTTATGACTTTGAGGACTCAGCAGACACGTATGCACTCTGCGGATCGTCGCAGCACCGTTTTTTATGATATGACACTGAGCCAGAAATACAAACAGACAATGGGCAGAGAGACGGCTATGTTAGTACCACATGGATATGCTCCATCCCGGCTGGTTTCCCTCTGCACGCATGGCATGCCACCACCCTGGTGGTAACACGAGCATGTCTCCAGGCTGTAGCACGCCTTCGAGACTGTCTGGCCAAACTCGCTCGAAGAACTCCGGATACTTTGGGAGCAGTTGGCGGAAATCATCGATCGGACGCAGGATAGGTATGGTAGATGTGTTGGTCATATATCGCTGGGCCAAGTCGGACGTCTCATCTTCCGATCCAGTATCGCTTGCCGCTTCGCCAGAGTACGCGTACATGTCAGGACCGGCAGCAGGAGGAGCCAGCCAGACACGCTTCTGACCCAGGACCTGCGCGTAGCAATTGTAGTACGGGTCCTAGGGTTCGGTCGGCCGTGTCCATCATAAAGCAAGTGCCATTTCGTGGAGACTTACTGTATGAGCAGGGCTAACAATCTCCTTCCTTCCGCTACCAACCCACACATTGATGACGATACCGTCCTTGGTTTCCGGAGGGCGGTAAGAAGGTATGGCGTCGGTGGGTGGCGGATTCGACCAAACAAAGTCCGGCAAGGAGATGTCTCGCTCGAGACCAGGGAATTGGCTCAGCAGTGGATGTTGTGCTAAATACAGAGGTGATAGCTCTGTCCCCGGCGGCTCCTCATTCTCGGGAGTCAAGTCGTATCCAGCGCGAGCCAGGAAATTTCGAAACGGGATGATCCCCTGTCCCCAACCTACATCATCGTAGGCACTTCCAACCTCGACTGGGACCACCCTACCCTCCCCCACTAGGTCAAGAAGATAGTCCGGAGACCGCCAGCGTTCGATGGCTGGCCAAGGAGGACAGGGTGAATCGGACGAGTGCAGATATTGTCGGAGGATGAAGGGACGATCCCGATGATCTCGCAGGTAGTCTGATACCGATAAAGTAGAGGCCAGGTTGACAATGGGTGAAGGTGCAAACTTGAGCTCGTCGTTGATATCCGATGGCTGGCTCACTGAGGTCTTCCGCTTCTTGACATGTCTGTCAGGGGACCGATGATGACGTGGAGACCGACGTCGCGGTAGACCTTTCCGCTGTATCTCACCGATCAAAAGCTGTATCCACTCTGCTCGATCATGGCCCAAAGCTCCGGCGACGATGATAGCCATGTCGAGTCGGCGGATGGCGTTCAACCAGAAAGTTTGAGCTGGGAAGGTCCCACTAGAAGTTGTAGCGAGATCTAAAGCGCTGTGCATAATCGAGACATCGGTGTAGAGTCGTAACCATCTGTTTTCAACCAGGTGGAAAGGGATGGCATTGATTTGATCATTGGCGAGATGCCAAGCCGTTGAAAGTGCCGTTCTGTGATCTGCAATCGAGTATGGGTGATCGGACCGTCCTGGTGTCGTGGTCGAACGAGGGGCGACGAGATTCGATAGGAAAGAGGATGCTGTGGTCAGGATGTTCAAGATCGCTGGTCCACATGCGGCAATATCTGAGGTCAAGATCAATCTCTCTACTCTACAGACGAGATTCGCTATGACCGACCTGCCGTCTCCTGAAGGGTATCACAGTGAAAATCACCATCCAGCCGCTCAACTACTTCTATGATGGATTGGCTTATTAGCGGTCGATGAGGTTGCATCGGCTTTCAGGATGGCGGAATTGGGAGGAACAGGGGCTGATGGATGACATCTCAATTTTGTTCAAAGGTGGTACCGAAATCGGTCAGCGTCAATTCGTCCCCCCGGAACCAGATCGAAACTGGCAGTCTATTCACATGACATTTGGGCAGAACCGATTTCAGCCCGCAAACAAGCGGATGATCAAGTATAAGGTAGAGCAGATGAATCTGAAGACTGCCATTCCGGCCACAAAGACTGAGATCCCGACTCAGCGGAAGGATTCCAAGGGGGTGGGGAATTCACTCACTAAGAATGATCAACATGTAAATTGCGGTTCGACTGTTGCCACCCCCACTGAAGGTCGACGATGTATCTCCTCCGGACAGAATGACACTTGCGAGCAAGGCATTAGACAGTGACCACAGGAGAAGCAACTGATGTACAGTCAGCCGGCGCGTTCGAGCCTGACGGTCTCGAAACTCACGTTTGTTCTGAAGTTTGCCTGGAGCCGGAGTTCCGATCAGTACGAAGAAACGACTGCTGTGGAGAGCTCCTTCGCGACGCACATAGATATCTTTCTGGTGTTGTTCACTAATCTGATTCTTTGGAGGTATCTCATCGGCATCGACTATCGCCCGCTTGAGCCGAATGTTGTCCAGAGCATCTTGATAGGCGATGTCGATATCTTGCTGCGCTGATACCAGCTCAACCTCGACGTGTTTGCCGACACCTTGGATGAAGCCTAGATCGACGGCTTGTGCAGAGTCGGAGCCTTTCGTGCCCCATGAGAGATCATGTCTGATTATACCCTCAGCTTCTGGGAGAGATGAAGTAATGTCTCTCACAGGTTAGAGTACGCGTACTAAGTAAGCCAAGCAGCCTGTCATTAGATCTTTCTGCGGCGATTGAAGTTAATTCAACGCACGACGTTTAACTGGTCAAATAAACGAAAATCAGTCAAGAAACCTCTTCAGGCCATATAGACAGACTTACGACGTTGATGTAAGCTGAAAGCGACAAAGGTCAACCAACCCCTGCCGCTTGACAAGCCGCACACTTACTTGGGGAGAACAGTATATACTGTGCGAAACAAGTCACGAGGTGCCTGTGGCAGACTCAGCGGCGCAGGGATGTAAGAATGGATGAAATGCCACAAACCACGGATCCAGGGCCAAGACGCTTGAGACGATGAAGACACCATAAGTCGATATGAGGGACACCACCATCCGGGCAAAGATCGGAGTTCCGAGATTGTTGACCGCCTGGATCGTGCAAAGAATGGCACAGACAAGCATGCTGAAACGTTATTGCCTGACCTGGTCCGTCCGAGCGTACTCACTAGGTCGTGAGGAGAGCGAAAATATAAATTGTCGCTTTGTACTTCCATGGGGACCTATGAAGTGATTAGAAGATTATCTCGCTAGATCAACCCAACTCACCCTTGCGGCCTATTGCCCATGCCGAAGATGAAACAAGCAACGAGCGCGCCGATGTATCCATACTGAGCAGTAGTATTAGCGGGAACCGAAACCAAGGAGGTACGAACCTGTGCGATGCGATTGAGGACATTTATGTGTGGAATGTTAAACGCACTACCTTCGAGGGAACTCGTGAGGATGACCTGGCCGTCATCAATGATGAGTATCAAGAGCTGCGTAAAGCAAAGACTGACGAAGAAGATGTAGAAGTTGGCCAGCGCAAACCAAGCGAATAGGAGGTTTAATGCGCTATAGGTGGACTCGACCATCAGGACCATCTTGCGCATCAGGGAGTGATCCGATCGCCATATTTGGGCGACGTGTATCAATGAGTAGACCTGGACAAAAAGTACTCATGAGCGCGATACTTCGGGATGATATTTTGCGTACGGCAGCGAAGAAGGATCCGTTCAGCCACCTTCAATCTCTTCAGCGAATGAAACACGCCATGAAAATCAAGATCATCTTACCGACGTCGCTGAGCGATGAACTCGGGGATGGTTTCAGGACAGTCCGTTTCGCCTACCGCAGATTTGACGAATTTGAGAACCCAGTTGGCCTTGGATTTTGCCCTAATATGTCGGCTTAAGTGATGGCATTATAAAACCCTGCTCAGACATACACGATCTCGAAGCATAAAATTCGATCTTCCGCGAGATACTAAGCATCGGCTTCAGCGGCCGCAGCGGTCCTGATATCTGAAGCTGTACTCACCCTTTAAAACGTTTGTACAGATTTAGAGATAACTGACAGCATCCCTCACCTGGAGACTCACATATTCGCAGTAAAAGTATCCGCCTTCCCGGTATTCAACTGCTCGCCTTGAAAGTACGAAGCCAAGGGACCTCTGCCGTCTGTGCTGTTCTGTAAGGCAATCCACTGAAAGCAGTGTAAGCCAAGGGCCTATCATCATGCTTCAAGCTTACTCGATATGCAGAAAATGCCCCAGGCAAGACGGTGCAGTATCCGAATAGACTCTCCATCGGCTTGTCCAGGATGTTTGACATTTTGTACTCGAAGCATTGGGCCGCGACTGAATGCTGAGTCAGCCCAAACATCGCGGAAAAGAGTTGCCTCACCCAATGGGTTCAGTAAACTTCTCCAGGTTTTGCCTTTGAAAGTCGCGATCTCCCCACAAGCTCCACCGACATTGGAGTTCAAGTCGAATGCCTTCCATAGGTAATATAAGGACTTCGGTGCAGGTCGAGTACCGACATCCAGCAGCACACAAATGTTTGGCTTTCCCCGAGGCGTCAGTCCTTTGAAGCTCTGGGCTAACTTACCGAAAGAAGCGGCGCGAAAGCGTTGAAGAACCATCGATGGGAATTGATTTTTCTTGCCTATCCGCTTGTCAGTTCGTCGATGCAGTGGCATATTTGCCAACCGTACATTTTTCTCTTTCATGCAAAGGATAATTTGACAGGGCACGATGCCCTTATCAGGATACTTGAAGTGAAGATCGGCATCAAGCGCGAAACTCGTCGTGTACTCAAAGACGTGGGCGGTGACGGGGCGGTCTTTGACCATGTTTGTCATGGCGCCTTTCGCACATCAGCACGATACCGACAGGGTGACAGGTCGACTACACACCCTCCTGGTACACCCCAAGCGCTGCTAGACAGTCGAGGACGCGAGGATTGACGGCGTCACGACCATCAGCTACGATAAATACGACGACCTGTCACAAGACACGGAGACAAAACTCAGTATGCCCGTGCAACTTATCAAGCTTCCTTGAGGAACTCACCTTCTGCCACCCGTCCCGACCCCATACACGAGAATTCTTTCTGCCACAAAGATGCGCGATGTTTTTCATGACGCCGTACAAGGTCCGGCAGAAGAGCTCGGCATTCTCATTATACATGGTAATGACGATGAACAGCTCGGTTTGACGAGGTGGATCAAACGAGTTCTGCCGAAGGCGAAGCCCAGATGTGGGAAACCCGTCAGGGTCAGTCGTTACAGCGGTATATCTGGTCTCATCAGTGGAATAGCAGAGAAGATATCTTGAGAGGGCCGCTCTCACCTTGTGCTTTTCTGTTCCTCAACTCCCTTAACAGGCAGGAATTGTGCCAATCGCGTTGGAATAGGCATGTCCACGGCGAAGAAACCATTCTCGTCCAATGTTGCAGTCTGCTTGATCCTTCTATGACCTGCAGCGTTGTGAGTCCTGCGGCAAACGCGGCCGCTTGGGGCAGGTCCGAAATGTTGAGTAGCTGAGACCCCTAGTTCTCCCTCGACCACGCTCAACGACCGAGAATCCGTCGTCGATGTGGTGTGGCCTCGAATGTGAATCGCTGGAAGGCCGGAAACCGGGAGGCGTGTCACACCAAATGGCGGTAGGGGTTGGTCAATCTCGTCGACAGCCCCCATGAGTCCCAAAGATGACAGTTTCTCACTCCAGCCTCGTTCGCCTACCACTTGATGTGTCGATTTGTTTCCTGACCTCCAGACCTCCTGCTCAGACATCAGTGCCTTTTCGACGTCCTTGACGGCATCGTCAGCATATTCGTCGCCATATCCGTCATTGAAGCTGTCATCGATGGGCGAAGGCGACCTCGACTTGTCTCTATGGAACCTCGCATTCTTTTCCGAGGCAAAGCGCACGGTGGATGATTGGGTGAACCCGACAGTCAGATCAGGATGATTACTGTCAGGGGGAGGAAGGTAGACCGGCAGTGGTTGGCGAAAGGACGGTTGTGGTGGAGAAGCGAAGGCGTTGTCATTCTCCGGTGGAGGCTCACCCCTTGAACGTGCTAGTGCAGCTTCGAAAAATGGCAGGCGTGGAGGAGGTACGAGCTCGGACGAATTCGGGCCAGTCAAGTTGAGGCTAGGAGCATTTACACCATTTGACGGAGGTGAGATATGCTGACATTGTTGATAGACCGGCGTCGATGGAAAACTTGGTCCTGATGGTCCGTACGCGAGATTTCTGCTATCTCGGAAAGGATCGGCTGGCACGTACTCTGACACTTGAGAGCCTTGGAGATGAGCGTAAGGTGGTGCTGGTGACGGGTCTCGGGATTCTGGCAGACTGTAGCGTGGATGGACCGTCGATCGCGCTGCTGCCGCCGAGGTGAAGAGTCGGATTGTGGATGACTGTGCCGGAGCAGGCTTCCGTGATGATACGGGCATGGTTAGGGAGACACTTGAATTGTCGGGGATGTGCGAGACTGAGGTATTGACTATATACAATGGTGGGTCAAGGATGCTGTTCTGATCATCGAGATAATGCTGATTGGGCTGGGCTGGCGTGTTTGTTTCGTCAGGGAAAAAGACAGTCTCGTAGTCTCGTGATGTCAAATTACGTGGACTTTCAAATATCAATTTTATCCTCCAAATGCGAGAAGCTCCAACAACCTGATCACGTTCTCGATCGTATTGCCAACGTGATGGCAAGAGTCATAGCTTCCCAACACCCTGGGGATCAAATCTCGGTAGGCTCACAGCAAGGATCACTCACTTTCACTTAAAGGCGTTCTCTAACAGATCATCCCAGCCTGTGCATTCCTTTCCTTTCCTCCCTTCCCTTCCTCCCCAGTCAATGTAAACCTGACGCCATTATCCGATTGGAAAGCATCCGGCGTATGGATCGTAGCGAGTAATGGGAGGAGCGAGGAGCGCGAAGCACCTGTAGCAGCACATTCCGACCAAGAGTCCTCTGGTGCTGCCTGTCCTCTTCCCCATGATGCCCATGGTGTCCCCCTCACAATCCTCGATTCTAGCACGCCCGAGGGCGATATATTGGCGCTGGAAGCCAAAGCCAAAGCTAAGAAGTCGATGAAGCTGGCGAACAGCAAGCTTGTTGTCAGGGTGGAAAAGGAAGATTGCTGGAAGATCGGTGAGGAGGGTGTGGACTGGGATGAGCCGAACGGTACAAGTCGATCAAGTTTTGACATGTAAGTCGCGTTCGTCGTCGATGCATGCTGAGCTAATGTGTCTTCTATCAGTTCAATCCCGCCTTTCACGAGGCGTGAGTGTCTTCTCTTCCTCAGATGAAGCGTACTCACGCTCTCGACCCGCGTCAGTACTATCTGCAACCAACGATTTCTACCATTCGAGGCTCGAGGAATTTCAATTCAAGAGGTCAAAGTGTTTGTTCGATCTCGTGCGTCGCGAGCATTACAATACTGTGAGGCTGATTGGGTTCTCTCCCCATCGATCCTCTTTGGCATTGATCATTCCGTTTGAACGCGATGTGCTTAGATGAGAAACGCGTTTGGCCTTCGTACAGACTTTGCTGGAAAGCACTGGCCTGGTAATTATCCAGACACCACTCGGAACGGCTCTGAAGAACAAGGCTCTGCAATCCCGGGTCTCAGCGAGGAAACTCCATCCTCATCCTCAGAAACGGGAGAAATCACCTTCAAGCAAGCGGCAGTCACTCCTGACAGCCCAGAAGAGGAAGCTTGTGTTTTATTGACAAAGATGGAGATGAGCGTCAGAGGTTTCTTGGCCCCGGCGAGAAGAGAGGCCGAGGCTGGTTGGTCAGTGTGCACAAGTATGACGGGTCTCTGTACACTTGCTAACGAACTGATATCTAGGGATTTCAAGCCCGCCTTTCATCTCGCACGTGAGCTTCACCGGCATGAGTAGCATGGGATCTGTGTACTAATCCTCTCTTCAATCCAAGAAATCACCGCCGCATTCATGTCATTCGTTCGCCATTACGGAGTCCTCTCTGAGCCTAAACTGCACAATGCTGTCGACACCGCAACGCAGCTAGCTCGCAAAGCGCCTCAGCAGATTATAGATGCCAAGCAGCTCGAAGATGTTCTTTGTGCCGGACATGGCTGGAATCGCGCCGCCTGGACCACTTGGGGATGTACTTTCGGTGGACCGGAAAGGTGCGGACTGGAAAAAGAGCTTCTCCCGTGGGGTCTCTCAGAGCAGTATGACGAGACTCGGGAAGAGGACGACGGCGGCTGGGTCGTGGATCCCGGTATCTTTCTCTTTGACGCTCTTGTTATGGTCTAAATCTTTCCTTACAGTCATCGACAATCGTCCGATGGCCTCGACCGCAAACGGAGGTGATTGAAAGACCTGCTGCCCCCGTCATGCATTGCGCTGAACAGAGCAGTCCGCCCTTACCTGACTGCACTAGCCTACCCCTTGTCTGTAGACGAGGTCACACTCCTGCAATACCTACCATACGCCAGGCGCCGTATCTCTGCCGTTCTTCCCCCACTTCCCCCATCCCCAAATCGTTCAACATATGCTCACAAACTACATCGTATCGTCACTGTCCCGGCTCCATCTACGTCAGAGGAGAAATGGAGGGTGTACAGCCGGCAATTTGACGGTAACAGCGCAGAAGAAGACGATAATCAATCAGGTATTTACGAGGACGATGCTCGTCGATTCGAGGCGGAAGACGCGACTGTGAAGGAGCCTGAAGAGCTGGTCATTTGGGTTGAAGGGGAGATATCAGACAGCCAGATGGACTTGAAGAGATTCGTTGGCATTGGGCTCCAGGGGCGATGGGCAATGATGGGGACGGGCAGCGCTGGTGAAGGGGCAAACCAATGGTGGTCCTTTGAGGCCAAGGATTGTAAGTCCCTCGTTTTCAATCACATCATCGCAGTTGACTCGAAGACAGCCGTTCTGCCTGCTTTTTGGCAGTCCGAGTCAATCAGAAGTGGAGATGCCAACCTCGCGTGAAACTTGTGGGAAGTGTATGACTCCACACGATGCTCATCCTAGTTGTGATGAGAGCTCGTCTGTACGGGACGATGCAATGTACGCGAAACATGCCACAAAGTACAGGTAGCTTCAACATGCAGCACGTCTTGAGGACGAGGCTAGGCACTCGTCTTTCCTTGCTTTGACTGACATCTTCCTTGGCTTGGCGCCAGCAAGTCTGGCCATCTTAAGCGATGACGATAGATCAGATTAGGCAAATCGCAAAATGCACACCTAGAATTGAGCACGGACATGACTATCTTGAGTGAACATCTCTTTCGAAAATATACTTCTCTCTTCGTCATGTGTGACTCCGGGCTCTCCTGCTATGAAATGCTGTCGCATTTATGAGAAACACAAGGCGCACGGTCACACTACCGCAGATTGCTTTGTGCGTAAACGTCTTGAGAAGGAGAAGGCACAGGGACGAGTGGCGGATGAGACAATCCCAACCGACAATACCGTTGCAAATGCAAATTAGTCGTCCGACAGCAGTGCATTCAATGGAAATGCGAATTTTGTTTAGACTATTGAATATTGACGAAATGCATAAGGAGGAAAATATGAAACATCAAACTAATTTTGAAAAGCGGCAGCGTGACTGCGCAGGCGGTCACGTGACCGGAAGACGCGCCTTATCCTGACACTCCCACTCGATCCGATCTTGTCACGAAAGATGTCGAGGTATTCATGATGTTGACTTGGGACTTGGCTAAGAAGCTCCTTCGTTTCCTTCTCGTACTCGTCGGTATCGAGAGGCTCGATGAACTGGGGCTCGGTAGGTTGATACTCAGGTA
>JAABUH010001089.1_pt1 | contig 33009 bp, 38 predicted proteins | sample 5559121 | NCBI WGS metagenome assembly JAABUH01 (sample SAMN10711871, study PRJNA513364) | rock metagenome | isolation source: Antarctica rocks | place: Antarctica: Victoria Land, Battleship Promontory nord | collected 2015-12-28
CGTGCGTGTGTGTGTGCGTGCGTGCGTGCGTGCGTGTGTGTGTGTGTGTGTGTGTGTGTGTGTTACCTGGCTGTGTACCCAGGCGAGGGCCAGCTGGCCTGGCTCCACCCCCTTGGCCTTTGCCAGCTGGTCTACTTTCTCTACTAGCTTGATATTCTGCACAGGCATGACAGCAGTCCATTAACACGCATGCATATCACTCAACTGCAAGCAGAATCTGGTTGCCAAACACAGCCATGCAATTCACCACATGTTACAAGTCTTTCTGCCAACAAACCCGATATCATAATACAGCACTGCAGTCTCTCTCTGAAAATGAAGGCCACTGCACATGCGCACAGCAGGGCAGCTTTGCAGTGTTGCATGTCACGTGGACAGGGCAATTGCTGAGGGTTCCTCACCATGTAACAAACAAACAGGACACTCACACCTCACGTTGAGCCATTGCTTTGCGCATGTCACAACACCCAACAGCAACACAGAAGAGTCTCTAACAGCAACACATGACAGGGTCAAAAGGGTACCACTGCGGTCTGCTTTCGCCACTGTGGTGATGATGATGACAATCAATGCTAAAAACTGTGATCAGCAGAAGCATTCTCACCTTTTCTAGGTTCTCCCCCTGGAACCTGGGCATCCTGACCACCCTCCAGTCGGTCTCATGCAGGTCCTTGATGCTTCTGACTGTGCCTGTGAGGAAGCCTCGGCCCAGAGGGCTGTAAGCTACAATGCCAATGCCCAGTTCTCGGCATGTAGGAATCACATCTGCCTGCAGACACAATGCTATGCATGTGGAGGAGTTTGCATCACTTGAGAATGATGGCTGCATGAGTGAAGCCTGTATTGACAAAGATAGAAGGAGAATCAGCAGTTGATTTCTGGGGGATCTTTGATGACTTGTTCTCAACAGGAACTGTTGATCCAAGCCAAGTCGAGCCTGCTGACTTGGCAGATGCAAACTGACTCAAGCTGGCTCCAGCCTTCCAGACTCAAGCCCTGTGATGAAAGCTTCAGATGGAGCATGTGAACCATGACGACAGGATTGTGGACAGATACCATGCAAAGATGTTGCTGAAACTGCACAACATGTTGCCTGTGGGATGGCAAGCACATATGATGGTGATACCTCGGCATTTCTGGTCCAGAGGGACCACTCTAGCTGAACAGCTGAGATGGGGTGGATGGCATGCGCTCTCCTGATCTCATCTGAAGTGGCCTCTGACAGGCCCAGATACTTCACCTTCCCCTCTTCCACCAGTTTCTACATAGCAACATTGCAGTACTTCAGAGTGAGACCTGCCCTTGTCCACCAGTACCAACACAGCAACATTGCAGTACTTCACAGCAAAATTAACGAGTTTTGATGACAGCCCCAAGACAGTGTGTATAGGACTCCTGTGCTACGCATTTGGTCCAAACATGCATCAGGTATGAGATTGGGCTGACATGCTATGATGTCACTTGCATTGCCATGCATCAAGAAGATTGAAGCTGGGGTTCAAATAACTGCTGCATGCTTCACAATCACAATTGCAACCATGCACACCTGTAACATATCTCAGCAATGATTATGGTGTATGACCATTACCTTGGGTACAGACATTGCATGGAGGCACCTTTGCAAGCAACGCGTGTGAACAGCGTAATTGCAGTGTCAATTCTCTAGATAACAGAGTAGACATTGTGAGGTCGATGATGCTGCAGCCCAGCTGCATTTGCGATGTTGCATTCATGATTACCTTCATTTCTCTGACTGTTGTCTCGATGCCGACCTTACGGTCAACACGGTGCTGATAGTACAGATCAATGTAGTCTGTCTGCAAACGCTTGAGAGAGGCTTCACAGGCTGCTCGGACATGCTGTGGGGACCCATCAACATCTGCCCCTTTGCCATCAGCATGAGGTACAAGTCCAAACTTTGTGGCCAGCGTGTATTGCTGTCGCTTGCCTTTCAAAGCTTTGCCTCACGCAACATATATGCATCAGTCAATGGATCCAATGGTGATTGATCATCTGATACCCACACAGTAGGTCCAGCAGTTTTGTTGTAGTGAATGAGGAGCAGGAGACATAACTGCAGCTGCTCAGTCTGAGTTGCAGATACCCACCTACAAGCTCTTCATTAGTGAAAGGCCCGTACATATCCGATGTGTCCAGAAAGGTGACGCCAAGCTCCAGCGCCTTGTGAATGGTTGCTATGCTTTCTTCGTCAGTCACTGGACTGGCCTTGTCTTTGTACGCAGTTGACATGCCCATGCAGCCTGCAAAGATGCAAAACGGCTGACATTCAACGCGAGCGCATTTTTGAGTTCTGTGTTCTCACTGATGTATCAGGTCAGGTTGTGGATAGACGGAAGCAGTACCTAAGCCTTGTGCCGAGGCTTTCAAACCCTGTTGTCCAAGACTTCGCACCGGCAGAGTAGGAGCCATGATGCTGTTGTCGCGGAAAAATCGGATGCAAAGCCGAACAGAGGCAGCAAATCAGCTGTCGCGCAACCGTAGGGTCGCGAGCAGTGAGCGCGAAGGCTCATCTCGCAGACTCCGGTAATGTTGTTTTACTAATGCCACGTGCATGGTCCCATGATAGTGTAATGCAAGCCCAAAAATAAACATGTTGGGCCGCCCCCGTCACTGCGTAGATATGGTTCGTCACCAACAATATTACAATAGATAGGAAGTAAAGAGTGTAGTAATAACAGGTAGGAAAGAGTCAAGGTGCAGCATGTGCTGTAATGATGATAGGTATCAATAAAGAGTGCACATGTGCTGTAATAATAATGGGTAGCAAAGAGTCAGGTGCAGCATGCGCTAATGTTCAACATGCAAGTAAGAGGTAGTGAGAAAGGTCCTAGCAGAAGGAGTTGATGTGTATAGGATAAATCAGGCACACACACGACTAGAAGTAGTAGATAGTAGGTACATGCAAGCAAGCTGGAAAGCACGTGTAATAACAGTTAAAATGTACAAGCTTTTCAGACCTGTAACAAGTGCATGATACGGCATGGGACACCTCATGGAAATAGGCCAGGGATAGGCTAGAGAAACCAGTACCGCTTGTCAGTGCTGGGGGCTCCTTTGCAAATGTTGTAGCCAGCTGCGGCCTGGGTGATATAGTGTCTGATTCAATAGTACTCTGCTTGCTTAGACTGCGCTTGAGTGCAGGCTGTCTCTAGGCATGTCATCACAAAGTTGTCCTCAAAAGGCTGGTAAAGGGATGCATCAGACGTCATCCTATTAGGTGGCTTGCGCTTGTGTTGCTCGTATCTGTTGTCCATGTCAGTCGTGGAGCCAATGTAGCGCCGGTCATTGGCTATGTTTCTGATGGCATAGATGTAGATGGCATGGCCTTCACTCCTGTGAACATCGTGTGACGTTGAGGGGCTAAGCAACAAATAGTGGTAAACATCATTGTTGCAAGTGACTTGCAATGTATGTGCATGAGTAAAGGAGACAATTGTGAATCATAGAGATCTGTTCTAAGGGGATGTAACAGCAAGGGTTGCCAAAGTGCAGTACAACAGTTGTTGATGCGTGTGACACATTAATGTAAGTCCATGAGCCTCACCCAGTCGGAGGTGCAGGCTGGGTTTCAGCGGTTTCCTCGGCCACCTCGTGCCACAACTTGTGGCAACTGCAGAATGATTTTTGTCACTCACCAGATGCTGGCTGCTTTCCGGGATGAGCAATCTCGAAAGCCTCACTCTCTGCCTTGCCTTCATCATAGAGGGTGTCAGGGGCCCCATCGGTCTTGTAGCGATCAGGCTCCACGCCACAGTAGTCCTCACCACGTCTTAGCCAGATGTCTACCGCTGAGACCATGCCTCCAGGTCGTGGGTCCTGCTTACCGACCGACAGTCACGTCAGATATGGCCAACGAGGCAAGTGAAGCGAGTGTGACAGCGAGCTAGCCTTACCTTGGGCATGCTGCCATCAAGCCGTGTCCCGTCGCTGCCAGATGTCTACCGCTGAGACCATGCCTCCAGGTTGTGGGTCCTGCTTACCGACCGACAGTCACCTCAGATATGGCCAACGAGGCAAGTGAAGCGAGTGTGACAGCGAGCTAGCCTTACCTTGGGCCTGCTGCCAACGCGCAACCAGGTGAGTCATAGGGCTCACCTTCAAGAAGCTGGGGCGCGAATATGCGCGGGAAAGCGAAGCGAGCGTGGCAGGCACGGCCGACAAAACGTACACAGGGTTTCCCGCGGTCCTAGGGCGCACGGGGGACCCACGCGCTCTGGGCTCCATATATGGGGGCGGCCAAACATGATGGGTCGCCCGACTCGGCAGGGTTCGGCAGGGTTCGGCAGGGTTTCCCGGGTTCCTAGGGCGCACGTGGAACCCCCGGGGGGCGGCCTCCTAGAGTAGGGCGACCAAACAGCTCAGCGTGTAGCGGGAACACAAAATGCCTGTTTCACCTTGGTAAGAACCACATTTGCAGGGGTATCCCATAAGGGTCCACACATGTGAGCATTGATCAGTACAGCTGGAACCAGCAAGGAAAACAATTGAGTGCCATTCATATTCAACCCATGTGTACTTGGCGAGCTGCATCAGAGTGGTTGCATGTGGCAGGGCCATAATAGGCCTTCCTATTGGCGACGTAACAGGTACAAGAGTCTAGAAGCCACTGTAACATTGTGGGCAATTGGCTTCTTGAGACGTATACGCTGGCATTATGCCTATTACCGCAGCTCTGCTACAGCTACTGTGTACCATAAGACTGGTCCCCAGGCATCTCTGAGGTAGCTTTACACTATGCTGCCTGCTTCACTAACTATAAGTGCAACATCCCTGAAGCAAGAATCAGCTTTAAGTTGTAAAAGATAGCAATGAGACTTACATGCAAGTGCTGTCAAATAACAAAACAAGACTGCTCTAAAGTGCACAGTCAAATATGGCATATGACAATGCAAGCTGATGCTCCCTGCATTTCAGCTGCAGCTGGTGTCTCAAAACAGGCAGGCAAGCACACAGAATACTGCAAGGACATGACTCTTTGTGATCCGACTGACTGATAGCATACATGCAGCATAGGCACACTGAGTGTCTTATGTGATGGACACTCTGTGAGATCTCGCCGGCTACAGAATACCATATGCACATATATTATCCTGTGTCTTGTGCAATAGACAGTGCGTGTTACTGTCAAGTATTTACTAGTGCTGCTGTGGCACTCAAATTTTGCGCCACCTCCTGCAGCACTGGTGGAAGTTTTGCCAGCTCCAGACGCCCTGCAAGCATCCAATGTATTGTAACCTGACTAGCCAGGTACACCAAACACCGTACATACACCAAATCACCGAGACCAGGAACAACATGCGCAGGTGTGCGTCAGTCAAGCATGCATGTATGCCTACACACACAAAGAACCTGCAAGTCTGTGTCAATAACAAAGCAAGGCTGAGAGCTTTGCATCTTATTTGGTATAACAGTGCTGTATGCAGAGATTGCATGCGTATCATGTCACAGGATCTAAGAATGAAGTGCATTGCAATGACAAAGACACCCAAATGGCCATAGACACTGACTGGTCTATGCTTGTTGTTTCTGCAAATGTTGTGATAGACAGGCATGTGCCACATGTCCCGTAAGCAGCGGCAGACATGTACCCTACTCATCAAAAAGGCAAGGGCTTGACTCATGTATCAAATTGTGCTCCAAACGCCATGCAGCCTCTGCCGCCAGACACTCTAAGGAGCCTGATGACATTTATACTGGTACAGCTGCTGACAGAGGCATACATCAAACATGTATGCAGGGTGGCCAGCATGCTGAGGAATGAGCAAGTACCTGCTGGAGCATTTGTTGTCATCCACTGGTGGTCCTGTAGCTGGCAGGTACCACAGCACAGACACCGCCGCTTCACAGCAAGACAAGCAACAAAAGTGCCACAGCAAGGCATCAGTTGTGAGGTGTCGCTGTCAGTGCTGTGGTGCCTGCCAGCTACAGGACTACCAGTGGATGAGCCACTGCCCCTTCTGGGCGCAACGTTCAGCCGTGCAGAGTATGCCGATATGTACTGTACATATGTTCTGTACATATCGTACAGTACATATCGGCATACTCCGCGCGCTTGAACGTTGCGCTTAGCAGGGGCAGTGGGTCATTCACTGTTAGTCCTGTAAAAGGCACTGCTGCACCGCTCTTGTCCAGTCTACCTGCAGCGCATCACAATGAAGTTTGTATGTAAGGTTGCCAGCAACAGGACCAACAATGGATGACCCATTGTCCCTCTGTATAGCTGGCAGACTAGTTCATGTGGCTATGCAGAGTATGCCATGATACAGTCTACAGTAGCATACTCTGCAGGGTCACATGACATGGCCGCCGAGCCAATACCTGCCAGTCACAGCAATACAATGCAAATTGCCTGTAAGCTTGTCAATATGACATCTTGATGTTGCATTATGTAAATAGTACAGAACGGGTTATGTGCTTTGCTGAGCAGTAGGGTCCCAAGCATGTCTGCAAGGCTTGCTAAGCAGTTGCAATAAGACAGGAAAATGCAACTTTAGGGTCCCAGATGTAGCCTGACCAGAGTCATCAACAGCATACCACTTAAGAGCTTCCACCTGGCCCTTATTGAAGCAGAACCAAGTGCCAGAGGGTGCGCTGGCATATGTTGAGAATGAGCTGTGCAATTGCTTGCCGCCTGCCCAGACCATGAAGCCCACCAGGTCATACATGACCTCCTCTTGGGTGGGGTGCATCCTGGAGTCCCCATTGATGGCACGCACTGGTCTCAACTGACCGGTCAGGTGAGACCATTGGGTGCCATCAACGTGGTACCACAAAAGTGAGCAACGCTGTCAATCACCAGGAGCAGGCAGGCTGAGTAGCGCATGCGCGCTCACATCAGCAAACCCTTAGCGCATGTGCGCACACTTCAGCAAACCCTGAACCCTAAAGGCTTGAGCAGCAGGCTCAAGCCTTGCTCACTAACAAAGTTGGAGTTGGTTGCAGCGAACAAATGTGATGGGTGTGGGTCATGCTGATCAGGTAATGTCAGACGGCACTGCTGGGAGTTGTGTCACACTTGGGCTGCATTGTTCAGAAACCGAAGGTGGGATGGTGGCAATGAGTGTCTGGGCGTGCTATGGCTTACTTCAATTTGACGAGGTAATGCAGGCGTTGCACTAGCAAGACAGTATTGCAAAAGGTCATGCGGACTATATCAGGGAACAAAGCAATGGTGTATCTCGCAGGTCCTCCTGTTCTGATGTTTGTTGAGCACCTGCATCTGCATTAGCACGGTGATGGGGAGCTCTCGGAATGTTCCCCTTATGACTGTTGGCCTCCTGCAGTCAGGACAATCACAGCCAAGTTCTTGACAGTACCTGCTTGCTGACCTTACCTGCAGGACTACTCAAGGTTTTCTGGACCTGTATATGAACACCAATAACCTGATTGCTATTTATATACAGTTCCAGACAAGCTTGAATAGTCCTGCAGGTGCTGTCAAAAGGCAGGTGCTGTCAAAAGGCAGGTGCTGCATGCGCAAGTCTTTCTCCAGGCCACCAGAAATGTGTTCTGGAACTGCATCAGAAGAAGCAGCAGCAGGGAAAGTTGATGCTTGCTGGCCTGAGCCTTGATCACCCACTGCCGTGCATGAGCTGCATAGGTTCTACAACAAACCCTGACCAGTTGGCACACAATGCTTTGCAACATGTGAATGCTGCAGCATGCAGGGCTCAATGGTGAGCATGTGTGTGGAGCATGATGCTCGTGTACAGTGATTGCTACTCACACTGTGTGCTGCTTACATTTTGCATTCATGGCTTGCCTGTTGCTTGATGTTGCTCAATCAGCCTGGTATAGCAGGTAGGAGCTTGCCACATGATGCAGCTCAGCTTTGTCAGGCAAACATCACGGTGCAGCAGCGTTTGCTGACCTGGGTATTGACCCTAGAAGCAAACATCAAATCCACAATGGATTTCTGCGTTTGCAGAGCAGCTAGTGCTGCTGTGCCATATGCAGCCTTGAGATGAGCAGTGCTCATCATCATGTGTCTGGTGCAGAGCAAACTAACCCCAGCAGCAGGACGCTGGCAGGTATATCAGGCCCTTCTTCACAGGGTGCACACTGCTCACCTGGATATACCTGCCAGGGTCCTGCTGCTGGGGGTTGCTTTGCTCTGCACCAGGCACACAATGATGAGGTGCAAGCCTCACAGCAGATGACTTGAGCAGAAGCGCACAGCAATAGTCAGGCACATAGCCACGGCGTCATCAAAACTACTGGTTTGATGGGTATGCATCACATCAGGCACACACATAAGGTAGGCCTGACATGGTTCATACCCATCAAGCCAGTAGGTCCTATGATGCGGTACTGAGTCCTGAGGGTACAAGCAACTCCCTTACTCTGCTACAACACCAGGATCCTGATATGAGAGCGAGTTGCCTGTACCCTCAGGGCATACCGAATACCTGCACGAGCACAACGACTCGGCAAGTGCTGACACATGAGACAAGAGCTGCCAAGATACCTTGGTCCTGCTCATCTAAGCTACATGAGCGCATTGATGCGCTCAAGCAGCTCAAGTGAGCAGGACCCTCCATTTGGCAGCCCTGCAAATATGCGTACACATCAGCATGCATCATGCTCAAGCGTTGCACAATGACCAAGTTGGATTTGAGCGCAACGTAAAACCGTGTTGGGTGTGGGTCGTGCTGCTGATCAGGTCCTGGCAGAAGGCACCGCTGGGACCTGCATTATACTTGGGCTGTCTAGCTCCTGACTGTATGCATTGTGATGAAACACAAAGGTGGCATTGGACTCAGTATCTGAGCGTTCTATGGCTTAGTTCAATTTGTCACGCTGACAAAAACGTTGCATCAGCAAGGCAGTCTTGCAAAATGTTGACGCAGACTATTTCAGGAGATAAGCCAACGCTGTACCTCGCAGGTGCTTTTGTGCTGATGATTCTTGAGGAGCTGCGTCTGCACCAGCAAGATGCTGGCTGTGGTTTCCCTGAGTGCATAAGGCCAACAGCCAGAAGGCAAAGGTTCCTTGTCTTGCACTCGTGGCAAGACAAGGATCCTTCTCCTTCCCGCTGTTGGCCTTCAAAATGCAAAATTTGCAGTCAGGACAACCCCAGCCAGCACGTTGATTGCTGAACATGTTCAGACCTGCTGCTGGGGCTGATTTGCTTTGCGCCAGACACGTGATGTCATCACATTGATGCTGACACGCAAATGGCAGTCTCATGGCAGGTGCCCTGAGCAGAAGCGCACAGCAATAGTCAGATATGTAGGCTAACCCTGCCACCAACTCATGTGCATGTCCATTCCCATTAGGCCATCTGCTGATGCTGCATCCTGATATGGTGCTGCAAAGGTGTGAGTGTGTTGCCTCTACTTTCAGGGCATACAAGATATGTGCAGCATTGTAGCGACTCTGCCTAAGCTGGCACATGAGACAACAGCTGCCAAGATGCATGCATGCATTTCAAATAAGGGGCACCGGAGGGGGGGGGGGGCAGCCCCAAGCAACAAGCGCATAGTTGGAACGCGTCACCGATGTCTGGGGACACCTTGGCTGTGTTGCGTGTTCTGCTGCTGGTATAAGGCACACAGCAATTGCACAACTCACACTCGAGAGCTGCTATACATGACAAGTTGTCCTGCAGTGTATGCATGAATCCAAGGTTCAGACACAAAGGCAATTAGTCTGGATTGCCTCCATGAGCACTTACGGACTGTCTATAAATACTCATGGGACACAACACAGACCATGGTGTTGATGCTGAGGCTTCTTGCTTCCACACCTCAAGATTTGACAGTGTGGCAGGAAAATGCAAGTGTGTGATGCCACGCGCAGGCTGACCAGCATGATCATACTCAGCATACCTCTTGTACATCCTTGGCCCTCATGGGCAAAAAGTCCCCCGTCAGAGGATGCTACCAGTTTGCAGCTGGGGAACACCATTGCAGACGAGGAAGGCAATCAAGCCACATGCATTTTCCTTGAAGACGGACCATCCTGGGTCGCGGCTTGAGTGCAGCAACCAGCCTGACCTGAGCACAAATGCAAGAAGGCTGTCAATCACCACCAGCATGCCGGCTGAAGATACATCAACAAGCGTCTTGCTATGGTCTTGCATGGTCTTGCATGACGACACACATTGAAACCTTGACACCTTGTCCTTGCTTTCAGCTGCAGCGTATGCATTCATGTTTGTTCAAGTTGTGCTGGGTCTAGGTCGTGCGGCTGATCAGGTCATGGCAGAAGGCACCGCTGGCTTTTAGGGTTATGTTGTTACTACTGTAACAGTGTAACAGTGTAATAAGTACATTTTGAAAGAACTGTAACTGCTTTATGTTTTCTGTATATAACAAGAAGGTGAAACTGTACTTAGTACCTGGGCATATTATTTCTCAATTCATAATACATTGTACTAGCAAGGCAGTCTTGCAACACATGCAAACAATTGTACCTCGCTAGTCTTCCTCTGTTGTCGGTTGTTCATGAGCTGCATCTGCACCAGCAATGTGTTTGACACCTCACAAGATCTGTTTCTGGCTGTTGACTTGTTGCACCAACCACAACTACGGCCAACTGGCTTATTGATGACTTCTTTGTGCTAGACAGTCTGCCACTTGCAAGGATGTTGAGGACTGCTTTTACATGTACATGAGCAACAGTGAGCAAGTTACTCATGCAAACATGTCAAAGCAGTCTTCAACATCCCTGCAAGTAGCAGGTGCAGCACAAAGAAGTCACCAGCTGGTGTGCCACCAAAAAGGTGCTCTGAACCAGCACCAGATGAAGCAGCAGCGGTAGCATCCGATGCTTGTTGGTGGAAGCCTTCATCATGCAACCCCTCACATGAGCTGCATGTGTCCTGCAACAAATGCTGATCATGTTGGCATATTCTGCTTTGCTGCATCTGCTGCACACAGGGCTCAGAAGTGAGCACATGCGAGGGACGCGATGGTCAGTACACAACGTGATTTCACTTTGCATCCATGTGCCTGTCAATGAGGTGGCTTGCTTCATTGCATAGTACATGATGCTGCCCGACCGGCCTGGTACTAGCAGTTAACAGCTTGCCACATGATACAGTGCAGCCTTGTCAGGCAAACACCACAATGCAGAACCTTTTGCTGACCTGCAGGTTGACTTGTCCACAAATGTCCACAATAGATTGCCTGATTTCCATTTCAGCCAATGCTGCCAAGCCACATGCAGCCACAATGTAAGCGCTGTGCGAGTTGTGCAGAAGCTCACGCATGTCCCTGCCAGGATCCTGCTGCGCAGCATGCTGGGGCTGATTTGCTTTGCATAATACATGATGCATCATGTGATGACGAGTAGCTGACGGCCTCCTCGTCCTTAGGGTGTGCAAGGTGGATGCAGCAGTATAGCGTTTCTGCTAATGCTGCCCCCTGAGACAACAGCGGTCACGAGGCGCTCATACAATTCATCCAATGACCCCCGAAGACCGGGCAGCCCTGTACAAAGAAGCACAAACTTGAACTGAGTCACTGACTTAGGAACACGTTGAGCATGTCGTGCGTTCTGCTACCGTGATACAAGGCACTTGACAAGAATGTGCGCTGCCGCAACAACTTGTATCGCAGTCTAAGCAACTGTCAGACCTAAAGAGCACACACACCACGATCTGTACTGCGCTCCACGTGTAATTGCAGTTGTTTGTGCTTCTGCTCGATGCGGACAATTACAAGGACGCTTGGGGCGCAAGACAGACCGTGGTATGTGTGCCCTTCAGGTCTACTCGTTGCATAAGCATAAGCACAAACAAACTGTGCCAAACCTCTGTCGCTTGCGTCCTGCGCCGCCCGCAGTGGCTCGCCGTTGACACAGAGCTGAATCAGACGTTAGGTGCTATGCGCTTTCGCAAGCCCACATTTGCAGTCGCCTCTTGTCGCGGTCTGACGTGCTGGGAACGGTCAGGAGCCTGCAGCCTGTGTGTCGAGCATGGCGGGGCCGTGGGCGTCAGCCTTTGTGCCAAGTGGTGTATCAGTCCAAGAGTAAACCAGAGGAAGAGGCGTGCTCAAGCCTGCTCCTGATAGTATTTACAGGTGGATTCTCTTGAAGCCCTGCCTGCTTATAAGTGGTACATTACAGCATGGCCATGTCTGACATGCAGGGCGGCCGCATCTCTGGAGGTTGCCGTCACCCGTGCTGCTTCGCCCTCACACAGATTGCATGTGGTTGAAATCGCGAGACATTTTGCAAGATTGGTTGCATTTCATGTGCACATCGTCTCGCCAAGGGGCCAACTCACTACAGCTCCAAACCCACCTATCCCAATCGCGCTTCACAGTTTAGAGATCTCTTTTTTGGTAGATTGACATGTGACACAATTTTCAAACGCACACCTGGAACTAGCTCACGGTCAAGTGTTCAATGAATCATTCACTGTGCATGGCAACACAAGTGCCTGCTTCACTGGCGAACACAACTGCCTGCCTTACAGGTGAAGGCACCTTGGCTATAGCCACATCAAATTTTGTATGGTTGTTACACTAGGGTCCACATACGTGAGCATTGCTGGAACAAACAAGGAAAACAATTCAGTGTCACTCATGCGTTGAAGCAGGCTATCTGTGCAAGGCCCATGTGGTATTTGGCTGGCTGCACCTGACTAGCTGCATGTGGCAGGGCCAGAAGAGGCTTTTCCCCATTGGCAACCTATACAGGTACAAGAGCCTAGGAGCTACTGTGACAGTGTGGGGTATTGGCTTCTTGACTAAGCCTTTTACTGCAGCTCTGCTACAGCTAATGTATGCTGCAATTGTTCTGGAAGCCGAATGTACCAACAGCCTCAGCTGCTTTAGCTCTGCCGGGCAAGGCTGGCTGCATTGATCTGCTCAGCACTGGCTGTCTACCGGCTGTGACAAACAGACAGCAACGGCTTGCCAGGGCGAGGGAACAATCATTACCAATTGTAGGACGGCATTTGCACTGCAGCCAGCTGCCAATAGCACTGAACGTGAATGGGTAACTAATCACTACTGGGAGTACTTGCTGCGCTCTGGGACTTGCTACTATCCTTGTCTGCATCAAGATGCTTCACATCCATGGGAGAAGTCCCTGGCGAAGCTGCTGGGGAAGCTGTTGCTGAATGGGTGCGCCATGATGACAGTGTTTCCTGTAATAGCGTGTAGATTCTTACACCCCAAATTTGGTTTTCAAAATGATACCATCTGAGGTATGCGCTGACACATGGCCTTGACAGCATGCTGGGGCTGATTGAATTGAAATATGACACTCTGCAGGATGTCCCAGCTCATCACAGCACAGCACAGCCATGTACAGCAAAGGCCAAACCTGACAAGAAAGCACAACAGACGCACAGCACAATTAGGCCAACACAGCACAGCACAACACAGCACAGCACAGCACAGCACGGCACGGCACAGCAGGGCACAACACAGCAAAACGTGACCATAGCAAAGGCAGAACACCAGACAGCACAGCACAGGCCAGAAAGATTGACTCAGATGAAGTGTACCTTCCAGGTGGAGGCCTTCTGGGGACTAGGAACAACCCCTTTGCCAGCAGCTGCACCATGACTGCTGTTGCCGTCAGCAGCAAGCTGCATCAACGCATTCACCTTCTCTTGTGTGGCCTGTGTCAGCCGATGCGTCAAGTCCTGGTTCTGCTTCTTCAGGGAATCAATTGAGTTGGCACTGCGTGACTGAGCACGCTCGGCTTCGGACAGACGCACTAGAGCCTGTACCTTATCTTGCATGGCCTACAAGCAACAAGCACTTCTGGTTCCACAACAGAACCTGCGGAACCTTCTTGAGAGGCGCAATTACTTTGAGAATGCATGAGGTGACATATATGAGGTGGCAACTAGTGACAGAATCATGATGCATGGATGTGCAATGCGCCTGTAGAGATCTCGCAGAGCAACTGGGTGAACAGACATCACAGCAGTTAGATGTTCATGAAACACCAGCCGGGCCATGGAAGCAAGACATGTGCAACACTGGATGCACCATTCCGAGAAAGGATGTGCGTACCTGATCTCGTGCTGCTTGGAGATCCTTGGTGGTCTTCTTCAGCTTGTCTTCCTTCTGCTGCACTGCCAGTACCTGTCCACGTACAATGATACCATTGGTTTTATGAATGACTGCCTGAGCTACATGTGCTGTCATGCATTAGCCGCTTGGATAAATGCTTGTTTGCTTTGCTGCTCAAATTTGTAAAACAGGTTCCAGCTTACTGTCACATGTTGTCGCAAGATGGTGTGTCCAGGTTCAAACTTATCCTTTTGGCAAGACGGAGATGCAATACATGGTCATTGCAGAGTGACGGGCAACAGCTGCTGCCACAAAGACAGACCATGCAGCAGCATAAGTGACTGTCTGGCAATCCTTCAACATTAACATACTTCTGATGCGATATGCAGGCTGCTTTACTCAATGTATAGTGTTTGCAGCTAGTTGCATCAGCTGGTGCAGCTGCTGATGCACCAAGTTTACACAGACATACCCGCTTTTCCCATTCGCTATACTGCTCTTCTTCAATAGCCCGGAACTGGTTCTGCTGCTCCTCAAGCTTGACCTTGAGGCTCAGCCTGGCCTCCTCGAGCTCTGAGGTGGCAGCAGCAAGATCCCTTTCCGCCGTGGAGGCACGGGCGTCCAGCCGGTCTCTTTCTGCTTGCAGCCGAGATACTTGGCCCTGTAGGATCAGTGATGATGTTGAATGACTGAAGTCCTTGCTGTGTATGGCTTCAGAACTGCATTATGGTCGGCTATCACTCTGAATACAGCAGCCAAGGTTCCTCTCTGCTGTGGTCACTTGAGCGTGAAAACCAAGTGGCGACGCAAGCAGTCACAAAATCTTTGCAGCGCAAAGTCAACATGCAATGACACGTCTGTTTTGCAACCCAGTTTTGCAAGCATGACCCACAATTGCAGCTGAAGGCTACCAACATCAAGGGCAGTCTTGCGATGGCGCTCCTGAGCTGTTGCCTGGTTTGTAGCGGACTAACAGCAACTGAGTTACATTACCCTTGTCTTGTCAGACAAGCACAAACAGGCAGTCACATGCTGGTCAGATGGGACAAGTGACAAAGATTGACCTGTAGACTGCTGATCTCTGCAGCAGCTGCTGTGGCAGCTTCCTTGGCTTCAGACTGAGCTTCAGTGTATTGCAGCTTTATGCTGTCATAGCTTGTTGAGGCCTTGCCAGCCCTTTTGCTTGCATCTGCACCCTCTGTCCTTGCCACTCTCAAGTTGTACTGCACAGCAGCCATTGCAACTGCTGACTTAAGAAGACATTTTTGCCACAGATTGGTGATCAGCATTTGTGATGATGCTTGACTTGTTTGCAATTTGCAGGCAAGTATGCATATAATGTAATCCAGGAGCACACATGGCTATGCATATCAACACCAAGAGAGAGCTACAGCTGCATTGATACCACATCAATGTGTCACAGTGACTGCACAGACAGCAATGATAAAAAAGTCATGCTTGCACTGCGGGATGTGCACAAAGTCTGATGCAAGGACATACTGTGAGATCTGCAATCTGATCTGTGGCTTCTGAGAGGTCTTGCCGGAGTCCTGGAATGGCTTGACATTCCGTTTCCTTGATTTCCAGCTCAGCAACTCTCTGCTGGGCGCTGTCAAGCTGAGTCTGAGTTTCTCGGCATATTGCTGTATTCTGAGCTGCTGAGCTCTCAGCCTTGGCAAGTCTCCTTTGTAAAGAGACATTGTCTGCCTTGAGTTGCTCTGCTTCTAGCACCGCTTTGTCTCTGTCTGCAAAGGCTTTGGTGCTGTGTGTCTGATAGAAAGATAGCTCCTTTTCCAGCGCCTGAACCTTCTGCTTCTCTGCTCTCCAGCCATTATCAGATTGGCGCTTGCTATCTCGATAGCCTCTCAAGTCCTCACGGAGATTGTCTCTCTCTTCAATAACTGCTTCTAACTGGGATCTGGTTTTGCTAATTTCTTGCTCGTTGGAGTATATACGCTCGCTGAGCACCGAAGAGCTGTCAAATATGCTGTTGCCCGACCCTTGCATACACAGTGTCTCAACATCTCTTTGCAACTCGTCTCGCTGCAGTGTCACCTTGCTGAGCTGCTTCTCAAGCTGCTTCAGCTTTGCTTCGGTCATGTCGTAAAGAAACTGCACGCGCTGGAGCTACAAACACCTGAAAGTCACTGCAATCCAGTGTTCGACAAACGCCCCGACAAAGTCAAAGCAATGTCGAGAAAGCAAGGGAAACAGGCAGGGACAAAACCCTAATTGGTCCATGCATGCAATTCGGAGATAAAGCTTTGATTGTCGTGCTAATAGTCTGTGGGGCAACGTGCATTGTGCTCCACAGAAGAGCAGGCAACCAATCTAGCTAGAGTTTGGGTTGCCAGTAACACAATTTGCCCATGTGCACATTGCACGAGTGACTCCGGATCGCGTCTCCTGAACTTATTCACATGCATAACCGAAAGCCAGCTTCGGCAACCTTCAATGACATCAACATCAGCATTGTGAATAGCTGCTTGAAAGTTAGATTTGTGCTGTGATTGTTTGTCAGCAGTACAACAGAAGAAGACGCGTGCATCAGAATGTCATGCAGAAGCCGAGTTGAGTCAGCAAATGAGAATGCCGCAGGCTCAAGGACCAGCTGTATGGAAAACTTTTGCTGTTTGAACGTGTTGTGGTAACAAAGCAACGCGAAGCATCATGAGCACCGGCGGTCCCTCAAACACCAATCAGCTTGGCCTAGATCAGTCTACAACAGCACAGGGAACAGCTGGAGGCAGTCACCCTGGCATGGGCGGTCCACCGAACACAAACCAACTTGGTGTAGACCAGACCGGAGGGCAACCTGGTGCTGGTACCGAAAATTATAACAGCGGTACTGGACAGGGTACCACAGGCGTGTCAGGTACGACCTTTTGATCTCTGACCTAACAAGGTCGGAGGACATGCCAGAAACGTGAACTGGCTAGCTCTCAGATGTATTTGCTACTCGCAGGTGGTGGAGCAACCGCATACAATGATGGAGGTCTAGCTACTGGCAGGGCTGCTCAGGGTAGTGGAGCTCCTGGGGTGAGCGTTCCTGCGTTTGTATAATACACAAGGTGCACCAGGGCACCCACAATGTCTGGCAGTTTACCAGACATGCGAACTTTCGGATTCATGTGCCTGTGTTGGATGCAGGGACAGGCAGGCAACATGCCAGGCATGCCTGCTAAGATGCAGTCCAAAATGGATGAGGTGAAGAACAAGGTAATGGAGCAGGGTGAGAAGCAGAAGCAGGCAAATCAGTGATTTCTGATGGCGGGTTCTACAGTGATTGCATGTGTACCTCAAATACACTTTCTGCCAGCTTTGCCGCTTGAGGTACTACAGTTGTGTACATCTACGCTGCTCTTCGTCAGGCAACATACCACAGGCCGACAGTGCTGATTGTAATGCAGCTGAAACATGTTGCAAGTGCGTTGAGTTGCAGAAAGTTCTAATTTGTCATTGATGCTGTACCATGCACCTCCGTGAACACTACTCAAATGGCACGTAAAGCTACATTGGATCAGTTCTGCATGAGCGTTCGACCAGGGAGCATCAGGACGTGTCATTCTGCAGATGCTGACTCAGCAGCAGCAGCTGGGTCCTCAAGGGGCAGCTTGACAGCTGGCATTCCACCTGATGCAGCGATATAAACCGGGTCATGACAGGCACGCGGACGTAGAAAATCCAAACACTCCACGCAGAGCCTTTCGAAGACATTCTTCTGTCACTTGCATAGCAGCCGTGCAGCTCAATCTACTTGACTGTAGGAGGTCCCTCGTCCGGAAGCTTCAAGCCTGCAAGAATGAGCGCGTAAGATCCGTGCCTTTGTTGCTACCGCCTAGTCGACCGGCCGTGAGACCATCGCAATCTCATCACATTTTTGGCGCGCTCGAGCCGTCATGAGTGCTTGGCATGCGCGTGTCGCACGAGCTTTCACTGCAGAGCTTTCACTGCAGTCTTGCTGAGACTGATCACGACACTGAGCAATCTCCTGACACCTTTGCTTACGCTGCAGTGCATCACTGAGAGCTCGTCTGTACATGGAGAAGGTCAAGCTCATGTTTGGCGGAAGGCGCAGAGCTAGTGGAGCTACTGTAACGACAACCACCACTAGCACCGGCACCGGCCTCGGAATGCACCACGCGCACGGTCGGACGAGCGCAGGAGCACGTCCTGGCTGTTTTGGCTTCGGAAGACGTCGTACCACTGGATTCTATTAGCGCCTATCCGTTGGGCCCCTCAGCAGCCTTTGACTCCGTTTACCTGGCGAAGCAAACTACATGCAAAGCTGATTTCATAGACAGATTTTGGTTGCTGTCTCTGCCTATAGACAGATAAATTGTACACAATTAGATATGTCTGCAGCCATACAGTGCGGAAGCATCAATGTATGATGAAGTACAGACTACCATTTATAATCTTATAAGTGATTTTCAAGGACTGAGTAAAACACTTTCAGAACGACCTAAAACCTCCTGTGATTGACCATGTATGTAGCGCTGTGTATATACTGGCCTGGTATGATATCAAAATTGCTTCCCACACTGCAATGTTGGAGGACTTGGCCTGGACAGAAATATTCAGATATCTATCGATGTGGTCTGTAAAATTGTAAAGGACATGACATCGGACCCCAGCTGCAATTGAACACACTCAGTTTGATCTTTGTACCATAATTCTATAAAGCACTTGCATGCAGGCAGTTAGTCACTCGGACTTTTGACTGCTTGATCATATTCTGCACCGCCCTAAGCACTTACACAACTGAACAACACGATTTGAGAGTGGCTGACAGAGTGTAATCTGCTTACATAACAGGGGTAAGTCTGCCAGAAGCTGGAGGTCAGCTTCAGTTTTCCAAGTCTGGAACACAATATTGTGTAGGCACGACGGGCAGAAGATGATTGCTGAAGGAAGCAAAGCCAAAGTCAATGCCTAACAACTGTACCACTCAACTACGCTGTATCATGATATATGGAATACATATTAGATGAACACTGTACACTGTTGGCCTAGTGCCATCAAAGTGTCAAGTCACATGCAGAAACAGCCAACAATGCCACAACAATAGATCAGCCAGCTACCAAGGTATGACACCTGACTACATCCGACAGATTTAACCCATTGCAACGACGCTTTTGTAGCAGTTGCTAGGCAGAAGTTACTAACAGCTTGTGGGGGCCAGCATTAAGTCAGCCTCATGTGCACATGATGCCATGTGTAGCATGGCTTATATGGAGCCAAACCAGAGGTAGCTGGCCAAGAAGGCACCCCCCATGAGGATGGCCTTGTGGTCAGGACCAGCACTGGGAGGGAACGCCACAAAGAAGTTCCTGGCTCCAGAGCAGCAGGATCTGCAAGCAGCAACCAAGCTTCAGCACAAACCAGAAACAGACAGATACTTGATGCTAAGCAACGCATGACAAGATCCCGCTATGTTGCAGGGTGCACTGCAGCACCGTCTACACGAGCATGCCTTTTGAAGTATGATCATTGAATTTTGAGATGTTGCCTTGAGTAGCACGAGCTGACAGTATCAACATGGTATTGCAGCATGACTTGTCTTGCACAGTCCTTGCTGAAGCTTGATGGAGCAAGCTCAAGGCAGTCCAGATTCCAAGCAGTCAAAAGCCAGACAATGTAATTGGCAGGATAAGCAGTGGTCAGCATGCAGTCTAGGTGCAAATGCATGCGTTACGCAGCAAGACAAGAAGACGACCGACCTGATACAGCCAGGGTAGGTGTGCACAATCTCCCCCACGCGGTCAGCACCATCACCGGGGTGAATGGACACCTTGTTCTTCTTGCAGCACAGGTTGGGCAGGCAGCTCGTTGAGCAGCAGTTCTGGCAGCAAGGCTCTGCAGGGCACCAGTCAGCATGTGAGTTGTGACTCAACCCAGGCAAAAGCTTAGTCATAGGGGCAAAGTACCACAGAGCATGTGCAAACAGCTGCTTGCAGCATGTAGCTGACCATTTCCTGAACGCATGATCACTGTGGGCAGACAGGCAAGCTATTGCATGGACAAGTGAAACTGCAGCGCTAGCGGTCTAAGGTGCACATGACAACAATGCCTTGTGTGTCCACAAATCAATCTGAGAAGATGGCAAAAAGAAAGCTGCAGTAGAAGTAGGAGAGATTTGTGCTGGTGGACAGGTGCTAGTGTTTTCAGAGCACGTGCTGCTGCACCAGTTCTTGCAGAAAATCTTTGCAGAAAGGTTTCAGCTGTTGAGCATGACATGCATTGATGAAAACTAAATACAAGTGTCGTGATGCAAACTGTGCTGCAAATCGTAAGGCGTCGAGAGTTTGACTCAAGTGCGGACATGAGGATGACACTGTCAAACAATGAGTTCAACACCAATGAGGTGAACTGTTGGAGGATGAAGGCACAGGTGACAAAGAAAGGGAAGCTTGCATGGCCAGCATAAAATGATTAAACAGCATCTCGGATAACTAGGTTGAAGCAAGGCTAAAAGAGTGAGGTAAGGTGTTAGGGTAGAGCTAACCTTGCAAGGTGTAGATGAGGTGGTTGGCAGCATCAAAGATCTTGATGAAGCTGCTGCAGTTGCAGCACTGGGTAGACTGCTCTGCGTACCCCAACACATCCCCTGCAAGCCATATCAGTCAACATGTTGCACAGTCTCTTGCATTCAACATTCACCTGAAAGAGGCACATTTCATGCAAGTCTGGCTGCAATCATAGACTGCGTGTGCCAGTAAGTTGAGGCAGAAGTTGTCATGTCTGCAGAGCCTGTCAGCCTACTGATCAGGCTCAACGATGCTTACAATGATGTGCAAATAACGGCTGCAAAGCACTTTGCAACAAACACAACTGGTGGATGCATCAATGACTTGACAGGCATGTTGTGGCTGATGTTTTCAAAGTGTTCTACGACCAGTACTGTTCATGAACTCCACTTGTGCTTGCAAAGCACAGCCATATTTGTGGTGTGGTAATGCATGCAGGGTGAGAGCACTCACCGTCAGTAGAGCGCACAAACATCTTGAGAGGGTTGATGATGGTGCAGTTGAAGGGCCAGCAGAGGAAGGGGCAGGGGCAGCCCCGGGGCCTCTCCATGGTGAAGCTCAGCCCATTGTACTTGTCCTGCACCGCACAAACACATGTATACCACTGTGTCATGCGTGATATAGGGATGCTAAATCGGCTCTAGGAGTGAAGCTCAGCCAATTGGTTGTCACACTAGGTTGCAAACTCTGTTGTCAAACACGACGTGAATGCTTGACCAGTGTTCTTGGCATGAGATAAAGCATACGATTATACTCACTCTTGCATGTGAAGTGCCCTGGGGTCGTATGCAGATGTGGTTTGGGACAACCCAGTTGTGTTGTGAAAACAATGTTCAGCCAAGGCACAGTATCCAGAAGTTGCAACAGACTACTGACAGCCAGCCCAGTGTCAAGCAGGTAAAGCTTGCACTTATGTCATAGTGATGGATCATGACATTGCAACTATTCTGTGCAACCTGCAGGAGAGCTGTTGTTTTTACTGTTGGAATTTGCACAGCATTATGTAGGCAAGACTGCAGGCGGGACGATATTGTGCAGTCTGGACAGCCCTTATTGTAGACACTAGCTGATCAATTTATAGACACTAGCTGCTCAACGGCCACAACCTGGCAACGCAGTGTGTGAGTCATGCTTAGGAGTTTGATGAAAATCAGGTGTTTGAAGTTGTCAAAACAGCATGGCAACTGGTCAACTTGAAGAGGAAGTATCACCTTGGCTGTGAGTGTGAGCCTTTTGTAGCAGCCTGGGAGGCAAAGGCAGTCACATCCAGGATTGTAGTCATCTACAATCAAGGAAAGTTCTCCAGCACTGAACTCATTGTCAGTTGGCATCTCTGCAAAGCCTCTCACACATGGCTTGACCAGATACTGCAGTCACAGGGGGACCTTCAGCTAAGACATGAAAGCTTTCTAAGGCATAACCAGTGACTGGTAAGGCATTTGAAACACAACGTACCTCTCTCAAGCCGCCTCCACAGCAAGCCTCTCTCCAGGAACACTTGAACTGCTCGAGGAAGATGCCCCTATACTGTACGTGGACCGTGTTCAAGGGCGCGAAGATGCCTGTTCCTACCGATTCCGCTCTGGTCTGCAAGTTTCAGTTGAGTCAGCAGCCGTGGATAACAACAAGCAGTGTCTCTCAACGTCAGCAGTACGACGGAATGTGACGCTTCGTGGTGTTAATTATGCAAAGCAGTGGTGCTGTTTACCGGTACGGATCCAGACGGCATATTGCTGCTGTTAGCCACAAGTAATGTGGTGCTCATCTCTTGAGCTTGCGGAGGGCCAACGGCAATCTTGTGAGCGTGCATTGTCAAACTTGCTTCAACACGACACTCGTTGACTTCGTAGAAAGATGCAAACAAGCGCTGCTGCCACAGACAGCTTCGAGAGCAAGAGAGTGTGGATGATGTCACAGGCAGACGACACACCAAGAGGGGGGAGGGGAGCGATGGCGTCGAGTTGTAAAGTAGCTGCTGCTCAATTTGTAGAGCAATGGGAAGAAGATGTACAGCAACGTCAAAATTGGGCGCCAAAAAAGCTTTCATGATGATCATCTGCCAGGACGCATTCTGTGAGGCTCGGGTTGCTTTTTACACAAAAGGCGTCGGCAGCGCCTCATACAGAAGCTCCCATGCCACACCATCGAGTACCAGTAGACTACCCAGTGCCACTAAGTGCCGTTTGCACGTCTGCCATCAAATGAGTCTGCAAACTCTGTGCCACCATGCATGGCCATATGGCCAATGCATCGGAAGTTCAACAACTTGCTGATACACACGTGTGTTGCTATGTGACTGAAATGTAGATGCTTCAGTGTCAAGGCATCATCTTGCATGCCGCCACTGAGAAGAACGCTTTGGTCCGCGAAGCGCAATACCCAAACATCCCGGCATACTGGCACCAGCAGTGCGCAATCGTGGTGCCTATTATTCCTAGCCTAGGGCAAAGACTACGTATCGAGAGTCCCTCTGCGCTCACATGATTTGCAAATCGAACAATCTTGCAAGTTGTCCAAGAACATCAGCTACCGGCAAGCTTCGAAAATGTACATCATGTCTGTGAGGGCGAAGCACCGCTGCTAGCTCGCACTGGAGAAGGCAACCCCTACAGATCCAGAGACCGTGCGTGACAGACATGGCATGAGACCAATCATGCTGTAATGCACAACTTAAAAGCAAGCAGGGCCTCATGGCAATCCACCTGTAAATATCTCCTCTCTACCAGAAGCAGGCTTGAGTCTTCTGCCGTTTTCTTGGACTGTAACGTCTGGGATGCACACATGGGCTCTGTAATTATCATGACGACAACGGCCGTACCCATTTGCTACAGATACACCAATTGGCACACACAGGCTGACGTCCACCGCCCCCGCCATGCTTGACATACCCGCTGCAGGCTCCTGGCCGTTGCCAGCATACTGCCCGGGACAAGAGGCGACACCAGACGTGGGCTTGCGGCTGCACGTAGCACTCAACAAGTTTGAATACCTCTGCGTCCTTTGCGAATCGCTGTCGCCAGCGTAGGATGCAAGCAACCTGCACAAATGCTTGGCGCAAACGATTCAGGTTACTGTCTGCAGCCGACAATTTTGAGCTCACTGGGACGCAGTTCAGAGTAAGGTATTGGTGCTTCCTGTCTGATCGTTGCATAGTTCGCTGAACAAGTAGATGTGTACGGCAGATCTCGAGTTGTGCACTTGCTGTGTGCCTGAAGGCGCGGCAGCAGAACAAGTGAGATATCCAACGTGTCCCCAGACGTCACTGTCTCGTTTCAACTACGTGACTGTTTGCGCAGGGCTGCCCAGTGGCTGGTCCCGCTCACTTGAGCTACATGAGCACATCTTGGCAGCTCTGGTCAGCATCGACAGAGTCGCTGTACTCATGCAGGTATCTTCATGCCCCGAGGATACAGGCAAGTCGCTCACTCAATTGCAATACCTGGTCTTCAAAGAGTGCACACTGCTCACCTCCAGGCTAGAAGGGCCCAGATGTACTTGCCAGGGTCCTGCTAAGGAGGCTGGTTTGCTTTGCACCAAACACATGATGATGAGATGCAAATAGCAGCCTCATGGCAGATGACCCAAGCAGAAGCGCCCAACAATAAAAAGATACATAGCCTCACCCTGACACCAACTTATGTGTATGCCTGATGTGGTTGTGATGTCCATCAAGCTTGATATCTTGCATCAAGTCTGATGTGTGTGGACCAGATCAGGCATACGCATAAGTTGGTGGCAGCGTGAGGCTGTGTATCTGACTATTGTTGAGCGCTTCTGCTCAGGTCATCTGCCGTGAGGCTGCCATTTGCATCTCATTCTCATGTGTTTTGTGCAAAGCAAACCAGCCTCCTTAGCAGGACCCTGGCAAGTACAATTGGGCCCTTCTCGCTTGAGGTGAGCAGTGTGCACCCTGTAAAGATCTTGAAAGGATCACAACTCAAGGCTGCATACGGCACAGCAGCACTTGTTGTCCTGACTGCAAGAAGCCAACAGCCAGAGCTCCCCAACACTGTGCTAATGCAGATGCAGCTGCTCTCACATTCATAAACACATGAGGACCTGCCAGGTACAGCATTGGTTCATCCCCTGGCATAGTCCGCATGACATCTTGCAACACTGCCTTGCTAGTGCAACATCTGCGTCAACTCATCAAGTTGAAGTAAGCCAACAGTGTTGGTGCTAGATTGTTTTGTCCAGAAATCAGCCTGTTGGCCTTGATTGGCATCTGTGCAACAAACAAATAGTCACAAGAGGAAGATCCAGGCTGCCCAGCACCTTGCTGATGCATGCGCAGCTACTGAACAACCAACAGCATAGGAGGACTGGCCAGGTACAATCCCTCTGACATAATCTGCCTGATGTGTTGCAAGCTTGTAAGTACAATGCTTGTGTCAGTATGTTTCTTTGAGCTGCACCACAGCATGCCCAGATATCAAATACCACTCCACCTTTCTGCTTTTTTGGCAATGCGTGCGGTCAGAGCAAGATTGCCCAGGCATGAGTAGAGTCCCAGTGGTGCCTTTGGCCGTCACCTGATCAACAGCACGACCCCAACCCAGACCCAACACATTTTTCAATGCAGCTTCACTCAACTTTTGTTGCCGAAGGCGCAAGCCTGATGCATGTTTGCTGGCATGCATTACTCAGCCGGCTTGCTCCTGGTGATTGACAGCACTGCTCCCCTCTGTGCTCAGGTGAGACCAGTGGGTGCCATCAATTAGGCCCCGGCATTGACCCGCCCCAAGAGGAGGTCATGTATGACCTGGTGGGCTTCATGCTCTGGACAGTCGGCAATGAAGTGAACAGCGCCCGGTTTGTAACCTGTGCCACTGCACCGACTGGCACCTGATCCTGCTTCGACGAGGGCCAGGATGTGGAAGAGGTATGCTGTTGATCATGCTGGTCAGGCTGCGCCTGGCGTCACACACTTGCATCTTCCTGCCTCACAGCCTCCCAGATCCAGACTTGTTGCGGCAGGATATGACTGCTTAGTCTGAGAAGCACATCAACCGCTCTGTGGTGTCTGCATAATGCAAGATCAACAAGCCTTCATGACAAGCTTAGCATTGTAATGCTGTGATAGCAGGGTATTGCCAGTTGTACACTTATATCATGTCATGTAGCCAGCCCAGAAGGGGCAGTGGGTTCTCCACCAGCATTCCCATTGCTGGCGACCTAATATGCAATCTTCATTGTGATGCTGTCAATGCAGTGCCTATACCCTGCAGGTAGACTGGACAAGTGTTCTGGAACAGTGCCCATAGTCAAATTGCAGCATATTCTGCATGGGTGAACCATGAGGCTGAATGGCCTGGGGGTGAGCCTCCTGCGCTACCAGCACCACTCAGCCAAGAGGAGGCAAGCATGCTGCATTTGCGGCGGCAGCTGCGAAGTTTCCTTCTGTGGCTCATCTCCTATCTGGGGCTGCATTTTTCTCTTTTTGCAGAGAGATCATAAGTGATATAGCAGTACTGCTTCACTGTTGTGTCAGAAAGTGCAGCATAAGCGCTGTTGCATCTTCTGCCATGAGGCATGCATTGCCCATAGCAAAACTAAGTTGCTGGCCATGGTCATAGCTTGAAGTCACTTGCCCATGCACATTGTCTGGCGTCGAGTTCATTGCACCTCGCTGCCAACTTATACAGACTTGCTGTCGGATGTGAAGCGTGCTATGCAAGTAATGAACATTCAAGTTTCAGGTGCTGTAAAACAGAAGGTTTCATGATACATGTCCAATTTGAACATCTTCAAGCAGTCCTGCACAGTTACAGCTGATATAAAGGTTGCCTTGGAGGGGTTCAACAAAGCTGAAGAAGTCTGCTGATCAGAGTCCGCTTCTGCAGTCTGTTTTGTAAAGATATTTCTTGAACTTCAAAAACAGACTGCAGAAATTTCGGAAAGTTCTTCAAAGCCTGCTGTATTGTCAGCACAAGAGATCTAGGTGCTGCCAAAACCCTAGCAAGGCTGCTTTCCTGCATGCTTTGTCCTCAAACGGTTGAGCAGATGCATGCTGTGTACTCCCCTTGATGAAGGGCATATATATCGACCTGGTGATGTCATGTTGAGCACGGAGTAACTTGGCAAGCTTAAGCGCAATGACAATCGTGACCTTCCAATTGGTAATCGTCCTTGTCATACTTCTGCAGCACTTGTAGGTGTCTTGAGCGCTTTTTCACACCACTCATGTGCTGAATCAGATCATTGGCCTCAAAAAATGACGTGTGTGACATCTCACACAGTCATGCAGCACAGAAACGACAAACTTACAAGCCAATGAAGTACATGCCACCTAAATTTTGTATGCAGTAGGCAATGTCTTCTATGTCGCACTGGTTGCACCACACTCCGGCACAGGCTTATGTTAATGTCAACAGCTAGACCCACTCTAGGCAGAAAGCACAGGGGCGCTGCGTACACTTGCGCAAACTGAGTAAGGTAAGTGCAAGAGCCTGCTGTGTTGTACATGTATACAAAGCAAGTGACCACTAGGACATGTGTACACCAGCTTCCTACACAAATACATTATCGATCTCAGCTGTGTGGGCATGAATATCAATGCTAGTGAGGCTGTGTTTGAATCACTCTTATGCAAAGCATACTGTCTCATTTCTTAGTTTAGACATGGAAACTCTCTCTGTCAAATTTGCTGTGGGTCTCTGGGTCATCCAGGACTTTGCAGGCCTGTTCAATCGCCTTGAAGGTGACATCAACCATGGCTGGATGATGCCTTCTTGCCAAATTTCTGCACATCATTATATCAAGTCACGCAAACTGAAAGGGCTCACATCCACCACATGTCGCACATGCCTCTCTGACGACTGGAGGCTGTGCAGCAACAGCGTGCTTGTGGAAGGCAGCAAGCTTGGCGCTTGTTCATCATGCATGCACCACATGCATCCTGGCACTGGGTACCAGACTGCATTTGTGGCTGTCACATAGCAAGCAGGCTGCTGATGAGGTGCACAAATGCAAGGGGGGCTCACTTGCACTTCTATTTCACTTGATCAAAATTGGGCTTTGGAGGTATCTCCAGGACCAGTTAGGGGTCCTGGCGACGCAGTGTGGGAGGCTTACACTTCAGGCTCTGCAACCTTGTGTCAAGACCTGCACTCCCTAGGCCAATAGCCGCCCGCACATCCTGAACCAGCCACGGCATTATCTGGCTAGAGCCCAGATGCATGGCGGGCTTACAGCCAACCCAGTGTAGGCTCACATACCGTTGACAATGTGAAGAAGGGCTGCATTTTCTTCATGTTTCAGCGGCATGAAACACAGTGAGATATGATTGTAGTACCAAGATGCAGGCTGCAAGCAAGGGAGGCATGCACCCAAAGTCCGGTGGAGGTCAGCAACGCAGGTCATAAATAGGTATAGTGTTTTAGGCTCTCATAGGCAGCTGCCCTGATCTTTAGAGCGGGCTGCCTGGTAGCCACCAGGGCATTCAGGTGGACGGCGAGGCAGCAGTCAGCGAAATGGTCTGTGAGACGCATAATAAGGTGCTGCCCAGCCCAGGCTCTGATGAGGTTTGCCTGTGCCTGCACCACCTTGTCTTGTTGCGTCAGCTCGGCGTTGCCCTCTATCACCTCCATGAGTAAAAAAGTTCATGCGCACAGCCTCCTGGAGCTGCTTCTGCGCCAACAGGGTGCTGGCCTTCTGCACAACACAATCAAACGGCTTCAGAAGCATTCAGAGCTTGCCAGGGCCTTCAGGGGCTGCAACATGCTCGTCATGCATCACAATGCAGCAAAGCCAGCACAGATGCCTGCGCCTATTGGCCATGCTTGCAGCCACAGACGTTGCAAACATACACCACCAAGCTTGTACAATAATATCTCAGAAGATATAGAGTGCTGTCTGGAAAGATATGTTCCCAACACGTACTTTGGTGCACGTTTCGATTTCATATCCGCTACTTGACAGCCAGGAGTAGCGTGTGTTTCGGTCTGTTATCAAAACTTGAGATGCAAGTCACCATACGAGCAGGCCTTGGCCTCATGATGTACTTGGCCGCGGGCCTCCTTTGAGCTTGTCTGCAGCCCCGCCGAAGCAGCAGTCCTCTGCTGCAGCTGCTCCCTGTAGCAAGCCAGTTCCTCTTTGAGCTTGGCCGCCAGCAATTCTGAGCTGTGGGGAGGGTTGACAGACTGCGCTTGCTCAGCATTGCTCAGTGCCGCCTAAACAAAACAGCTATACCGTTACTCACTCATCTTCTTCAGTGGCACCACCCTTTCCGCATCCCCTTTGTAAGTTAGTACGGTACTACACAGATGCACCAGAATTGTGCAGCAACACATTCAACTTAGGCAAGGCAAGGCAAGGGTATCTACTTGTGACAACAAATTCATCGTTGAAGTACTACCATACATATTTGGCAGGCGCCCCTGCACGCTTCTTGCCAGAGCTTGACCCGGATGCCATGCTACTGTCATCGCTTCCCACTTGATCGATATCAATGGGCTGATCGTCGTTCATGATGCACCTGACCTAACGGGCCCGCAGAATCCGTCGCAGAACTGTCGCAGAATACAAGTCGCAATTGTGTATTAATCAAAGTAACAATTTATGCAGATCAAAACTACTAATTCGCAATTAACAATGGTTTTGCGGATCTGGACGGCTCCGCAGAATCGGTAATTACTAATTACTAATTACTAATCATATTGAACTAATTAATACTGCGACGTATTCTCACTCTACAAATTGTAACAAGGCTCTTGTTCAGCTCACCTTGCAAACCAGAAGCGACGGCAAGCGACAGCAGCGGTCAGTAGCTTTCAGGCAAGTATTTGAACCAAGGCTTTGTAACACTTAAATTGTGCTTGTGCTCATACCCCCCCTCTGCTGGAGTGTGCCCTGGCTGACCAGCATGTCGCCGGGTAACGATTGTCTGACACCCTGAAAACTGGTGGACAAGAATGTTTGGCCTTCAGGAGATAACTTTCGAGGCTGTCGGACTGGACATTGCATGATTCAACAGCAGCGATATGGATGAAGTGTTACACGAGGGCGAGCTGCCCAAGGTGAGTTGCCAAAAGCTTTTCACATCTTGTCATAGGCTTTTTCCAGTCGCCACCTGGGCGCACACCGAAGCTCACACCGCGCAAACTCCTCGTCGTTCTTGCTCTCACCAGAACATCGACTAGTCTGTTTCAAGCCCAGCACATATCAGGCGTTCTGCTGGAACAACTTTGCACAGTCACTGTGTATGAGTGCTATTGAGTGCGTTTTGAAATGCAGCGTGTCACAAGGCTGCAAGAGGTCGTACACAAACTGGAGACGGTTGAGATAGAGAGGCAGATTGAGCTGAAGGAGGCACGCATGTCGCTTGACCAGTTCAGAGATGGTCTGCTGCACGAACATGAAGACAAGATTAAGCAGCTGTTGCGTGAGCGTGAGATGCAGCAGCCGTCTTTGCTTGACAAAGCAAAGACTTGCAAGCCTGAAGCTTCTGACAAGCAGGTGAGCTGTGACTGCCTCCTTGTCTGAGTGTAGGCTTGCAAGAGCGTATGTTCACAAGCAGGACTGGTTTTGGTTGTAATGGTGTCAGAACCGTGGTGCAGTTGAGCCAATGCATGACAAAGTTCGGACTATCTTCTTGGCCACAACACCTCCCACAGCAAACATGGCTGACTTGACATGTGTTGCTGACTGCAGTGGGGCCTGGGTGTTGGGTACAGCAGCGCTGAGCCCGAGCACGCATCATACAACAACAGCAGCATGGCTGCGCTGATTGAGGAGGTCAAGAAAGTGTCGTCCAGCCAGGCAACCCTGACCCAGGTACACCCGCCGTCTCCTTCCCCATCACCACTTGGTCTCTGCGCGTGAGGTTGTGTGTAGCTACTGGTGGGATTAGTAAGCTTGGCGCCTTAGCAAGCACAGTCTGTGTCTGCACCACTTCGCAGCTCCTGCTGGCAAACTTGTGTACCAGTGTTGCGTGTGAAGATAGTTTGCTGAGGGTCACAGATAGGTGCAGCAACACAGTAATACAAGAATAATCTATAATCAGTAATAACGCAGATAACACAACGCATGCTTAGCCAGCAGGCATCAGGTGCATGCGACTCAAGTCATCTCCGTCCAGACAGGCTTGTTTCAAAGCATCATGGGTGTAGCGGCTGAACCTCAACTTGGCAATGTCTGACAATGCAACATTGTTCCAAACAGTCCTAGGGTTACCACGACAGTTCTGAACGACTAACTGTCCTTGGAGCAGCATGTGCTGTCAGGCATCCTGCAGACATGACCAAAACACCTAAGCCCTCTTGCTTCTCAACCAGGTTCCATCACCATACAGCAAGACTGTCATGACAATGGTCCGGAGGAATTGCATAGGTGGCAGCAAAATGGACCTTATCAACTTGAGTTTATGTGATATTGCAGCAATGGGGAGTGCATCTGAATGAGGTGGCGGCTGTCAAGGACGCACAGGACGAACTGGGCATCCTGGTGAAGGACCTACAAGACAAGATGGCAATGATGATGAAGGTGGTCCAACATAATTTCGAAGAGATCAAGAGCCACTTGCTACTGCGCCAGGTATTGTCCTGTACATTTTCTTTGGGTCAGGTCACGTGATGCTGTCTTCTGTTGGCTTCCACAGGGTTTGGCCAGCCTCTTCTTGCTGCAAATGTACAGCACATGCAAGTCTCTGCCTGGCAGCTCCACTTCCTTGTTTGTGCAATGGGGAAAGTAGTCATCCTTGTGCCCTTGCTGCGCGCTACGCATTAAAGCTTTGCCCTGATCAGGCAAGCATGTCATGGGTACCTCAGCTTCCAGCCTTCCTTGCGCATGACACTTTGCAACATGTCTTTGGTGCAAAATGTACCTGGAGTATGCTGACTGCTTGCAGGGGCAGGGCGGGGGTGTAGGGGGCAGCATGGAGGGCAGCAGCATCCCTGCCAGCACTCCTCTTCCACCATCTTTGGTTCCTCCCATGTTTGGCCTGGATGGCTTGAGCAGGCTCACCCACGCTCGGCGCTTACAGGTACATCACCTCATCATCATCATCATCTGTCAACGCAGCATCTGGCTGCAGACGGTAGGTTCAGCGCTGACCCCACTCAAGTTGGCTGTGGCCCTTCTGTGCCTGTTGAAACAATTTACAGCCATCAGCATGCCTCATCATGTTTCTATACATGTTCTGCCTGTGACACTGGGCATGGCACCAATGACTGTCTCGTGCTGCTTTCCATCTACAAAGAGCCAATAATAGTGAATTGTCATAGCGTACTTAGCCTCTGGCGTGACATGCCAGAACAAACAATGCATGCTGCCAGAAGCAAGCAATCCTACTGTCCTGCCGATTGACTCTGTTCTTATGCTTGGAGGATATGTACGTGCAGGCCGATGTCGATGCCATGGCTGACAATGTCAGCACAGCAGCTCCTTGTGGCCCTGTGGCCCCCCCTACCCCTGCCACCCTCAATGCTACTGATGTCATAGACCTAGGTAACAACGAAGGGCACATTGCAGCAGCCAGTATCCTTCCTGACCAAGAGCCCTGTGACCATATGGAGCAACAGGTATCACCACCCCCCCTCCCCTCCTCCATCCTTTCCTGCCCCCTCTTCAAACTTTATTGTTGCAATGATGACTGCATGCTCAAGCCTGCGCTAGCTTGACGCATCAGGCTTTGCTTTCTCACATGCACACCTTCACAAGATCTGGAGAAGGTATCACTTTTCTTCAACAGCATGGGCTTATGTCATCCTGCTGTCACAAGGAAGGTATTTGTCTTCTCAGAGGACTCTTCTGCATGCCAAGCAGGAGGGTTCTTGGATGCAGGCTGTGCACCTTCCTGGTGTGCCCTGGTTTGCCTCCCTGCCAATTCCAGGCATCTTGTTGGGCATGGGTGACTCTGAGAACTTGCTGAAGCAAGTCATGTCAGTGGTTCGTCAGGGCCTATTGGCCACCCAGGAAGCAGTTGGTGCCACTCAAGAAGCTGGTGCGGCCACTGCTGCTACTTTGTCAGACATGCATGAGGTAAGTCTTCTTTCATGGTGTTGTGCGCTGATTTGAAGTTCTGACAGCTTGCATGCTGATTCTTATAACAAGCACTACCTGTTGCTGCAAGTCATGCATGACAGAACTGTGAGCAATGCAGTGCTTGATGATCTTGTGTGGACACCTGGCAAATTAAAGGCAGTGGCAGCACCAGTTTGTTGTGTGGCAGTATCAGTTTTTTGACTGGCCAACATGTCTTATTAACAAAACTGATAATATAACCCAAGAAACTGGTGTGGCCATTGCTGTTGCTTTGCCAGACATCAATCCAGTAAGCCTTCTTTCATGGTGTTTTGTGCTGACTTGAATTTCTGACAGCTTGCATGCTAAATCATTCCTCCAGCATTACTTGTGCTGCAAGTCATGGTCGATAGAACTGTGAACAATGCAGTGCTTGGTCATCTTTTGTTGCATCTACCTTTTGAGTTTGACATTGGCCTCACAGCGTTTTGAGTGCTTGACAATATACTGGACTGGTG